>Ga0070698_100001143_pt1 | contig 29381 bp, 24 predicted proteins | sample KBSK1502metaG_FD_65477 | JGI IMG/M metagenome (GOLD analysis project Ga0070698, IMG submission 65477) | Corn, switchgrass and miscanthus rhizosphere microbial communities from Kellogg Biological Station, Michigan, USA - KBS K1-50-2 metaG | ecosystem: Host-associated > Plants > Roots >...
CAGCTTTAAGGGCAGGCGTGGAGGCCGCTAGCGGCCGATTAGAGGAGGAGTCGTATGCCTGATGACAAGATCCTGGTTCCCGGCACGGACCTGAAGCTTCCGCTCGACCTGAACCTGACGAGGCGTGACGTCCTGAAGATCGCCGGCTATGGCAGCCTGGCCGCCTTCATCGCGGCGTGCGGTGGCGCCACCCCCAGCGGGAGCACCTCGGTCACCGCGAAGGGCGGCACCATGTCGCTCGGCAGCTACCAGTCGGACTCGGTGCCCAAGAAGGCCCTAGCCGATCTGGTGAGCTCGTTCACCAGCGCGAACGGCGGAACTAAGGTGAACATCAACACCGTCGACCACGGCACGTTCCAGAACCAGATCACCTCTTACCTGCAGGGCACGCCTGAGGACGTCTTCACCTGGTTTTCCGGGCACCGCATGCGGTTCTTTGCGTCGAAGGGTCTCGCCACTCCGATCGACGACGTGTGGAACGACGTGAAGTCGAACTTCACCGAGGGCTTCGCCAACTCGGTCAAGGGCGACGACGGACACGTCTACGCCATCCCGACGTCCTACTACCCATGGGCGGTCTTCTACCGCAAGGACGTCTTCGCGGCGCACAACTACTCGATCCCAACCAACTGGGACGACTTCAAGGCCCTCTGCAGCAAGATGAAGAGCGACGGCCTCATCCCGATCGCCTTCGCCGACAAGGACGGCTGGCCGGCGATGGGCACGTTCGACATCCTCAACCTCCGCATGAACGGCTACGACTTCCACGTGGGGCTGTGCACCGGCCAGCAGAAGTGGAACGACTCGAAGGTCACCGACGTGTTCAAGAAGTGGGCGGAGATCGTTCCGTACTATTCCCCCGCCTTTGCGGGCCTGACCTGGCAGCAGGCCGCCGATCAGCTGCTGCGCAAGCAGGCCGGCATGTACCTGCTAGGGCTGTTCGTGTCGCAGGAGTTCCTCGCCACTGGCGGCCAGGCCGACCTGGGCCAGCTCGACTTCTTCCCGTTCCCGCACCTGGGCACGCAGTACGACGCCGAAGAGGCCCTGGACGCGCCGATCGACGTGTTCATGGTCACCAAGAAGTCGCCGACGCTGAACAACGACCTCGGCCAGGCCAAGGCTTTCATGGAGTTCCTGGCCAAAGGCTCGACCCAGACGGCCTTCTACGTGGAGTCGCCGGGCGCGATCCCGACCGCCAACGATGCCGACCAGAGCAAGTACGACCCGCTCACCAAGAAGGCGGCCGACATCGTGAGCAAGGCCAAGAAGATCACGCAGTTCTTCGATCGCGACTCGCGGCCCGACTTCGCGGGACCCAACGGCATGCAGCAGTTCCTGCTCCACTACCTGGCCAGTCCGACATCGAGCACGACGAGCCTCCAGGCCGACATGCAGAAGTTCTGGGACTCGCTAGGGCCCGAGTGACAACGAGACATATGATCTAGACGGTGGCGCGCACGACGAGCATCTCCCCCGCCACGGCGGACGCACCCGAGGCGGGGGAGCTCGTTGCCACAAGGCGGGGTCGCTACCACGTCCTGACGCGGTACGACCGCCGCGTCCTTGCCGCCATGGTCGGCATCCCTCTGCTCCTCGATGTGGTCCTCATCTGGTGGCCCACCGTCACGTCCATCTATTACTCGCTGACGAACTGGGACGGCATTGGCGACATCACCGCGGGCAACTTCGTCGGGCTCAGCAATTACAGGTTCCTCCTGAGCGGCGGGTACTTCCAGTTCTGGCCTGCCGTCGCCCACAACTTCATCTGGCTCGCCTGGCTCACGTTCATCGCGACGCCGCTCGGCATCTTCTTCGCCGTGCTGCTCGACCGCGACGTCCGAGGCACGCGCATCTACCAGAGCGTCTTCTACCTGCCCGTGGTTCTCTCCCTGGTCGTCGTCGGCTTCATCTGGGAGCTGCAGTTCAGCCCGACGGAGGGCTTCATCAACAACGCGTTCGGCCTTGTGAAGAGTGGGCACATCATCGACTGGCTCGGCAACCCGCACATCAACCTGTTTGCCGTGCTGATTGCGGCCAGCTGGCGGCACGTCGGCTACATGATGGTCATCTACCTTGCCGGGTTGAAGAGCGTCGACCCAACGCTGCGCGAGGCCGCGAAGGTGGACGGGGCGAACGAGGTCCAGACCTTCTTCCGCGTCGTGTTCCCTGTCATGGCCCCGATCAATACCGTCATCGTCGTGCTGACCGCCATCGAGTCGCTGCGCGCCTTCGACCTCGCGTTCATCATCAACCAGGGCAAGAACGGGCTCGAGCTCCTCTCGATCCTCATCACCAACAACAGCATCAGCGAGTCGACGCGTGTCGGCTTCGGCTCCGCGATCGCGGTCATCCTGCTCGTCGTCTCGCTGGGCCCGATCGTCGCCTTCCTGTCGCAGGCGATGAGGCCGGCGAGATGAGCGCAACCACCGCGGTCGGGCGAAGGGCCACCGCCATCGAGTCCATAGCCGTCAGCCGCCAGTTCCGGCCATGGCGCCTGATCCTGCACGCGTTCCTCATCGCGATGACGCTGCTGTGGATCTTCCCGCTGTTCTGGGCGGTGTACTCGTCTCTCCGCCCGATCGCCGACACCGTGACCCACGGCTACGTCTCACTCCCGGCGGGCGGCCTGAGCCTGGACAACTTCAAGACGTTCTGGACAGAGGCCGACCTGCCGTACTTCTACGCCAACACGCTGGTCATCGTCGTCCCGTCGGTGATCCTGATCCTGCTGCTCGCCTCGATGGTCGCGTTCGCTTGCACGCAGTTCAGCTGGCGGTTCAACCTGGTCGTGCTCATGATCTTCACGGCGGGCAACCTGCTGCCCCCACAGGTCATCATCGTGCCCCTGTACCACATCTACCTGAGCACGCCGATCCCCATGCTCAGCTCGATCGACATCGGCCGCTTCTCGTTCCCCATCTTCACCGACAACAACCTGCTGTACGACCAGTACATCGGGATCATGCTCATCCACGTCGTCTTCCAGACCGGCTTCGCCACGTTCGTGCTGAGCAACTACATGAAGACGATATCCAAGGAGATCACGGAGTCCGCCATCGTCGACGGCGCGCACGTGCTGCGGATCTGGTGGAACATCGTGCTGCCGCTGTGCCGCCCAGCCCTGGCCGCGATGGCGACGCTGCTCTTCACGTTCATCTACAACGACTTCTTCTGGGCCCTGATCCTGCTGAAGACCGGGGACAAGCGGCCCATCACGAGCGCCTTGAACAACCTGCAGGGCGAGTTCTTCTCGAACAACAACCTGATCGCGGCGGGCGCTCTGCTCGCGGCCGTGCCGCCGATCCTGGTCTACATCTTCCTGCAGAAGCAGTTCATCGCCGGCCTGACGCTCGGCTCGACCAAGGGCTGATGGTCTTGAGCGCGAGATGCTCGGATAGTCCGGACTATCCGGCATTTTGCTCGGCGAAAAGTTCTGATAGTCCGGACTATCCGGGGTTTTAGGCCCTGCCCAGAATCTATTACGGCGGCGACTACAACCCCGACCAGTGGCCGGAGGAGGTCTGGCACGAAGACGTCCGGCTGATGCGCGAGGCCGGCGTGAACATGGTCTCGGTCGGCATCTTCTCGTGGTCTCGCCTCCAGCCGGCCGAGGCCAGGTTCGATTTCGCGTGGCTCGACCGGGTCCTCGACCTCCTGCACGAGGGCGGCGTGCAGGCGGACCTCGCCACCGCGACCGCCTCGCCGCCTCCGTGGCTGTCGTACCAGCACCCCGAGGTGCTGCCGGTGCTGGCCGACGGCGTGAAGCTGTGGCCGGGCGGGCGGCAGCACTACTGCCCGAGCAGCCCGGTGTACCGCTCGGCGGCGCACCGGCTGGTCGAGGCGATGGCCGCGCAGTACGGCGGGCACCCTGCGCTGGCGATGTGGCACGTGGGCAACGAGTTCGGCTGCCACGTGCCGGCCTGCTACTGCGACGTCTCGGCGGCGGCATTTCGCGAGTGGCTGCGCGAGCGCTACGGGATGGTCGAGAAGCTGAACGAGGCGTGGGGGACCGACTTCTGGTCGCAGCGCTACTCGTCATGGGACGAGGTCCTGCCGCCCCGGCGCACTCCCACCTGGCCCAACCCGAGCCAGCAGCTGGACTTCATGCGCTTCTCCTCCGACGAGCTGCTCGCGTGTTACGAGTCCGAGCACGAAGTCTTGAAGCGCGTCACGCCGGACGTCCCGGTGACGACGAACTTCATGGGCTTCTTCAAACCGCTCGACTACTGGAAGTGGGCGGAACGCGAGGACGTCGTGAGCCACGACTCGTACCCCGACCCGAGCGACCCGCGCTCAGGCATGCGCGCGGCGATGGCGGGCGACATGATGCGATCGCTCCGGCACGGCCAGCCATGGATCCTGATGGAGCAGACCACCAGCCGCGTGAACTGGCGTGACGTCAACGTTCCCAAGGCGCCGGGACAGATGCGGCTGTGGAGCTTCCAGGCGGTCGCCCGCGGCGCCGACGGTGTGATGTTCTTTCAATGGCGGCAGTCCCGCGCCGGCGCGGAGAAGTTCCACAGCGCGATGGTCGGGCACGGAGCGCTCGAGGAGTCTCCGGTCTGGCACGACGTCGTGCGTCTGGGCCGCGAGCTGGCGAACCTCGAGCCCGTGGCCGGCGCGCGAGGCGAGGCGCGGGTGGCGGTGCTGTTCGACTGGGAGTCGTGGTGGGCGCTCGAGCTCCCATCGAAACCGTCGAACCGGGTGCGCCAGATGGAGCAGGTCGAGGCGTTCTACGAGCCGCTGTTCGCGGGCAACATCGCCGTCGACTTCGTCCGTCCTGGTGACGACCTCGCGTCCTACCAGGTGGTAGTCGCGCCGTGCCTGTACATGGTGACCGATGAGGCCGCGGCCGGCATCATGCGCTTCGTGGAGGCGGGAGGCACGATCGTGATGTCGTTTTTCAGCGGCATCGTCGACGGGAACGAGCACATCCGGCTGGGCGGGTATCCGGCGCCGTTTCGCGAGCTGCTCGGGCTGGAGGTCTCCGACTTCCATCCCCTGAGTGACGGCGAGCACATCACCCTCGAGTTCGGCGACGGCACGCAGGGCCGCGGCGACACCTGGTCCGATGACATCGCGCTGCAGGGCGCGACCGCCATCGCTTCGGCGGCCGGGCGCCCGATGCTCACCAGCCACCGGTACGGTCGGGGCACCGCGTTCTACCTGGGCACCGCCGCGGACACCAACTCCACCGCGCGCATCGTGCAGTCGGCGCTGAAGCATGGTGGAGTCGAACCTGCGGCCGAGACGCCGCAGGGTGTGGAGGCGGTGCGGCGCACGGGCCGCGGCAAATCCTTCCTCTTTCTGCTCAATCACCGCGAGGTCGGCGTGGACGTGCCGATCCAGGTCGCGGGCACGAACCTGGTCGACGGCACCGAGGTCCATCCCGGTTTGATGCACATCGGGCCGCGCGGCGTAGCCGTGATTCGTGAGGGCTGGTAGAGGCGCTTACCGGAACGCCATCAGCCGGCTACTTGGCCGAGGTGATCGTCTCCAGCTCCCACTTCCACGGCGGGTCCGCGCCGGGGCGGGAGCACGTGATCGCCGCCGCTAGGCACGCGTAGCGGAGGGCCGCCTCCAGCTCGTCACGCTCGAGCGAGAGGTGGGGCCGGATCGCGTCGTGGTCGTGCAGCCACGCCAGCAGCGCGGCGCCGAAGGAGTCACCGGCCCCGATCGTGTCGACCACGTCGACCTGGGGCGCCTCGACCGCGACGCGAAAGTCGCGATGCGCGCCAAATGCGCCCTCCGCGCCCAGCGTGACGACCGCCAGGGCGACGCCGTCCTCGAGCAGGCGCTCGGCGGCGTCCTCGTGCGACAGGTTCGTGTAGAGCCAGGCCAGGTCAGTGTCGCTCGCCTTGACGATCGCGCTGCAGGAGATGACGTGCCGCAGCCGCTCGCGGTATTCGGCGTCCGAAACCAGTCCCACCCGGATGTTGGGGTCGACCATGACCAAACGGCCGTCGCGCTCGCGATCGACGAGCTCGCGAAGCGTGTCTGCCATCGGCTCGAGGACCAGGCCGAGCGTGCCCACGTGAAGACCCTTCACGCCGGCCGGCAGGTGCTCGGGCAGCTCGTCTGCCGTGAGGTTCGGCGCCGACGTGCCCTGAACGAGGAACTGGTACGCGGCGAACCCTTCCTCGTCGACGTCGGCCACCGCGATCGTCGTCTTCTCCGGCCCAATGCTGGCGAGCTCCAGGCTTACCCCGTCGGCCGCGAGCAGGCCGGCGAGCTCCTGTCCGAACGCATCGCTCGACAGCCGCCCGAGAAACGCCGTGGGCACGCCGAGCCGCGCCAGCGCGCGCGCCGTGTTGAACGGTCCCCCGCCCGGCGTGGCGCGCTGCGTGCCGTCGCCGTTCTGGATCATGTCGATCAAGGCCTCCCCGCAGACGACGATCACGGAGCGATCTCACCCGAGCCGCGCATGATCATCCGGGTCAGCACGATATGGTGCTGCGACGGCGAGCGGTCGCCGTCCAGGCGGCGGAAGAGCGCCTCCGCGGCCACGCGCCCGATGGCTGCGGGATCTTGCGCGATGACCGTGATGCCGGGGTCGAGAAGGTCGGCCAGCAGGATGTCGTCGAAGCCGATCAGCGCGACACGCTTGTGCAGCCCGAGTCGCCGCAACGCCCGGAACGCTCCGATGGTGATGAGGTTCTGGCCCGTGAAGACCGCGGTGGGGGGGTGGCTGTCGGACATGAGCTCGGTCAATGTGGCCTCGGCCTTCTCGATGCCTCGCACATCGAGGCGGACGATCCGCTCGTCGATCTTGATGCCGCGCGCCGTCAGTTCCTCCACGTAACCGCGGTGTCGCTCGGCGGCGGTCGCGATGGTGTGCAGGTCGCCGAGGTAAGCGATGCGCCTGTGTCCCTGCTCGACCAGGTGGCCGATGCCGTGCCGCACGCCGGCCGAGTTGTCCGTCAGCACTGCGTCCGCGTCGATGAACGCAGGCGGGCGGTCGACGAAGACCAGGGCGGTGCCGACCTTGCGCTCCCCGAGCAGGTAGCTCTGGTCGTGGCTCGAGGGCTGGATGATCAGCCCGTCGACCCGTCTCGACGCAAAGGCCGCCACGAGCCGGCGCTCGCGCTCCCCGTCCTCGTCCGAGCTCCCGGCCAACACCAGCACGCCACGCTTGACCGCGATGTCCTCGACCGCGCGATGCAGGGCGGACGCAAACGGGTTGGCCACGTCCTCCAGAACGACCCCGATGGTCGCGCTGCGCCCGTCGGAGCGGCGCAGGCTGCTGGCCGTCATGTTGTGGCGGTAGTCGAGGCGCTGCGACGCAGCCAGCACGCGGCGGGTGAGCTGAGGCGAGACGCCTGGCTCGCCGTTGACGACGCGGGAGACGGTCTTGATGCTCACCTTGGCGAGCGCCGCGACGTCGCGCATGGTCGCCCGGGACGCGTCCTCGTTTTCCGATGTCAACGTCGGACTCCTGACATCAGCCTCGATTCCCGCAAGAAGCCGTGACTAATTCTCCGGTTGCAGTTTAGACGGATCTGTGTTATATCAGACAACGTTGTCTTTTGACAACGTTGTCACAGTCCATTGGGGCCGTTGGGATTCGCGCCTAGTGAAAAGAGGTGACTCTGCATGAGGGATAGGAATGGATCACCGAGCCGGTTGCTCGCCACGACCGTGCTCGGCGTCGTCGTGGCGCTGGTCGGGGCCGCGTGTTCAGGCGCGGGCGGAGGTGGTGGCGGCGGCGGCACCACGACGATCACGGTCGGCTCGGTCGACAACCCGTCGATGACCGACCTGAAGAAGCTGGTGCCCGACTTCCAGAGCGCGCACCCGGACATCAAGGTCAACATCGTGACGCTTCCAGAAGACCAGATCCGCCAGCAGGTGACGCAGGACGTCGCCACGCAGAGCGGCAAGTTCGACCTGTTCACGATCGGCACTTACGAGGTTCCCCTCTGGGCCAAGCTGAACTGGCTGCAGGACCTCGCTCCGTACATCGCAAAGGATCCAAGTTACGCACCGGACGACTTGATCCCCGGGGTCAGGAAGGCCCTTTCGTACAACAACGACCTCTACGCGGTGCCGTTCTATGGCGAGTCCTCGATGCTCATGTACCGCAAGGACCTCCTTTCGGCGGCGGGCGTCACCATGCCCGACCACCCGACCTGGGACCAGGTGGCCGCCGCGGCGAAAAAGGTCAACAGCTCCACCGTCAACGGAATTTGCTTGCGAGGCCTCCCGGGTTGGGGCGAGCAGCTGGCCCCGCTCGACACCGTGGTCAACACCTACGGCGGACGCTGGTTCGACGAGAACTGGAACGCCCAGCTCACGACCCAGCCATGGCATGACGCCCTGACCTTCTACACGGGTCTGCTCAAGTCGGCCGGCGAGCCCGGCGCCGGCAGCGCCGGATTCACCGAATGCCTGAACGCGTACAACAACGGCAAGGTCGCCATGTGGTACGACGCCACCGTGGCGGCCAGCTTCTTCACCGGGGACGCGGCCAAGAACTCGGGCTACGCCTACGCGCCGACCAAGGTCAAGGACTGGTCGGGCTGGCTGTGGGCCTGGACGTTGGCCATGGGCGCGGCCAGCAAGAAGAAGGACGCGGCCTGGACCTTCATGGACTGGGCCACCTCGAAGGACTACGCCAAGCTGGTCGGCCAGAAGCTCGGTTGGCAGCGCGTGGCGCCCGGGACCCGGACGTCAACCTATTCGATCGCCGAGTACCAGCAGGCCTCCCAAGGCTTCGCGCAGGTCACGCTCGACTCGATCGCCCACGCCGACATCACGCACCCCACGGTGGATCCGGTGCCTTACATCGGCATCCAGTACGTGGACATCACGGAATTCCAGCAGCTCGGGGATCAGGTTTCACAGGAGTTCGCCAAGGTCATCGCCGGCACCGAATCCGTAGATGCGGCGCTGCAGAAGGCCAACGCGATGGCCCAAACAGCCGGCAACGTGTACAAGCATTAGCCGCCAGGGAGTCTTGGGGCAAAAGTGAAAATCGCAGGTCGCACAATCCTCCCTTCGGTCGCCGGTCGCGGGGGCGTGCGGGTCGAACCCGCCGCCTCCGTGTCCCGGCGGGAGGGCTGGGCTCGACGCGTGCCGCTGCTGCCGGCGTTCATCTACGTGTTTCTCGTCACGCAGATCCCGTTCGTGTTGACGATCTACTACAGCTTCTTCTCGTGGAACCTGCTGAAGCCGGGTAGCTTTCGCTTCTCCGGGCTCGACAACTATTCGACCCTGTTCACCGACGAAATGGTCCGGACGGCCGTCCTGAACACCGTTGTCCTGACCGTCGCCGTGATCGGGATATCGGTCGTCCTTGGCCTGGGCGTGGCCGTGATCCTCAACTCCGATGTCTTCGGCAAGGGCCTGATGCGGACGCTGATGATCGCGCCGTTCCTCATCATGCCCACCGCCGGCGCGCTGATCTGGAAGCACACGCTCCTCAACCCGCTGTACGGGCTGCTGCCGTACCTTTTGAACCCAATTGGCCTGGGTCGAGTGGACTGGATCGGCCGCTTCCCCATGGTGACGGTGGTGGGAGTGGAGGTCTGGCGCTGGACCCCGTTCATGATGCTGATCATCCTCGCCGGCCTGCAGTCGCAGAACCCCGAGATCCTCGAGGCGGCCCGAGTCGACGGGGCGAACGCGTTGCAGTCGTTTCGACGGATCACGCTGCCCCTGGTCAGGCCGTTCATCGAGCTCGGCGCGCTGCTCGGGTCGCTGTTCGTCGTCCAGACCTACGACTCGATCTACATGCTGACCTACGGCGGTCCGGGCGAGGACACGACCAACGTTCCTTTCCTGCTCTACCTCGTCGCCTTCCAGGGCTACAGCATCGGCAAGGCGTCCGCGATTGGCGTGGTTGCGGTCATCCTCACGATCATCGTCGCCACGTTTGCGCTGCGAACGTTCTTCACGATCTTCCAGGTGGAGGCCAGGCGGTGATCACGAGTCTCAGCGCGAACCGCTCGAAGATCTTGCTGTCGATCGTCGGATGGCTGGTCGTCTTTGTTTTCTTCTTCCCTGTTCTCTGGATGTGGCTGGAGAGCCTCAAGACGGAGCCACAGGCAGCCAGCTCGCCTCCGACGATCTTCTTCCTGCCGACCCTGTCGACCTTTCAAGAGGTGCTCTCGGGCGACTTCCCGCCGTTCTTCATCAACTCGGCGATCGCCAGCATCACCTCGACGTTCCTGGTCCTGGTCCTCGGCCTGCCCGCCGCCTATGCGCTCGCGATCAGGCCGGTGAAGCGGACCCAGGATGTGCTGTTCTTCTTCATCTCGACGCGCTTCCTGCCGTTTGCAGCCAGCCTGGTCCCGCTCTACCTGCTGGCGCGTGACCTGCAGCTGCTGGACAACATCCTGGCCTTGATCCTCATCTACACGACGATCAACCTGCCCCTTGGCGTCTGGCTCCTGCGCTCGTTCCTGCTCGAGATCCCCCCCGACCTTTTCGAGGCGGCCCGCGTCGACGGAGCCGCTTTCCGCCACGAGATACTGCGCATCGTGGTGCCGCTGATCGCTCCCGGGCTGGCGGCGACCTCGCTGATCTGTCTGATCTTCAGCTGGAACGAATTCTTCTTCGCCGTCAACTTCACGTCCTCAGTCGCGGCCACGGCGCCGATCTTCCTGGTGGGCTTCATCAGTGGTCGTGGCCTCTTCTACGCCAAGCTGGCGGCGGCCGCCACCCTCTCGAGCCTGCCCGTGTTGCTGGCCGGCTGGATCGCACAAAGGCAGCTCATCCGTGGCCTCACCCTGGGGGCCGTCAAGTGAAGGCGGTCGTCATCGAGCAGCCGAACCACGTCGAGGTGGAGAGCGTCAGCGACCCGACGCCAGGCCCGACGCAGGCGGTCGTGAAGGTCGAGGCGTGCGGCATCTGCGGCACGGACATCCACGTTCTGCGCGGCGAGTTCGCGCCCACGCGCTACCCGATCATCCCCGGCCACGAGTTCTGCGGCGAGGTCGTGGCCACAGGCCGCGACGTGCGCAACGTCAAGGTTGGCGACTTCGTCGCCGTCGATCCGTCGCTGTACGACGGCACGTGCCGGCAGTGCCGGGCCGGCCGCTTCAACCTGTGCGAGAACTGGAACGGAATCGGCGTCGGCTCTGCGAACGGAGCCTCCGCCGAGTTCGTCGTGGTGCCGTCGGCCAACGCCTTCCAGCTGCCGGCGGACATGCCGCGTCACTGGGGGGCGCTCGTCGAGCCACTGTCGTGCGCCGTGCACGGGCTCGATCAGATCGGCCTGCGCGCGGCCGGCGACTACCTCATCTATGGCGCCGGCACGATGGGCCTGCTGCTGGGCCAGCTGGCCAAGGACAGTGGGGCGACCAGCATCGCGATCGTGGACACCAACCAGAGCCGCCACGCCCTGGCCAGGCGCCTGGCGGCCGACCGGGTGGCCACCTCGGCCGGTGACCTCGACCGGCCCGACGGCTGGGACGTGGTCATCGACGCCACCGGTGCGGTGCCCGCGATCGAGGACGGATTGACCCGCGTGGCGCGCGGCGGGACGTTCCTCATGTTCGGCGTGGCCAGGGACGACGCCGTCGCGAAGTTCTCGCCGTTTCGCGTCTACAACGACGAGATCAAGATCGTCGGCTCGATGGCGGTGCTGCACAGCTTCGAGCGGGCTCTGGCGCTGCTCGCCAAGGGAGTCATCGATTCCGAGGCGATGATCACAAATCGATTCCCACTCGACCAGTACATGAGCGCGATCGACACATTCCTCGCGGGAACCGGGCTCAAGGTCCAGGTCGTGCCGTAGCGACCGATCAGGTCGCGGTGACTGTCTCGTCCCACGTCTGCACGTCCGCGCCGTCGCGGTGGTCGTTGACGTAGTCGAAGGGCTGCACGAGCTCGCGCAGCGCCAGCTCGTAGTGAAAGCTGCCGGCGACATTGGCCGTGCCTCTGAAGGAGTAGGAGCTGGACGCGCCTTTCGCCAGGTCGCCGCAGTCGAACGCCGACTCCTCCTTGGCGATCACGCACCCGGCGAGCTCGCTGACCTGGTGGCGCTCGTACCACCGGTCAGGGGTGCGGAAGACCAGGCCGAGGTGGGGGATGAGGGGCCCGGTGTTGGTGACCTTGACCACCAGCTCGACGGCGTCGCCCACGCGGGCGCTCTGGCTGCCGGCGACGTCCACGGTGGCCGTCATGGGGTCCGGGGTCGAGCACAGGCTCGACGCCAGCAGCACAGCCACCAGCCCGAACAGCTTCATGCCCCGATTCCCTTAACTCACCGCTAAACGGCTAGGGCGTATTCTGTGCGACTTGCGCCCCTCTGCGAGGGCAGTAACCCATGCATACCTTTGTTCGTTGCAATCGGTCGTGAGAAAGGGGGTAGTTCTCTTCCTGTGCCTGGCCGCCATCGCGGGGTGCACGGCCAATGGGCCGCTGGCCCCGCCCTCGAGCCCCAGCGCTAAGCGGCCGACCCCGTCCCCGACGGCGACCTCCAGCCCGTCGCCAGAGGAGACACCCACCCCGAGCCCTTCGGTGACGCCGCTGCCGACCCCGGTCGCCGTGCCGGCCTGGGCGGCCCTCCACGCCAGCTGCGTGAGCACGCCGGCCGCCGCAGAGGCCGTCCTCCAGCTGCAGGGCGCGGCCAACCCCGTGCTGGCCGACGTCTCCAACGCCAAGGCGCCGCGCACGCTGTGTGGCATCAGCGGCGGCTCTTTCCAGGCGCAGCTGGTGACCCAGACGATGATCTCTTGGTTCGCCACCCAGGGCAGCCCGTCCGCGCCCGGGACCAGCGTGATCGCGGTGCTGGACCTCTTCACCGGCACCTCGACCGTGGCCGCCAGCTGGTCGGGCGGCGGCTTCATGGACGGGCTGCACGCGTGGAGCCCCGACCGCGGCTTTCTGGCCTACGTCACCAGTGACGCGAGCGGTGTCAACCTGCACCTCCTGAGCGGTGGCGGGGACCGCGTGGTCGCGCAGCTCGGCCCTGTACCCGGCCGCGGTTTCAACCCGAACGAGGACGACTCGTACCTTGCCTTCTCCCCCGATGGCGCCTACTTCGCCCTCGTCCAGACATTCACCAGCTCCGGCGACCAGCTCCAGGTGCGCCGCACCATCGACGGCTCGCTGGCGTTCAGCCTGGCTCGCGGGACGATGGCGACGTGGGGCAGCACGGGCAGCCGCCTCTACTACCGCATGCCGAGCTCTACCGCCGTCCAGTCGTGGGATTCCGCGGCGGGCGTCTCCCAGGCCTTCGGACAGCCCGTCGCGTGGATCCGGCCCCGCGCCGACGCCGGCGACGACAACCTCGCCTTCACCGTGCGGGACTCCAGCGGAGCGCCGCACACGTGGGTGTACGGCCACGGCGGTGGCTCCGGGTCGGCGCTGCCGAACGTCCGCTCCTCGCCGGCCTGGCTGAACTCGACCACCTTCTTCTACGTCGAGGAGGTGGCCTGCTCACCGAACTGCGGCATCGGTCCGGCGTGGCAGCCAGACGGCAAGACGTTCACATACGACATCGCGGCCCAGGTCGAAACCTCGTCGCGCATCAGCGCCGTCTACGGCGCGTGGCCGCGACCAGGACAAACATGACCAACGGCGCACCGGGTGGTGCCATCATGCCTTCAGACCAGATGGACGAAGCACCAGCCAGCTTCTCGCCGCCCACGCCGACGACCTCCGGCGGCGTCCCCGCGTGGCTCTCCGGCTTCCGATCGAACGAGCGGCGCTGGTGGACGGTCGCCCTCGCCGCCGTCGTGGTCATCAGCGCGACCGCCATCGGGCTGCTCTACGTGGACGACACCAACAACCAGGGCACGGTCCGCTCGCTGCAGACCCAGAACGAGTCGCTGACGGGCCGCAACCTGATCCTGAACGACCAGCTGAAGTCCACCCAGACGAACCTCACCGCGACGCTGGGCGAGCTGGCCACGACCAAGGCCCAGCTCGAGCATCCGCACCTCGTGATCTGGAACACGCCGCTCACGATCAAGGACTACACGTACTACCTGGCCGGCGGGATCCCCGACACCTTTACCTATCACTTGAAAGCCACCTCGAGCGGGGCGATGAACGTCAGCATCCTCACCCTGCAGCAGTGGGTGGCGGCGTCCAAGTGCGTCGACCCGGGCGGCGGCACGACGAACTACTGCATGCACCACAGCGGCGCGGTGTGGAGCTCCCTGGGCCAGAGCAGCGTGAACTACGACTTCCACCTCGCGGAGGGCTGCGCCGACTACATCTCGGTGTTCACGGCCCCGAGCTCGGTGACCGTCACGCCGGACATCAGCGTCACCTACAACCCAGCGTCCTCAGCGACCGGCGCCTGCGCATAAGAGCGCGGGGGAGGCAGGCCTCCCCCGCGGTACCCCCTCCTTCCACTGTCGACGCCTGGCGGCGTCTGGCGATTGACGTTTGGGTGACGGCCCGAATGAATCGGGCCTACAGCTCCACTTCGTCTAAGAGCGCGGGGGGAGGCAGGCCTCCCCCGCGGGACGCGCACTCTCGGATAGTCCGGACTGTCCGGCGTTCTGGTTGGGCAAATGTCCGGTTAGTCCGGACTAACCGAAGTTTTCGCTAAGGAGGTTTGCCTGGCCGAAAGTTAGGCTATCCTATCTTTGAGGATAGGCAAGCCTAGTCAGAATTGGTCGAGCAGCTAGAACGTCGGAGCACCTTCACACGGTCGCAGGAGGATTACCTCAAGGCCCTTTATCTGCTGCGCGGTGACGAGCGCCCGGTGCCGACGCGCGAGCTCGCCCAGCGCCTCGGCATCTCTTCGCCGAGCGTCAGCGAGATGGTCACCCGCCTAACCGCCCAGGGCCTCGTCGAACACGACCGCTACCGCGGCCAGCAGCTGACCAGGGAGGGCCGAAAGGTCGCCCTCGAGCTCGTCCGCCACCACCGCCTGCTCGAGATGTTCCTCGTCCAGGTCCTCGGCTACAGCCTGGACGAGGTCCATGACGAGGCGGAGAGGCTCGAGCACGTCATCTCGGAGCGGATGGAGCAGCGCATCTTCGAGCTCCTCGGCCGGCCCCAGCTCGACCCCCACGGCCACGCCATCCCGAGCGTGGGCGGCAAGGTACGTGCGGTCAGCCACCGCCCGCTGAGCGAGGCCAGGGCGGGGGAGAGGGTGGTCGTCCAGGGTGTCTCGGACGATGACGCGGCCACACTGCGCGAGATCGAGCATCGCGGCCTGACCCCGGGCACCCGCATCGCCATCGTGGCCGAGAGCCGCTTCGAGGGTCCGATCGAGGTCCGGATCAAGGGCCGGCGTGACAGCGTCCCGCTGGGTCTCGCCCGCGCCATCTTCGTCGCCGAGGAGCGCGCGTAGGCATGGCGGAGGTCGCGCGCGCCGTCGTCACCAAGCCGATGGTGGAGGGCGCCGAGAGGGCGCTGCCCGGCGAGCTGAGGGTTCTTAAAGCCGCCGAGCGCTCGCTTAACGGCGAGCGCCGCGGCGTCCGCGCCGTTCTCCCGTTTCTCGGCCCGGCGTTCATCGCTGCCGTCGCTTACGTCGACCCCGGCAACTTCGCCACCAACATGGCGGGCGGCGCGCAGTACGGCTACATGCTGCTGTGGGTCGTCCTCGCGGCGAACCTGATGGCGATGCTCATCCAATCGATGAGCGCCAAGCTGGGCATCGCCACCGGGCGCAACCTGCCCGAGATCTGCCGCGAGAAGTTCCCGCGACCGGTCGTCATCTTTCTGTGGGTCCAGGCTGAGCTCATCGCGATGGCGACCGACCTGGCTGAGTTCGTCGGCGCCTCGCTCGGCATCTATCTGGTCTTCGGCCTCCCGCTGTTCATCTCCGGCCTGCTTACCGGCTTGCTCGCATTCGGCATCCTGGGTCTCCAGGCCTGGGGATTCCGGCGTCTCGAGGCAACGATCAGCGCGCTCGTGGGCGTCATCGTCATCGCCTTCGGCCTCGAGGTCCTGAGGTCGGATCCGTCGTGGGGCGCCGTGGCGACGAACACGTTTGTGCCGCACCTCGACGGCAGCGCCTCGATCCTGCTCGCGGCCGGCATCCTCGGCGCAACGGTGATGCCGCACGTCATCTACCTTCACTCGGCGCTGACCCAGAAGCGCATCGTCGGCGCGAACCCCGAGGCGCGTAGGAAGATCTACCACTTCGAGCTGGTCGACGTGGTGATCGCGATGGGCATCGCCGGCGTGATCAACCTCGCGATGCTCACGATGGCGGCGGCGGTGTTCGGCTCTCGAGGGCTGGTGCACATGGGCAGCGACCTGACGCAGGTCTTTGTCGGCCTCGACCACTATGTCGGGGACCACAGCGGCCTGGTGTTCGGCCTGGCGCTGCTGGCTTCCGGAGTCTCGTCTTCGTCGGTGGGGACTCTGTCGGGGCAGGTTGTCATGCAGGGTTTCATCCGCTTCCAGATTCCCGTGTTTCTGCGACGGGCCATCACCATGGTCCCGGCGCTCGTGCTCATCGCCAGCCACTTCGACCCTTCGCGAGCGCTCATCCTGAGCCAGGTGCTCCTCTCGTTTGGAATCCCCTTCGCGATGATTCCGCTGGTTCTCTTCACGCGCGATAGGAAGCTGATGGGCAACCTGGTCAACAGCCGGCTCACGAACTACGCCGCGTATGCGGTGGCCGCGATGATCATCGCCCTGAACGCCTTTCTGATCTACCAGCAGTTCATCGCGAGAGCCTAATAAGCTCTCTCGTGTGAAGCTGGGCGTCAGCGTCGGCTACTGGGGCCTGGGCCTGACCATCGCCGACCAGCTGGACATCGCGCGGACCGCTGAATCCCTGGGCTACGACTCGATCTGGACGGCGGAGGCGTATGGCTCGGACGCGGCGACGGTGCTGGCCTGGCTCGCGGCCGGGACGAGCCGCATCAAGCTTGGCTCCGGCATCTTCCAGATCCCGGCCCGCAGCGCGGCCATGACCGCGATGACGGCAGCGACGATCGACAACCTTTCGGGCGGCCGCATGATGCTGGGCCTCGGCTCGTCCGGACCCCAGGTTTCGGAGGGCTTCCACGGCGTGCGCTTCGGCAAGCAGCTGCAGCGCACGCGTGAGTACGTCGCCGTGGTGCGCATGGCCCTGGCGCGGGAAAAGATCGAGTTCCACGGCGAGACGATCGAGCTGCCTCTGCCGGACGGCCCGGGCAAGGCGCTGAAGCTCACCATCCGGCCGGTGCAGCCCCGCATACCCATCTTCCTGGCCGTGCTCGGTCCGAAGAACGTCGCCCTGGCCGCCGAGATCGCTGACGGATGGCTGCCGGTTTTCTTCTCGCCGGAGAACACCGCGGCGTTTCGTGGTCCGCTCGAAGAGGGCGCGGCCGCCGGCAAACGCTCACTCGACGATTTCAGGATCTGTCCCTCCGTCAACGTGTACATCAACGACGACCTGGAGAACGCGCGCCACGCGATGCGACCGATCCTGGCGCTCTACGTCGGGGGCATGGGCTCGCGTGAGCAGAACTTCTACAACCGCCTCATGGTCGCGTATGGCTTCGAGCGGGCGGCCGAGGAGGTGCAGGAGCTGTACCTCGCGGGCCGCAAGACAGAGGCGATGTTCGCGCTGCCTGACGACTTCATCGACCTGGTGACGATCGTCGGTCCTCGCGAACGCGTGCAGGCGAAGATCCGGGCGTTCCGCGACGCGGGTGTCGACACCCTGATCGTCTGGCCGGTCATGCCCGACAACGAAGAGCGGAAAAGGCAGCTCGGTCTGATCGCCGAGCTGAACCAGGAAATTCCATGAACGGATTCCGCATCTCCGACACCAAACGCTCCATCCAGCGGCCCGCGAACCGAACGTGTGGCGCCAGACGTGCCGAAATCGGCAGGTGAACGCCAACCAGCCGCCCCCGCTCGTCGACTACAACCTCTTCGAGGCCGACGCCCCGCTGCGCGAGGCGCTCGAGCGCGAAGGCGCGTCGTGGGCGCACGACCTGGTCCACGACCTCGGCTCGCTGGCCGGCACGCAGCAGGCGATCGACTGGGGCTTCCAGGCCAACGCCAACCCACCGCACCTGCGCACGCATGACCGATTCGGGAACCGGATCGACGAGGTCGAATTTCACCCCGCCTGGCACGAGCTGATGCACGTTGCGATCGGCCACGGCCTGCACGCGCTGCCGTGGCGCGAGCCGAGGGCCGGCGCTCACGTGGCCAGGGCCGCCGCCTTCCATATCTGGTCGCAGGTCGAAGGTGGACATGGCTGTCCCGTCTCGATGACCTACGCCGCGGTGCCTGCGCTGCGCCAGGAGCCGAGACTCGCGCAGCAGTGGGAGCCCCTGATGACAACCCTGGATTACGACCCGGGGCTTCGGCCGCCGGCCACCAAGCGCGGCGTGCTTTTCGGCATGGCGATGACTGAGCGCCAGGGCGGCTCCGACGTCCGCACCAACACGACGAAGGCCGTGCCCACCGGCTCCAACGGGGAGCACCTGGTCACGGGCCACAAGTGGTTCTGCTCGGCGCCCATGTGCGACGCGTTCCTGGTCCTGGCGCAAGCGCCGCGCGGCCTCTCCTGCTTCCTCATGCCCCGCGTCCTACCCGACGGCACGCGCAACGGGTTCCACATCGAGCGGTTGAAGGACAAGCTCGGCAATCGCTCCAACGCGTCCTCCGAGGTCGCGTTCGAAGACGCCTGGGCGGTGCTCGTCGGGGAGGAGGGCAAGGGCGTGCGGACGATCATCGAGATGGTCAACCACACGCGTCTCGACTGCATCATCGGGTCGGCGTCGCTCATGCGGCAGGCCGTGGCCCAGGCGACGCACCACACCGCGCATCGCAGGGCGTTCGGCAAGCTGCTCAGCGAGCAGCCGCTGATGGTCAACGTGCTGGCGGACATCGCGGTCGAGTCCGAGGCGACGACGCTCCTGATGATGCGGCTGGCGCGCGCGTTCGACCACGCGGACGATCCAGGCGAGGCGCATTTCAGGCGCATCGGCGTCGCGCTCGGCAAGTTCTGGACGTGCAAGCGCGCGGTGGCTGTCGTCGCCGAGGCGCTCGAATGCCACGGCGGCAATGGCTACGTCGAGGAATCGATTCTGCCGCGGCTGTATCGTGAAGCGCCTCTCAACTCGATCTGGGAAGGCTCAGGGAACGTGAACGCCCTCGACGTCCTGCGCGCGATGCAGCACGAGCCGGCCACGGTGTCCGCGTATCTCGCAGAGGTGGAGCTCGCGCTGGGTCAAAATGCGGCTTTCGACCAAGCGGTCGACGAGTTGAAAAGAAATATGTTGAATTCGCAGGATGCCGAATCGGGCGCCCGCCTCCTGGTCGAACGGATGGCGGTCCTGCTCGAGGGTTCGCTTTTGTTAAGGCATGGTGATCAAATCGTTACGGAGCTGTTCATAAGCTCTCGCATCGCCGGCAAATGGGGCCACTCGTTCGGTACCCTGGAACCAGGTCCCGGCCTCAAATCGGCGCTCGAAAGGCACCGCCCGCGTTTGGACTGAGGTGATGATCACAGAAACCGACGAAATCACGCATGCCTGGAAGCACTCGCCGGTGGCGCGCGTGCCGCCAGGCGAAGTCGTGTTGGTTACCGACTTCGATGGCACGCTGGCCGACATCGTGCAGGATCCCTCGGCGGCCAGGGCAACCCCGGAGGCGCTGCACGCGCTCGAAGAGCTGGTGCCACTGCTGGCCGACGTCATCGTGCTCAGCAGCCGGCCTCCGGCGCAGCTCGAGATGCTCGTCCCGGTGGCGGGGGTGCGCCTCATCGGCGACAGCGGCCTCGCCATCCCGCGCCACGCGCAGAAGGAGGCCATCGACCGCTTCAACGCCGACGCCGCCAGGCTTCTCGAACGCATCCCGGGCGCGTGGCTGGAGGTCAAGCCCGCCAGCACCGCCGTGCATTTCCGGAACACAAACATGACCGGCGCAGAGATGGTCGCGCTCCTCAAGCCCCTGCTCGATGGCCAGCGCCTGGAGGCCGCGCTCGGCCGAAAGGTGGTCGAGGTCCACGCGCGAAAGGCCGGCAAGGGGCCGGCGCTCGCAGCGCTCTTGCCGAGCGAGGAGCCGGCCGGCATCGTTTGCTTCGGCGACGACGAGAACGACAGGTCGATGTTCGACTACGTCCGCTCGGTGGACTTCCCGCACATGTGTGTAGGCGTGTGGTCGCCGGAGGCGCCGCCGGACCTGTTCGACGGCTGCGACCTGGTCGTCCACGGGCCGGCGGCCGCGGCAGCGCTGCTGCAGGAAATCGTGGACTGGGCTAAACAGGCAGTGCCTGACTAGGCACGAGGTCGCGCAGGTCCTGCACCTGGTTGCTGATCCAGCGCGCGATGTCGTTCGTGCGCACCACGTTGCGCGCGCCCTCGAGCAGACGATGTCGGTCTTCCGCCGGCATCGTCAGGCCGGTGTACATCGCGGCCGCGGTTGCCTCGACGTCGAACGGGTTCACGGAAAGCACGTGCTCGCGCAGCTCTTCGTACGCTCCCGCGTTCTCCGAGAGAACGATGACCCCGTCCTTCTGGTTGACCAGCGCGCCCTCTTTCGCGACGAGGTTCAGCCCGTCATAGACGGGGTTGACTAGCAGGACGTCGAAGTTCTTCAGCGCGGCGATCGCCTTGCGCTCGCTTTCGGCGACCTCGAGACGGATGGGCTGCCAGTCCTCGGTCCCGAGCTCGCTGTTGATGCGCGCCGCCGTCTGGCGAATCTGCCGCAGGTAGCGGACGTACGCCGCGACGTCCTGCCGCGAAGGCTGGAGAAATGCCCAGAACTGCACCTTGCCGCGCAGGTCCGGGTGGTAGCGGAGCAGCTTTTCGTACGCGATGAAGCCGCGGACGATGTTCTTCGACGGATCGGTGCGGTCGATGCGCGCGATGAGGAACGGTGGGCGCCACTCCGCGAGGTCTTGCTCCTGGCGCTTGACGCCGCGCGATGACGCGAGACGCTCGGTCGCTCCGACGTCGACCGAGATCGGGTAATGCCTCGCGTACACGATGCGGCCGCCCGAGACAACCGCGCGCTCATGCTCGTCGACCTGCAAGCCCATGTTCTCCTCGACCGTGAGCAGGAAGTTGCGGACGTCGAGGCTCGACTGGAATCCGATGATGTTGCACCCGAGCAGGCCTTCGATGATGCGGTCGCGCATATGCTTCGGCAGCACCTTCCAGTACTGGGCGGTGGCCCAGGGCACGTGGATGAAGTGCTGGATGGTCGCCTCCGGCACCGCCTCCCGTACGAGGCGCCCCACCAGGTAGAGCTGGTAGTCGTGGATGAGGACCAGGGGCGGAGCCTCCGCCGCGTGGGCGAGCTCGATGACCTTCTCCGCCATCTGAACGTTGACCTGCACGTACCCGTCCGCCCACGCCTGGTGGACTCGCTCGTCGATGACCGGTTCGTTGCCGAGGTCCCACAGGTAGTGCTGGATGAACCACAGGACGGGATTGGAGATGACCGAGTAATACATCTCGTACTGCTCGCGCGTCGGCGTTGCGTAGTGCAGCCTGCCCTTGCCACTCGCCAGGGGCACGGTCAGGCCTCGGGGCGAACGCTCCGCCAGCTGGCGTTCGGCGTCGGTGCGCGCGCACGCGACCCACATCGCGCCGGTCGCCTCGGCCAGCGTCACCAGGCCGGTGACGACGCCGCCGGCGCCCCGCCGGAACTTGCCGTCCTCGCTCGGATCCTGCGGCCCGCGGTTGCTGACGAGGATCGTGGGGCGGCCGACCAGCGTCCGCCCGACGTAGCCCCGAAGGCTACCGTCCGTTGGCGGACACCAGCGAGAAGCGGTCGATCGGAACCTCGCGAATCCTCACCCCGGCCGCGCGCGACACGGCGTTCGCGAGCGCCGCGGTGCCCGGGATGGCCGGCGGTTCGCCGACTCCCTTCGCGCCCAGCGGCCCGACCGGCGACGGCACCTCCACCAGCGTGACGTCGATGTTCGGAATCTGGTCGGCGGCCGGCAGCTCGTAGTCGAGGAACGAAGCTGTGCGCAGCTGCCCGTCTCCGTCGTACACGAGCCGCTCGCCCAGCGCCCTGCCCAGCGCCTGCACCGAGCCGCCGTGGATCTGGCCTTCGACCTCGGGTGGGTTGATGGCGTGGCCGACGTCCTGGATCGCCGCATACCCGACCAGCTGGTAGGCGCCGGTCTCGCGGTCGAGGCGCACGCGCGCGATGTGGACAGTGAACATAGGCGAAGCGGCCTGCACGGCCGAGCGTCCCGTGGCCTCGATCGGGCGGTACTTGCCCATGAACTCGGTGCTCAGCTCGACCAGCCTGGTGATCTCGACCGAGCGGCCGGGAGCGCCCTTCACCGCTACCCGCCCGTCGATGATGTCGAGGTCTTCGGGCGCCGCCTCGAGCTCTTCGGTCGCGATCTCGAGCAGCTGCCGCCTCGCCTCCAGCGCCGCCTGGTGCACGGCCGGGCCGACGCTGTACGTGACCTGGCTGCCGCTCGACGTCGCGCTGTGCGGGGCGACGGAGGTGTCGCCGGTGTGCACGTACACCTTGTCGGGGTCGATGCCGAAAGCCTGGGCGGCGATGATGGCGAGCCCGGTCGCGGTCCCGCTGATGTCCGGCGAACCGATCAGGACCGAGAGCGTGCCGTCGGGCTCCACGCGGCAGCCGGCCGCTGACGGCGTGCGCGCGCCGCCCCACGAGCCCAGCGCCACGCCGACCGCCTCTCCCTCGCCGGCCGGCGCGGCGTAAAGGGGATGGCGCTTCGCCGCCTCCAGCACCTCGAGCGAAGCGACGCGGGGCCACGTGCCGTCGTCCGCCGTGGGGTCGCCCTCGCGCGAGACATTGCGCAGCCTCAGCTCGATGGGGTCGATCTTCAGCTTGGCGGCCAGCTCGTCCAGCGCAGACTCGAGCGCGAAGTACGCCTGCGTCGCGCCGGGCGCGCGATACGCGTCGACCGGCGTCTTATTGGTCGACACCTCGTAGCCGCGGATGTCGAAGTGAGGGATGCGATACGTGCCGCCCAGGAACCCGGCCGTGAGCCCAGCGTGCCAGCCGGCGGCGGCGCCGTTGTCGTAGTGGAAGAGGACGCGGAGCGCGGCGAGCGTGCCGTCGCGTTTCGCGCCGAGCTCGACGTCGAACTGCGTGGACGGCGCGGGATGGCCGACGACGAACTCCTCCGAGCGCGTCAGCGCGAGGCGGACTGGCCGGCCCACGCGCAGGGCGATCAGTGCGAGCAGTGGCTCGAGCAGCTCGACCTTGCCGCCGAATCCACCGCCGACCGGCATCGGCACGACGCGCACCTTGCGGGGAGGCAGGCCGACCATTGCCGCCACGTCGTTGCGGACGACGAACGGACCTTGCGTGGGCGACCAGATGGTCAGCCCGCCGTCCGGCTCTGGACGCGCCACCGCGATGTGCGGCTCCAGAAACGAATGGTGCGCGGCAGCGATCCAGTACGTGCCCTTGACCACGACGTCCGCCTGCTCCATCGCCGCGTCCACGTCGCCGCGCTTCATGTGGGCGACGCCGCTGACGTTGCGCGGCCGCTCCTCCGGCGCGTCGTCCGCCGCGGCCGACGCACCGTGGATAGATGCGTCCTCCTCGCTTGCGCTCTCTTCCTGGTCGAGGACCGTCGGTGACGCGTCGCCCATCGCGGCCTGGGAATCAACAACCGGCGGCACGTCATCGTAGTCGACCTCCACCAGTGCCGTGGCGTCTGCCGCCGCCGCCGCGGTCTCCGCGACCACCGCGGCCACCGGCTGGCCCACGTAGAAGACGCGGTCGAGGGCGAGGGGCCGCTCGGGTCCGGCGGCGTCGAGCTCGGGCAGGTCGGCACCCGTGATCACGTCGACCACGCCAGGCGCGTGGCGCGCCGCGTTGATGTCGATGTGGCGAATGCGGGCGCTTGCGGAGTGGGCGAGCACGAGCTGCACATGCAGGAGTCCAGGCAGCTCGAGGTCGGCGGTGAATCGAGTTGCGCCCGTCACCTTCTCGGCCCCCTCCTGCCGCCGCCTGCCCCGGTCGGCGGTTACGCTCATCACCCGAAGATGCTACGCAGTGGGGTCGTGGTGGTGCTTGCGTGCCTTCTGGTGGGCGCGTGCTCCAACGGATCGCCCGGCGCCGGCTCGCCGACGAGCCTCGCCAACGACCAGACGCTGCGCTTTCCCATCCAGCACGACCTCGCCATGCTCGACCCCGCGATGATCGACAGCGACGCGGAGTCCGAGATCGCGCACAACCTCTTCGACGGCCTGCTCAAGTTCGACAACAACCTCAATGTCGTGCCGGACATCGCGGCCGCCATGCCGGCGGTCTCGTCGGACGGCGTGACCTACACGTTCAAGCTGCGCCAGGACGTGACATTCTCGAATGGCGACAAAGTCACGTCGAAGGACGTGCTGTATTCATGGAACCGCGCGGCCGCGATGCAGGGACCGTTCGCGGCGAATCTGTCGGCGATCATGGGCTACGACAAGGTCTCCACCAACCAGGTGGCCGGCGCGGCGCTGGAGGCGCTGCTGGAAAAGAAGGATCCCTCGGTCACGATGGCGGGGCTTAACGCGCCCGACGACTTCTCCGTCGTCGTGAGGCTGTCCGGCGCGGCGGGCTGGTTCGAGTCCGCGATCGCCCAGCCTTCCGTCGCCGGCATGATCGTCGACCAGAACGTCGTCAAGGCGAACTTCGACAAGTGGTGGAGCAAGCCGGACACGCTGATCGGCACCGGCGCCTACAAGATGACCGCGCGAACCGCGAATCAGTCGATCGACTTCGCTTCGGTGCCGGACTGGTGGGGACGCCCCAAGCCCACGCTGAGCGGCATCCACATCGACATCATCGGCGACCCGGAGCTCGCGCTGACGAAGTACGAAGCGGGCGGGGTAGATATGTTCGGCTACGGCGCCTTCTCACCGCCGGCGACAGACGTCGTGCGGATCAAGGGCAACGCGAGCGAGAAGAACCAGCTCGTCCTCGAGGTCAGGAACAAGACGTACTTCGTGAGCTTCAACCTGGTGTCCGACGCGAAGCGGCCGGCCGGCGGCCCCTTCACGCTGGACCACGGCAAGGCGGCGCACGACATTCGCCTGGCGTTCGCGCTTTCCGTCGACCGGACAAAGCTGGCCACCGAGATGTGCGCCGACGTCGCCTGTATCCCGGCCATCGGCGGCGTGATCCCGAAGGGCTTGCTGGGCTATCTCGGTGACGGCTCCGACCCGCTGGCCACGTTCGACCCGATCAAGGCGCGAAGCCTGCTCTCCAGCGGCGACCCGGATGGCGTGAAGACCAAGGACCTGACGTACGTGTACGACCCCGAGAACCCGTTCAGCGAGCCGACCGCGAAATTCCTACAGTCGCAGTGGCTGACCAACCTGGGCGTCACGGTGAAGCTGCAGACCGTGCCGCACACGCGGTTCATCACCGAGCGGCTGGCGGGCTACTACGTGCTGGCGCGCGATGGGTGGGCGGGCGACTACAACCACCCGCAGGTGTGGTTCGACAACCTGTGGGGGCAGCCCGCCGGTTGTCCAGACGTGAGCTGCTCGAGCGGCTACGACACGAAGGCGTACGACGAGCTGCTGACGAAGGCCGACGCCGAGCCGCTACCAGGCTCGATCGCGGACTACAAAGCGCTGAGCCGGCTGCTGATCGACGACGTGGTCTACATCCCGCTCTTCTACGTGGTGGACGCGTTCCTCTTCAAGCCGTATGTGCTCGGGGCGGGGTCGAACAACCTTTTCAACTACTACTGGAACCAGATCCAGCTGGAGTCGCACTAGCCGCCGACCCTGGCGATAGTCGCGACTATCGCCCGCTCTGGCCGACGACACGGGCCGTTAGTCGCGACTATCGGCCGCGGCGCGAACCTTAACGGGCTGGGTTGGCATCGCCGCGACATCGATTCAAGGTAGGAGCCATGAACTCGACGGTTCCCATCGAGTTGCGTGGTGGCCCCTTCAGCGTCGACTACGCCCGGAAGATCGGATTGACGTGGAAGGCGCTTCAAAGCAAACAATGGACTCGGTTGAGCCACGGCCAGTATTCATGGGCCGGCCTCAGTCACGACGTTGTTCTGAAGTTGCGCGCCGTATGCGAGCGCATGACTGTTCGATTCGCATTCTCCGGCGCAACTTCGGGTTGGCTGCACAGGCTCGATCAGCCGCCATGTGATCCCATCGAGGTCACCATCGAGCGTGATTCTTCTGTTCGCTCTCGTGCTGGCATCAAGATGAGGCGAGCGGCGCTGCCCGAATCTGAAGTCATGATGGTCGGCGGGTTCCCGGTGACGTCGCCCCTGCGCACCGTCAGGGATCTCGGCAGTCGACGCGACCTCACTGAGTCTGTGGTTGCGATCGATATGGCTTTGCACGCGCGCCTGGTCGATCTGTCCACTCTGTCCGCCTTCGTGGAGGAGAATCCAGGCACCAAGGGGATCAGGAGGCTGCGGCGTGCGATTGCATTGGCCGATGCGCGCGCAGAATCACCGATGGAAACTCGGCTACGCCTGCAACTGCTGACCGCCAGGCTTCCCCGGCCGTGCTCGCAGGCGGAGTTGAAGGATGACTCGGGACGGATTGTCGCCCGCGTGGACCTGTACTACCCCGACTGCAGGATGGTCATCGAGTATGACGGCGAAAACCACAAAGAGCGGATCGCAGCCGACCTGAAGCGGCAGAACGCTTTGGTCAATGCGGGCTATCACGTGCTCCGGTTCACTGCGGCAGATCTCCGAGTCTCCGGAGCCGCCGCGGCCCAGGTTCGCACAGCGCGACATTTGCTGTCCAAGACAGGCCGATAGTCGCGACTCTCGCCTAGTCAGACCGACCAAATGGGGCGTTAGTCGCGACTATCGCCAGGCGGGGTTTACAGCTGCCCCGCGAAGTGGCACGCCACGAAGCGGCCGCTTTCCTTCATCTCCAGCGGCGGCTCGACCTCCGAGCAGATCTTCTGCGCGATCGGGCAGCGCGTGTGGAACCGGCAGGCCGGCGGCGGGTTGACCGGAGACGGAATCTCGCCCTTCAGAAGGATCGGCTTGCGCGCCGCCTCGAGGTCGGGATCGGGCACCGGCACCGAGCTCTGCAAAACCTTCGTGTACGGGTGCAGGGGCCGGTCACGGATCGCGTCGCTCGGCCCGATCTCGACGATCTTGCCCAGGTACATGACGGCGACACGGTCAGAGATGTGCCGCACCACGGCCAGCTCGTGGGCGATGAAGAGATACGTGAGGTTGAACTGCTCCTGGAGGTCCTCCATCAGGTTGACGATCTGCGCCTGGATGGAGACGTCGAGCGCGCTCACCGGCTCGTCGGCGACCACGAACGTGGGGTTCAACACCAGCGCCCGCGCGATGCCGATGCGCTGTCGCTGGCCGCCTGAGAACTCGTGTGGATAGCGGTTGACGAAGTTGGGGTTGAGACCCACGACGCGCATCACTTCCTGCACCTTCTGCTCCGCTTTGCGTCCGCGCGCGATCCCGAAGTTGCCGAGCGGCTCGCTCACGATGTCGCCGACCGTCATGCGCGGGTTCAGCGAGGCATACGGGTCCTGGAAGATCATCTGCACCTGCTGGCGGATGCGCCGCAGCTTCTCGCCGTGCAGCTTCGTCAGGTCCTGGTCCTTGAAGAAGATGTGCCCCGACGTCACCGGGTACAGCTGCACGATCAGGCGGCCCAGCGTCGATTTGCCGCACCCCGACTCGCCAACCAAACCCAGCGTCTCGCCCGGCTCGATCGCGAGGTTGACGTCATCCACCGCGTGCACGACCGCGCGTCCCAGCGCGCTGCCGGTGGGGAAGTGCTTGACCGCGTGCTCCACGCGCACGAGCGCTGACCTCAGCGTCGGGTCGGTGGCAGGCGTGACGGCCGTGGCTTCCGACATGGCTACGACGCTTCGGGGTCCCGCACGTTCTTCATGAGGACCCAGCAGCGCGCCAGCTGTCCCGGGTCGACCTCCTCCAGCGCCGGCTCCTCGTGAAAGCACCGGTCGATGCGGAACCGGCACCGCGGGTGGAACTTGCAGCCGGATGGCGGCTTCGCGAGGTCCGGCGGCACGCCCTTGATGGAGATCAGCCGCTCGTGAGATCTTTCGTCGACGCGCGGCATGGAGCGCAGCAGCGACCACGTGTAGGGATGCTGCGGGTTCTTGAAGATCGCTCGGGTCGGTCCCTCCTCCACGATGCGGCCCGCATACATCACCACCACCCGGTTGCACAGGCTGGCGACCAGCGCCATGTTGTGCGTGATCAGGATCACCGCGGCGCGCAGCTCGCGGCTCAGGTCGCGCAGGAGCTCGATGATCGACGCCTGCACCGTAACGTCGAGGGCGGTCGTGGGTTCGTCGGCGATGAGCAGGGACGGCTCGTTGGAGACGCCCATCGCGATCATCGCGCGCTGGCGCATGCCGCCCGAGAACTGGTGTGGGAAGTCCTTGGCGCGCTCTTTGGACGCCGGGATGCGAACGCGCTGCAGCATCGGCACGACACGCTCGCGCGCCTGCTGCTTGGTGAACCGATTGTGCGCGTCCATCGCCTCTTCGATCTGAAAGCCAACCCGCAGCACCGGGTTCAGCGAGGTCATCGGGTCCTGAAAGATCATCGCGACCTCGTTGCCGCGGAACTCGCGGATCTCGTCATCCGCCATCTGCAGGACGTCTTGCTCGCCGTAGAGGATCCGGCCCGAGACCTTGCCTGGCTCGGGCACGAGGCGCAGCAGCGACAGCGCAGTCATCGTCTTGCCGGAGCCAGACTCGCCGACGATGCCGACGACCTCGCCGCGGTCCACGTCGAAGCTCACCCCATCGACCGCCTTGACGATGCCCGACGACGTATGAAAGTCGACGTGTAGGTCTTGTATGCGGAGGAGGGAGGCCAGGGCTAGGACACTCTCCTACCGCCTCATGCGCGGGTCGATCGCGTCGCGGAGGCCGTCACCCACCCAGTTGAAGGCGAGCACGGTCAGCGACAGCGCAAGGCATGGCATCAGCACGATGTGTGGCGCGATCTGGAGGGCCTTGTAGCCCTCGCTCGCCATGCGACCCCAGCTCGGCGCGGGCGGCGGGATGCCCATGCCGAGCAGGCTCAGAAACGCCTCGAAGATGATGGCGGCCGGGACCAGGTACGTGGCCTGGACCACGATGGGTCCCAGCGCGTTGGGCAGGATGTGCCGTGCCAGGATCCACCGGTTCGGCGTGCCGATCGTTCGCGCCGCCTCGACGAACTCCTTCTCGCGGATGCTGAACGTCTGGCCGCGGACCAGCCTTGCCATGCCTAGCCACGCGGTGATGGAGATGGCCAGGATGACGGGGAAGACGCCGCGTCCGATGAGCAGCACCAGGACGAGCGCGATCAACAGGTCCGGGACGCCGTACGAGATGTTGATGATCGTCGAGATGACTGCGTCGACCTTGCCCCGGTAGAAGCCGGCCACCAGACCGAGGACGATGCCGATGGTGGACGCAATGAGGCTGGCCCCGACGCCGACCGACAGCGCGATGGCCGCGCCGCCCATGACGCGGCTCAGGATGTCGCGGCCGTAGTCATCGAGGCCCAGCGGATGGGCGAGGGTAGGGCCCTGGTA
>Ga0070698_100001144_pt1 | contig 29368 bp, 25 predicted proteins | sample KBSK1502metaG_FD_65477 | JGI IMG/M metagenome (GOLD analysis project Ga0070698, IMG submission 65477) | Corn, switchgrass and miscanthus rhizosphere microbial communities from Kellogg Biological Station, Michigan, USA - KBS K1-50-2 metaG | ecosystem: Host-associated > Plants > Roots >...
AGGGCGCTCGCAGCTCCTCGTCTACCACTACATGTTCGGGCCCGACTACACGGCGGGGTGTGCGACCTGCTCGACGATCGCGGACGGGTTCGACGGCTTCGCCGTCCACCTGGCGAACCACGACGTCACGCTTTCGGCGGTGTCGCGGGCGCCGCTCGCGAAGCTGCAGGCGTACAGGCGGCGGATGGGGTGGACGTTTCCCTGGGCGTCCTCGCTCGGCAGCGACTTCAACTTCGACTTCAACGTCTCGTTTAGCGAGCAGCAACAGCGCGAGGGGCGCATCGAATACAACTACGAGCGCGGCGGCCACGCGATGGACGCGACGCAAGTCCCGGAGCCCGTCGCCCAGAACGCGGCTATGACCGGAACCGATGCGGCCACGTACTCGCGCGATAGGCCGGGGATGAGCGCGTTCGTCCTCGAGGACGGCGTCGTCTACCACACCTATTCCGCCTATGCGCGCGGATTGGACGGCCTCTGGGGCATGTACCAGTGGCTCGACCGCGCCCCCAGGGGGCGCAACGAGACGGGCGGCGTCTGGTGGCGCCGCCACGACGAGTACGACAAGCGCTGAGCCAAGTCGTGGGTGTCGTTGACGCAACCGGGGGACGGGAGATGTCGCGACGCATGGTTTCCGAGCGAGCTTCCCAGCGAGCCTTCTTCGGCGTCTCAGCGCTGCTCTTCGCCGCCAGCGCGGCGGTGACGATCGTCTGGTGCGCGTCCATGTCGGCGATGGGCGAGATGCCGATGCCCGGCGGCTGGACGATGTCGATGGCGTGGATGCGGATGCCGGGACAGACGTGGCCCGGCGCCGCGGCGTCGTTCCTCGGCATGTGGGTCGTGATGATGGTAGCGATGATGCTGCCATCCTTGGTGGCAATGCTGTGGCGCTACCGCCAGGCCGTTGGCAGGACAGGCGAGACGCGCCTCGGTCGGCTGACCGCGCTCGTGGGCGTTGGTTACTTCTTCGTCTGGACCGTGTTCGGAATGGCCGCTTTTCCGTTGGGCGTCGCGCTGGCGGCGGTCGAGATGCAGCTGCCGGCGCTGGCGCGCGCCGTTCCGATCGCGATCGGTGTGGTCGTCCTGATCGCCGGCGCGCTCCAATTCACCGCGTGGAAGGCGCGTCACCTTGCCTGCTGCCGGGAGGCACCCGGGCGCGGCCGTGCGCTGCCGGCCGACGCCGGCACGGCCTGGCGACACGGCCTGCGCCTCGGACTCCACTGCAGCCACTGCTGTGCCGGTCAGATGGCGATCCTCCTGGTCATCGGGGTCATGGACCTTCGCGCAATGGCTGTCGTGGCGGCAGCCATCACTGTCGAACGTCTCGCACCAGCCGGTGAGCGCGTCGCGCGAGCAATCGGGGCCGTCGTCGTCGGGGCAGGGTTGTTTCTGATCGCGCGAGCAGCCGGGCTCGGATGACGCATCCGTATCGTGCACCTGAACTTCGCCCACCGTGCGCGCCTGGGACCTTCAGTTTTTGACGTAGTGCATCGTAGGCAAACACTCGCGGAAACGTCTTCTTGATATCGCGTCCAACGAACACATGCGTCTGGCGTCGAAGATGGTTTTTGTCGCCCTGCAAATTTTCCACACAGTTTTGCCGGCCCGCTCTTAGTGAATATCTAGTTTCATTGCTGCTCCGAAGCCTATGGCCTGATCTGAAAATAAATCTCGTGTTCGGCGGGTTCGATTTATGCTTGTTTGACATCAAAAATGAAGATCCATGTCGAACGGCAAGTTTCTGTCGCCCTCGAGAATCAACCAGGGCAGCTGGCGACTATCTGCAATATTTTGAGTGAGAACGCGGTAAACATTGAAGCTATCAGCGTCATCGACAGTATCGAGCAAGGCGTTGTCCGCTTGATCACCAGCGATCCGACAAAGTGCAAACAAGCGCTGCAGACAAAGGGCTTTTATGTGATTGAAGGCGATGTCTTGGTTTTGGATCTCTTCGACCGCATCGGCAAATTGGCCCAGATCTGCTCAGGACTCGCAGAAGCAAAGATTAATATTGATTACGTCTACGGCAGCGTCGAGCACGCCGGATCGCCACTTCGCCTGGTGCTAAAAACGACCGACGCGGTGCGCACCCACGCATTGCTTGACAGCCTCAGTGATCAATAGGGCTGCGTTGCACCGTTCGGCTCTCGCCGAATGGTGATCACAAAAAGCAAATAGCAGAGAGCAAATTTTGGCTATTTCGACCAATTCGATGGGCGAGGCCGGCGGAGACTCCGCCGGCCCCGATTTGAGGCATAAGCCGAATTCTGTCCGGCCAATTTAAGCCAGGGCGATCATTTATCTCATCCGGTTAAAACCGGACGCTCCGCTGAGCGAAATGCGACTATTACCCGAGAGCTCTCGGTCACCCGAGTGGGAAAGCGGACCAACTCTCTGTTCTGTCTTGCACCGCAAGGGGTTTGTCTTGCGATCCGGCTTACACCGGACCCGGTGGGCTCTTACCCCGCCATTTCACCCTTATCCGGCCAACGCCGGACGGTATATTTTCTGTGACACTTTCCGTCAGCTCGAGCTTGCGTCCGAGCTGCCCGCACTTTCGTACGGCATGCTGCTTTCCTGGTGTTCGGACTTTCCTCTACTGACCCCTTTTTGGGGTGCAGCAGCGATCGCCTGCCTACTCCATTATTTTAGATTATCATCGACTTTCCGCAAGTCTTCGTCCGGACGCCGTTTCTCTGCCGGTGGCGCGACGGTTTCGGCTGAGCGTTCAACCGGAATCACAGTCGAAGCTTAGCGTCCCCTAGCTTGATAGGAGTTGGTCTAATTTCTTGGCCAATTGAAAATCGAGAGTAGTGAGACCGCCAGCTGAATGGGTGGATAGCGCCAACCGCACCGTTCGCCAACGGATATCGATATCCGGGTGATGATCCATCGCTTCGGCCTCGCGCGCTATATTGTTCACCGCGTCGACGGCTTCGAGAAAACTGGGGAATTTGACCGTTCGGGAGATAACGTCTTCTTCCAGTTTCCACTCGGGAATCTCCATGAGCAGTGTCTGAATCGCCTCGGGGTTTAATAATTCTGGCATAGCTCTTCTCTGTGTTTTATGTAACGCTCGGATTTTGCGGTCCCACTTGAAGGACACAACCGTTCGTGTATGTAAGCAATTCTCGCCTGCTCTACCCTAGCTGACCCGTGGCAAATGCAAACTTCTGGGATACTCTATAATAACATAGTCGAGACCGTCGGCAGGACTCCGCTGGTCAAACTCAACCGAATCACCGCCGGCCTTGAGGCAACGATTGCCATCAAGTGCGAGTATTTTAATCCGCTTGGCAGCGTAAAAGACCGGATCGGGACGGCAATGATTGAGGCTGCCGAGCAACAGGGCATCATCAATCCGGATACGGCGATCATCGAACCGACGAGCGGAAATACCGGTATCGCACTCGCGTTCGTTTGTGCAGCCAAGGGCTATAAACTGATTCTGACCATGCCAGAAACAATGAGCTTGGAAAGGCGTACACTGCTGGCCATGTTGGGCGCCAAACTCGTGTTGACTCCTGGGTCGGAGGGTATGAAGGGAGCAATTGGTCGGGCGGAAGAGCTTCTGAAAGCGACTCCTAACTCTTGGATGCCCCAACAGTTCAACAACCCGGCCAACCCGGAAATTCATGCTAAGACAACGGCAGAAGAGATTTGGGCGGATACCGATGGAGCGGTGGATATTCTTGTCTCAGCGGTCGGCACCGGGGGAACGATCACCGGCGTCACGGAGGTGATCAAAAAGCGCAAACCCAGCTTTTACTCTGTCGCGGTCGAGCCGAAGGATTCTCCCGTGATAAAACAAACGCTAGCTGGCGAACCACTGAAACCAGGCCCGCACAAAATCCAGGGGACGGGCGCGGGCTTCGTTCCGAAAAACCTTCATCTTGACGTGGTCGATGAAGTCATCGCGGTCTCGAATGAAGATTCGTTCGTGATGGCTCGTCGCCTGGCCAAAGAGGAAGGCATTCTGGCCGGAATTAGTTCGGGCGCGAACGTCTGGGCTGCGATGGAAGTAGCCAAGCGGCCTGAAAATCGTGGCAAACTCATTGTGACGATCGCTTGCTCCACTGGCGAGCGCTATCTAAGCACCGCCTTGGCCGATGAAGCGCGAGCGGAGATCGGCGGTTGAGGCATGGACAAAACTTCAGGAATGACAACAGCCAGTGAGCCGGACTTCTCATCCATCAATCGAGAAGTTTTTTGGGTGCTGCACGGCAAAAAGATTGTTGTCGCATCGATCGCCGCCTTCTTAGTGCTGCTCGCTTTCGGCGCCTACATTGGATGGCAGAAGCTCCAATCAACCCAAGCTGAGGCATCCTATGATTCGGCGACCAATATCGAAGGCTGGCAGAAGGTGGTCGACCGTTTTCCTGGATCGATTGCGGCGGGAAATGCTCTGCTGCGCATTGCGGCCCAACAATCCAGTGAGGCGCACTATCCAGACGCAGACAAAACCTACCAGAGGTTTGTGCTTGAGTACCCAAAGCATCCTTTTGCCGTAAATGGTTTGATGGGCTTAGCGACCAATGCAGAAGCGGAAACCAAGCCGGATGAGGCCATCAAATACTACGCTGAAATAGCTAGTAAATTTGGTACTACCTATTTGGCTCCGATGGCACTTCTCAGTCAGGCGCGACTGACCGAGGGCAAGGGTCAGCTGAAAGAAGCGCGGCAATTGTACGAGATGGTGGTGCAAAGATATCCACAAAGTGTGGTCGCACAGATCGCTTCGGTGGAAGCCTCTCGACTCAATGAGAAGCTTGGGAACGAGGTGAAGCAAACCGGTCAGACCAATTTGCTTACTTCATCGCCGCAGCCCAGTGCATCCGGGCAACCGTCTCCTACCGCTTCAGAAAAACCTAAGCAGCGACTGGAGCCGTAGCCTGGATTGTTCGCAAATCCTTAAAGATTTGCGAACAATCCAGGCTTTTGTTTTCGAAGGTAAAACTCGTCCCTTCTCTCTTCGAACTCGATCAGATCGAAATACGTCTCGACGCCAGATTCCGTACCGCCTCCGACTTCTTGCAGAATTCGTCGAAATCGAGCCAGCTTTTCGGGATTATCCGGCCGCTTGTCGATCTGCCTTTGGTTCCAGGCTGCGATCTCCGATTCGGAGTGCTGCACACGGCGGGAACAGACCCAGTCCAAGATCGCTTGATCATTCTCGAGACTGTTAGCGGCCTCTTCAAACTCGTCTCCATCAATACCTAAGAAGGACAAGAGATGTTTGTCGAACCCTAACGTCTTGTAGTTGTAACCATGCAGAGAGCCTTGGCGACACAGACGAGCTTTGTCGATCAGCCGGGGAAGATGAATGTAGCCCCCCAATGTCAGATATGGGCTCCGCGGATAGATTTTCTGTGTCATGCAGGTGCCAGACTGAAATCAGAGCCGTGATCAGATCCTTTATCCGGTCGCGACTTTTCACTCAGCGGACTCAAAAGCTCGCCCTGGGTCAACTGCGTTTGGCCGATCGATAAATCGCCATAGAATTGCCCGCCCTTATCGACGATGAAACTCCGCGCGTTAACGGCTCCGCGGAGTGAGCCACCGCGCTTTACCACTACCTTTCCGTTGGAAATAATACGCGCGGAAATTATACCGTAAACTTCAACCAGATCAGCTCGGATCGGTCTGACGCACTCTACCTCTGACTTCTTGTCGATTATCACTAGTGGAGCCGCAATGCTTCCGCTCAGTTTTCCCTTAAGCCTAATCAGAACCTCAGTAGCACCGGTCAACGCGCCCCGCATGTGCCCCTGAACTAAAGCTGACTCACAGATAGCCCGGTTACTATTGAGATCTCCCTTGGGGGTGACTAAAATGTCCCCTCGGGTCCGAATGGAACGACTATAGGTACCAACAATCTTATAATCCTGAAGATCGATGTACGCACCGCACAGGGGACAGATAGTGGAAGTCGCACTCTTCGGGACCTCTCGCTTGCCGGGGCATTCAAAGCATCGGGCAACAACCGTCCGCTGAACACCTAACAGACCTTCAATTTTCTGAAGTACCGAAGGGGCCTTTTGAACGTCGTGCCGCGGCTCACCAGTTCTGCCGCCTTTACTTATCTGGATATACCCGCTGCACTTTCGGCAGTAGGTGGACTTCGCCAGCTCAGGCTCTAACTGGATGTTACCGCAGTGAGGACATTGAACTTCGACTCGTCCTTTTGCCGGCACCCAGTACTCCTTCTAGCGGGGAGCATGCACTTCCTGCGGCTTCTCTTTGACCCCGAGTTCCTTGAGTGCATTCTTGTTGGGGGTAACCTCCGATTTACCGACAAAAGTTGCGCCCTCCTCAATGATCAATCGAGAGGCGTGGAGATCACCAATCAAGGCAGAGCGTGATCGCAGTTCGCAACGCTCGGCAACAGTGATATTTCCCTGTACTTTGCCCATCACGATCACAGACTTGGCTTTGACTTCACCATGCACGTCCCCATTCTCGCCAACCGTCAAGATTCCGTCCCCGGAGCTGATCTCCCCTTCTATTTTGCCATCAAACGTAAACTCATTTACGAATTTGATGGAACCTTTGATCTCAACGTCTTTAGCCAGAAGGTTCTTGGTTTGTATATCTGCCATAACGGGATTTTTGTGTGTTTCGGTTTTGGTTGGAATGGTCTGCAGAGGCGCCGGATTCTCCCCGGATCGCGGTTCGTCTTCCGCTGACTGAGTGGATCCTGGTTTTTGGGGGATGAATTTCTTGAGCACGGTCGCAACTATGAATTTGCAAATTAGATTGTCAACGCTTTCTGCCCAATAAAACCGATTCCAGCCAATCCGCTATCTAAGCCGGTGGAAGGGCGACGCAACGCATATCGAGCGGCAAACATCGAGCTTGGTTTTGGGAGGAAATCGGGCCGATTGAGTATCGCTTACACTAGCCAGAAAACTGCTGAGACGTTATGCCCGTAAGCTATCGTTGTCTAAATTTATTCAAATGCCGCTAGTTCTTCCGCGGGATAAGTCCAAATTTCGCTCAAGGTTGGGTGATAATGCGGTATAGCGGCAAGCTCCGAAGCTTTCGCCCGGAAATGCATCGCGACAACGATCTCGTGAATCAACTCTGAAGCTTCCGGTCCGAGGACTGCACCGCCCACGATTTCGTGAGTATTGGCGTCAGCGATCAGCTTGACTAATCCGTCGGTCTCTCCTCGAATCATCGATTTGCCATGGTCGTTAAATGGGTAGGTTGCAACTCGAATTTGCTTACCCTGGGTTCTGGCCTCCCTCTCGGTTAGCCCGACATATGCAAGCTCGGGATGGGAGAATATCACGGAAAGGCGGAGACGGTAATCAATGCTCTTTAGTTGTTCGTCTTTCAACAACTGGGCGGCGTTTCGCGCGGCAACAATCGCCTGTTCTATCGCGATGTGAACTACTTCGAATTGGCCGGCTGCGTCCCCAGCGGCAAATATGTGGGGCTGACTGCTCTGCATCTGGTCGTTGATCCTGATCGCAACGTCCTCGTTCGTCTCGATACCAGCTGCATTCACCTGCAGACGGCTAATCGCCGGTCGTCGGCCAAGCGCATAGAAGATTTCCTCAGCGGAAATAGCCTGCTTCAGCCCATCCTTGACGAATCGTACTGTCTTGCCATCCCCATTTTTTTCGACCGCCACCAGTTGGGTGCCAGATATCATCTCTGCGCCGCGCCGTTGGTATGCGTCGATGAGTGCGGTCGACATATCCATATCGGCGTCCTTTATGAACTGCGCGCTGCGCTGCAGAACGGTCACTTTTGTTCCAAGCGCATTATAAAAATGAGCAAATTCCAGAGCGATCGCTCCTCCCCCCAGGATAATTATTGAAGAAGGTATTTGGTCGCTGTCCAAGGCAAGGTCGCTGTCCAAATAACCAGTTTGTGTCAAACCGGGCAGGTCGACGATATTCAGCTCCGATCCAGTGGCGATGAGAGCGGTGCGAAACCTGATTTCTCGGACAGATCCGTCCAGCCCCTCTAGCCTTAGCTGGCGAGGGGAAATAAACGATGCTTGTGCCCGAACGAAATCAAAATTGCCTTTCTCCAACTGAGCTCGCCGATGATCTGCAAACCCGCTAATCAACGTTCGTTTGCGATGACGAATTGCTCCCGAATCGAAGCCCAAGTGACCGGCACTTAAGCCGAATTCTTGGGCTCGACGAAGAGTCAGAAATCGATTCGCCGATTCGAGCAGCGTTTTGCTGGGCATGCACCCACGGAGAATGCAAAGACCGCCAATCTCTGAGCCTCCGTCGACACAAATTGTCCGCAAACCCAACTTGGCACCCTCCGAAGCGGCGCCGAATCCGGCACTTCCACCACCTATCACCACAAAATCAAATTCAGTCATGGTCCCACTACCTAATATTTACATTTACCCGGCCGCGATTAGTTGTTTCAGCCATTTTTCGTCATTCTTTTACTCGTCCAGGCCATCGATTATCGGATATTTTCAAATCCGGCAGAGTCCCTAAATATTGCGCAGATGTTCGACCAGGACCACTACATCTTGATCTTCTACTCGCTTGCAAAAGGGTCCCCCACGTTCTAAACTGTTTGGCTAAGTTCGACTTGCCCTGGGCCCGGACACTCTTCGGGTCACCTTCGCAGTATGTCTGATATTTCGAATTACGACGCATCGCAAATTGACAAATTAGAGGGATTAGAGGCGGTCCGGAAACGGCCCGGGATGTATATCGGCGATCCGGACGAGCGAGGATTGCACCACTGCGTTTTTGAGGTTCTCGACAACTCGATCGATGAGCACCTGGCCGGCTTTTGCACGAGAATCGAAGTAACTATCCACATCGATGGATCCGTTTCGGTAAGAGATAACGGCCGCGGAATTCCGGTCGACATTCATCCCAAGTTTCAGATTCCGGCGATCGAACTGGTGCTCACCAATTTGCATGCCGGCGGCAAGTTCGGCCAAGGCGCCTACAAGTTTTCCGGTGGTCTGCACGGCGTTGGCGCAAAGTGCGTTAACGCGCTTTCCGAATGGTTCAAAGCGGAAGTCACCCGTGGCGGGCACGTTTATCATATTGCTTTTGCTCGCGGAAAAACCGTCCGCAAACTGGAAATCGTTGGAGAGACTCAAAACAAGCAGGTGACCGGCACGCTCATCACTTTCCTGCCGGATACTCAGATCTTCACGATCACCACCGAGTTCAAATTTGAAATCTTGGCGACCCGAATGCGAGAACTCGCATTCTTAAACAAAGGCCTGGAAATCGTCTTAACTGATGAGTGGCGTGATCCCCAACGAAGAGAGGTTTTCCTCTTCAAGGGCGGCATACCGCAGTTTGTTAAAGAACTCGGCGAAAATAAGCAGCTCATTCACCCTGAGCCGATCGCTATTTCCGGAATGCGCGAAATTCTGGTCGATGATAAGCCCGAGGTCGCTTTCGTCGACGTGGTTCTCCAATACACGGATTCTTATACGGAGCAGATTCAGTGCTTTGCGAATTCGATCCCGAATCCGGACGGAGGAATGCATCTGGAAGGGCTCAAGACGGGGCTCACCAGCGCACTAAAGAACTACGCCAAGGGGAACAACCTGGTAAAGGAGAAGGATCCGGAAATAAGTGGGGAAGATCTTCGGGAAGGTTTGGTTTGTGTTCTCAGTGTGAAGCTCACGAATCCACGCTTCAGCTCGCAGACAAAAAGCAAACTGGTGAACAACGAAATGAAGCCGATTGTTCAGTCCGTGACGTATGAGGGGCTGAGCCGGTTTTGCGAAGAGAACCCGAGCGTCGCAAAAAAGATCATCGACAAATGTCTGATGGCGGCGCGCGCCCGAGAGGCGGCGCGCAAGGCCCGTGAGGCGGTCCGAAAATCGGCGCTTACCGGAGGTGGATTACCGGGAAAACTGGCGGATTGCTCGGAGCGCGATGCTGCAGCCACTGAGCTCTACATCGTTGAGGGAGACTCCGCCGGAGGATCTGCCAAGCAGGGACGCGACCGCCGCTTCCAAGCCATTCTTCCAATTCGCGGCAAACTGCTGAACGTTGAGAAGGCCCGGCTGGATAAGGTTCTGCAAAACCAGGAAATCCAGACGATGATCACCGCCATCGGTACCGGAATCGGGGACGGTGAAGGAGAGGGTTCATTCAATTTGGAGAAACTGCGGTACGGCCGGATCATCATCATGACCGACGCGGATGTCGATGGCTCGCACATTCGTACACTGCTCTTAACCTTTTTCTATCGGCAGATGCCTGAGCTGGTCCGACGTGGCCACATCTACATTGCCCAACCTCCACTCTATCAAATCAAAAGGAAAAAGCGGGAGGAGTATGTCGATGATGATGCCGAGTTAAACAAAATCTTGATCTCTCTCGGCGCAGAAGAAGTTCGACTCAAGAATCTTGAGGATGGCCGCGAATTCTCTCAGGCACAGCTTCGTGAGATCTTGGATCTGCTTGAGCGATTGGCGAAGCTAAGTGATTCGATCCGTCGTCATGGCGGTGACTTTGAGGAATACCTCGCTCATCGAAACCCAGGGACCGGTGACTTTCCCGAATACCTAGTCGCAATCAGAGAAGGCAACCAAGAGTACGTAAAATATTTTCCCGATGAGGCGGCGCTGACCCGGTTCGCGGACGAAAACCGCGATCTGAATTTGTACGACTATGAACCAGATCGTGAGGACGGCGAACTACCGCTTTTCGCGAACGGCAATGGTGTCGTGCCACCTCATTTGCGGAGAAGGGCCCGCCGAGTGGAGCTTCACGAATCGAACGCGGTCGCGAAGATCTTTCAGGATTTGACCGATCGCGGCCTCCAATTTGCCCACTACTCCGCCCGTGAACAGCCGATTTTTGAACTGATCGAAGGAGACGGCGATAGAGCCACCACCACCTCTCTGTTCTCAATTCCTCGAATCCTGGAGGCGGTCAAGGAGCTCGGCCGCCGAGGCGTTCAAATCAAACGATTCAAAGGCCTGGGCGAAATGAATGCGAAGGAACTTTACGCCACGACGATGGATCCCGCTCATCGGCGCCTGCTTCAGGTTGAGCTTAACGAGAACAATGCCGTCGAGGCGGACAAAATGTTCACGATTTTGATGGGGGACGTCGTAGAACCGCGACGCGCCTTTATCGAAGATAACGCTCTAAATGTCCGCAATCTGGATGTGTGAATGATTTAACCGTCCGGCAATCTGGTGAGGATCCTGTCGGGCCGGCTCGTCCGAGACACCTCCGTTGCTGACGCGAATTTGCTATGCCACTGCATCCCGACGAAAAAGTCGATCCGGTCAATGTAGCCGAGGAAATGTCCAAATCATTTTTGGACTACTCGATGTCGGTGATCATCTCTCGGGCCCTACCGGACGCTCGTGACGGACTAAAGCCCTCGCAACGGCGGATTCTATATTCAATGAATGGGCTGGGCGTGCTTCCGAATCGCAAGCATACGAAATGCGCCAAGATCGTTGGGGAAACCATGGGGAACTACCATCCCCATGGCGACATGGCCATCTATCCGACCCTCGTCCACATGGCTCAGCCCTGGGCAATGCGGGAAACTCTGGTTGATGGGCAAGGCAACTTTGGATCGATGGACGGCGATCCTCCCGCGTCAATGCGGTACACCGAAGCGCGACTGACCCACCTCGGTGCAATTCTCATGGAGGACATGGAGCGGGATACTGTTGATTTCGTTCCAAATTACGACGAAACGACCCACGAACCGACCGTCTTTCCGGCCGCCTTTCCTAATCTTTTGGTGAACGGGGGGACCGGGATCGCCGTAGGGATGGCAACAAATATCCCTCCGCACAATCTTGGAGAGATTGTCGATGCGATCTGCGAGTTAATCGATAATCCCGAAATCTCGATCGATCGTCTGCTTGAGCTGATCAAAGGACCAGATTTTCCGACCGGGTGCACACTCTATGGAACCAGTGGGATTCGCCAGTATTTTGAGACTGGCCGTGGCAGTCTGAAGGTACGGGGAAAAGCCACGATCGAGGCCGGGAGGCAGAACCGGGAATCGATCGTCATCACGGAGATCCCCTTCAATGTCAATCGCGCGGAGTTGATTCGGCGCATTGCGGCCTTAATCCAGGACAAGGTGATAACCGAGATCAGCGATGTCCGCGATCTGTCGGATGAGAACACCCGGATCGAGCTTGAGCTGAAACGAGACGCAAACGCCAACGTCGTACTGAACAATCTTTATAAGCACACCGCATTGGAAAGCACTTTTGCGGTGAACATGTTGGCGATCGATCATGGCCGGCCCAAATTACTTTCGATACGGGACGCGCTGCACTGCTTTATTGAACACCGCCGGGAAGTGGTCTTGCGGCGTACGCGTTATCTTCTCCGCCAGGCTGAGCAAAGAGCCGAAGCCCTGGAAGGTTATCTCATTGCGCTGGCCAATCTTGATGACTTTATCGAGATCATTCGAAACTCGGCGAATCGGGAAGAAGCTCGAGTTAAGTTACTGGCTTACGAGTTCAGCCGGCAACAAGTAGAGCAATTTGGTATTCGGATTCGTAGTGAGGCTCGTCTGGTCGACGGCCGTTATGCCTTTAGCGAGACACAAGCCGATCAAATCCTGGAGCTGCGGCTTTATCAACTTACCGGTTTGGAACGAGAAAAGATCGCCAATGAATATGGCGAGCTGCTTTTGCGCATTGATGACCTGACCGACATCCTCGACCGAGCGGACCGAGTGATGAATATCATCAAGGAGGAGCTGCAGAAGGTTAGACAAAAGTACGACTCACCGCGGCTTACGGGGATTGTGCCGGCCGAGGGCGATATCGATATCGAGGACCTCATCGCCAACGAAGGATGCATCATCACGATCACGCACGGCGGATATATCAAACGAACCCCGGAAAGTGAATTTCGGGCTCAGCGCCGTGGAGGCCGCGGGGTGCTCGGTATGGCGACCCGCGAAGCGCAGCTGGAAGGCGAGGAAGGTGATTTTGTCGAGCATCTGTTTACCGCGAGTACTCATGATTCACTGATGTTTTTCACGCAGACCGGTCGATGCTACATCGAGAAGGTCTATGAAATCCCGCAGATGAGCAGGGCATCCAAAGGCCGCTCGATCGCGAATCTTTTGGAGTTGCGACCGGAGGAAAAGATCGCCGCGACGTTACGCATCGAAGCCAAAGGTGAAAATGGGACCTCCGAGACCAGCACCTGGAATCCCGAGCTTCACATCATGTTCGCCACCCGAAGTGGACTGGTGAAAAAGACAAATTTGTCGGATTTCGCAAACGTGCGGAAGGGCGGAATCATCGCTATTCAGATCGAAGAGGGTGATGAGTTGATTGATGCGCTGCTTACCAATGGCAACGATGAGGTTGTACTAATCACCCACAATGGGATGAGCATTCGGTTCCATGAAGAGGAAGCCCGCGACATGGGACGAAACGCGGTCGGTGTCTGGGGCATTCGTCCGGCAGAAGCGGATGAGGTGGTGGCGATCGCGAAGGTCGTTCCCGACGCCATGTTGCTGGTTGCCGGCTCAAACGGGATCGGGAAGCGAACCGGTTTTGATGCTTATCGAAGACAATCGCGGGGCGGCAAGGGCATCATCACGATGAAGACAAGTGGCCGAACGGGCGACGTCATCGGGGCTCTCACGGTCCACGATTCGGATGAAGTAATGCTCATCACGACTGGCGGGCAAATGGTCCGGATAAGAGTGAGCGAAATTCGAGAGGCCGGCCGCAATACAATGGGGGTGAAACTCATCAACCTCATTGAAGGAGAAACGCTCCAGGACATTGCTCCGGTGGTTTCGCAGGAAGAGATGGAAGAAAGCGACCCTCCAGGCAGCTGAGCGGCCGGAGGGATCGCAGCCGGTCCGACATGGCCGGTCAGATCTGTTTATGCATTTTCCTCGATTTGACTATGTCGAACCGGCTGCGCGTCCTCCCCGTCCAAGATGAGCGAACCACCAGGGCGTAGCATCATCGTATGCAGTTGAGCAGAAACCGCATCGAGGCGCTGGCGGACGGCGTGTTCGCCGTCGCAATGACCCTACTTGTTCTGGACATTAAGGTTCCCGAGCTGCAGTCGCCGTCAGCAACCGCCGAGTTGCCTCTGAAACTGTTCGCGCTTTGGCCCAAATTCTTGAGCTATCTCATTAGTTTCGTTATTCTGGGGGTTTATTGGGTGGGACACCACATGCAACTGTCATTCATCCGGCGAGCGGATCGTCCTTTGCTCTGGATTAACATCCTGTTCCTGCTCTGGGTAGCGCTCGTACCTTTTTCCACCGCACTACTCAGTGAATACTCGAAGACCCGAGTTGCGATCGCGATTTATGGCGCCAACCTCATCGCGATTGGTCTGACCCTGTCGCTTCATTGGTGGTACGCTACGACTGAAACCCGCCACGTCGACCCCGACATTCATCCCAATTTGGTCCGCAGCGCGATGAAAAGAACGCTGATCGCACCCCTGATCTACGTCATCGCAATTGCGCTATCGTTCTTCAAGGCCGAGCTAAGCCTGATCTTATACGCACTTGTTCCAATCCTATATATTTTGCCGGGAAGGATCGACATTCATTGGGGCAGACACCATCGCGACAAATCCAACACCGATCAGGACGAGATCAAATAGTGACAAGCCGTTTGGTGTACCGGTGCATCCATTGGATGCAGACATCTTACAAATGAGAGCCACACGATAGACGGGGCTCGATATCCCATACTGCAGACGAAAAATTATAGATTCGGGGCCGCATTTGCGCCATAATGGCGCTTTCAAGCGGTAGCCAAGCGCACAAAAATTCAATATTTTCCCAGAAAACGTGTCATTACGACGCAACCTGAGAGCCGGACGCGAGAACTTTTCAAACTTCCACATTTTTGCAGGTTGCCTGCCCGAATTTGCTCTCTAGACTTTAGGCACTTCTTCTTATGGGAAAGCGAAAGAGGAAACTCTCGGTCAAAAGGCTTCCACTCCAGCGGCAGCTTGAGTTTTTTCACGAGGGCGAATATTTCGATCTCAAGGCGATTTTTGACAAATTGAACGCTGAGTACTTCAACGGCGGCCTCAAGGGATACGCGATAACTTGGGGCAGACGCCGACGATTACCGCCCAAAGAATATTTCGTCTTTGGCACAATCCAGGAAGAAGACCGAATCATCCGGATCCATCCTCTTTTGGATGCTCCCTTCGTACCTACTTGGTTTCTGGAATACGTGATTTACCACGAAATGCTTCATGCGATTGTTCCCGAAGAGATTGATGAGACCGGCCGGCGCCGGATTCACACCTCAGAATTTTATCGACGGGAACAGAAGTTTCACTGTTACCAGCGAGCACGTCGTTGGGAAGACGAAAACCTCGATCGTTTTCTCCGCTGAGCTGAACGATGTTTAACGAGGTTCGGGTAGTCTTCTGTACGTTCCCCGACCCCGAAACAGCCCACCGAATCGCCCTAGATGCAGTGGAACAGCAATACGCGGCTTGTGCCAATCTCGTGCCGGCCGTAAAATCGATCTATCGCTGGCTCGGCCGAGTACAACAGGCGGACGAGACATTGGTGGTCTACAAAACTTCAGTAGCCCGATACCCTGACTTGGAAGCGTTCCTGCTGAGATCTCATCCATATGAGGTCCCCGAGATTATCGCTCTACCATTATCCGCAGGATCCGCCGCTTACGTTCGCTGGGTGATCGAAAATTCGGGTCCGAAAGTGAGTTCCTAATCGACCGCAATCGCAATTTTGCTCCTCATGCGTGGTATAAGGTGTCGGCTTGAGCCCCGCGGACAAAATCGGAAGGAACACGCTCCTGCGTGCCCGGTTATTAGTGAGATTGCTGCGTCGGGACCGTTGAAACGGACCGGCAGGAGCCGGTCCCTACCGAAGCGTAAAAACGACTACGGCTTTTTTGTCGGGCTAGGGAATCCACCTGGCTTGGTCGTTGTGGCGGGAGTATTGGTCCCTGAAGGTTGAGCAGAAGACTTGGTGCTCGCACTTGGCGAGGTCGCCGGGCGATTGGCATTGAGCTTGGCGATCACAACGTCACTGAAATCCATGTTGTCTTTTGCGTAGACCAGCACGGTGGTGCCCAAACCCGCGCTGCGTCCGGACTTATCGAGCACGAGATCGTAGTTTTGGGTTTTCACCTGATCAGTAACCACCTTCATGATGTCGTCTACCAAACCGGATACCATATGGTTTTGCTCTTCCTGTAGTTGTTTGGAGCGAGAATCGCGGAATTCAGTCATCTCTTTTTCCAAGCCTTGCTCCTCGGAAATCTTTGCATCCCGTTCTTGAGCTTTCTGATCTTTCGTCGCCGCGCTGACGTCCGGACGATTCATTTCTTCATTCAGCTTGTTGATCGCGTCGATATCTTTCTTACGCGTCTCCATGCGCTGATTCAGCTCATCGTTGGCGGATTTTTGGGCGGTTTCCAGTTTCTCCTTCGCCTCCTGCGTCTTATAGTAGGCAGCCAGCACTTTCTGCATATCAATCGTGCCAATCTTCAGTTGTTGGGCTTGGACTGGGGCAGACAGAAGTGCGCTAGCCAGAGAGAAGCTGGCGATCGCAATGAATCGGGATTTCATCATAATAATACTAATCACTTACTAAGAATAATGGCGTGGCTGGGTTTGGAGTCTGACCGCTGTCGATAAATTCCGTTCAAAATTGATAACCAACGCTGAACTGGAATCGCCCACTGGAATTGTTGAATTTATCGGCTTGAACGGGAATACCGTAGTCGATTCGAATTGGACCGATCGGTAGATCGAGACGAAGGCCGAAGCCAAAGTCTGAATTGACATTACTGGTGCCGAAACTCCATGAACCAGCATTCACAAATCCAGTGTCGTAGAAAACTGCGGCTCGCACTCGTTCAATAATCGGGACGGTATATTCAACCGTGAACCGAGCAAGCGAATTTCCACCAAGATCATCGCCAAATCGATCCTTCGGGCCGACGTCTTGAAACTTGAATCCGCGAAGATTGTTCGCACCACCAAGGTAAAGGCGGTCGTAAATCGGCACGAAGTTACCTGATCCCCAAGTGGCCACGCTCGCAACCTCCGCGTCAAAGAGCAGGATCGTATCAAAAGGCAGATGGAAATATTGAGAGGCGGAGAGATCGAACCCGTAGATTTGCACGTCGCCACCCAGCCAGCCCCCGGCCACGTAGGTGGAAAAATCGATTCTCGTACCTTTACGAGTTAAGAAGGCGTTGTCTCGTTTGTCATAGGTCAGCTCGAAAGTCACCCGGCTCTCCAAGGTGTCTCCAGCCTGCGCCAGTACGAGCGGATCAGTCGTGCTGATGCCGTAAATGTTTGTGTCCTGCAGTCGGTACTGAAGTCGAGCCGCCAGGAAATTCGTAATCGGCTTACGCAAGAATATATCGAAGCCGTAGTTCCGCTCGTTGTAGACATTGCTGTAATACTGGGAATCAAGGTAATAAACCTCTTCACCGAGGGCCAGCCGTTGATCGAGGAAATAGGGCTCAGTGAGCGAGATTAGCGCCTGGGTCTGCAGGGTTCCGATTTGGAAACGAGCACGGAATTTTTCGCCTGCTCCGGTAAATGTACGCCAATTGGTGATATCGAAATTCCCTTGATTCAATTCGGCGAAACCGACCAGACCCTGGTTCGAATCAAAGCCGAGACCGAAATTCAATGAACCCGTCCGCTTTTCCTGCACTACGACATTGAGGTCTTTTCGGCCAGGTACGAGTGTATCAGAAGCGTAGGTATCGACTTTCTCGAAATACTGAAGTCCTTCCAAGCGCTTTTTACTGATATCCACGCGAACCGTGTCGAATACATCACCTGGAGCCAAAACCAGTTCTCGGCGAATTACTTTATCTTTGGTTCGGGTATTTCCGCTAATATTGATGCGCTCGACGTACGATTTAATTCCCTCTTCGATCTTATAGTGGAGATCGACCAATGCTGGTCCGGCCGGTGTGGTCTGTACCGAAACCTTGGCGTCGGCATAGCCGGCGATGCCGTAAGCATCCTCGACCGCTTTGATATCTTTCTCTAGTTTGCCCGGCGAAAAAACTTGGCCCTCGGTTACTTTGATCACCTTCCGAAAATTGGCCTCAGTAACGATCTGGATGCCTTCGATCGTAACCGCGTTGACGTGATACTGGGCTCCTTCAGTGATGTAGATGAAGATGTCGACTTTCTTGGGATTGACTCTCTCGATCTTGACGTCGCTGATTTGCACGTCCGCGTATCCATTATCTTGGTAAAGCGCCTTCAGTTTCTGAACGTCGTCATCGAGTTGCACGCTGCTCAAGCGCCCAGCCCCAGTGATGAAGCCCAAGGGATTGCTCTGTTGGGTCTTCATTTCCTTCCGCAGCCTACTGGCTTTGAGCGCCTGGTTGCCAAAGAAGCGAATGTGCCGAACGGTCGCCTTGGCACCCTCGCTAATCGCGTAAGTCACGGTCGCGGTCCCCTGGTCTTCGTTTGTCGTCAGCTTATATTGAACGTCGACATCAGGAAATCCGCGCTTTTGGTAAAGCTCGACTATCTTCTGCCGGGCTTGCTCCAAAATCTGTTCGTCTAAGGGAGAATTGATCTTCAGATTAATCTCGCGACGGATTCGAGCAACCTTTACCCTCTCATTACCTTGAATATAAACACCGGCCAGCGTGACCCTAGTCTGAACGACTACGATAACCTTCACACCGTCTGGTAGCGGTTCGCCGTAAATTCGGACGTTAGTGACTAACCCCGTCGCGTAAAGAGCACGAACATCATCTTCAACCGTTGTTTCTGAGTAGGGCTGACCAACCGTTGTTTTCATGTTGGTCAAAATCCGCTGCCGGCTCAGTGTGGCTGGACCAGCATATTGAATCTCGATTTGGCGAACAATGGGGGAAGGCTGTCTGGGAGCGGGAGTCGGTACGGCGCTCGGCTGCTGCTGCTGTGGCTGCTGCTGCGCAGCGGGCGGAGTCGGCTGGGCGGTCGGTTGTTGTGCTTGGGCTGCGGCTATGAGCGATACGCCCAGAACAGCGGACAACATCCAGTTCCGGCCGAGGGGACTCTTTTGGTTCATAAATGGATAACTGGGCGGACAATCAAGGCGAATGGCCGTAATTCATGGCAAGGCTCTCCTAAACGTCAACAGGAAAAACCTTTTAGACCAGAGGGAAAGCTGGCATTTCGGATGAAAGTCGAACGCAAGGATGACAAAACGGTGATCGATACGTCACGCACAAATTTCAAGCGGACATCGAGACTCCGTAAATTCCGGAGATGCCAGACGAGGTCTCTATTGGCCCAGAACAACAGCTTTAGTTCACCAACTGATAGTGATTATTTCGGGCACGCGGCTCGTAGCCAGCGTCCGAAATCAGCCGTTCCATTTCTTCGCGGGTCAATCTAAATGTGGTACCTGCGCTGCTGACTACGTTCTCCTCCATCATTACTGATCCGTAATCGTTCGCCCCAAAACGCAAAGCAATTTGGCCGATTCTTGGACCCTGAGTGACCCAGGAGCTTTGCAGGTTTTCGACATTATCTAAATAGATTCGGGCAAGCGCCTGGGTTCGCAAATATTCGGCCGAACCCACCGGGGTTGCTTTCAAGACGACATTCTCCGGCTGGAACGTCCAACAGATGAAAGCGGTGAAGCCTCCGGTTCTGTCTTGGAGCGCTCTCAACCGTTCCAGGTGCTCAATCCGATCCGCGATTGTTTCCACGTGGCCAAACATCATCGTGGCGCTGCTTCTCAAGCCCTCTTCGTGAGCTATCTCCATCACTTTGAGCCACTGCTCCGTGTTGCACTTGAGAGGTGCAATCCGGTTCCGGACTCGATCCACCAGAATTTCGCCGCCCCCACCCGGAATCGAACCAAGTCCCGCCTCCTTAAATCGAACAATGACCTCTCGCAACGGCATCCGGAACACCTGAGCAAAGTGGTTAAATTCCGGCGGGCTGAATGCGTGAACATTCACTTGCGGATACTTTTCTCGGAGGTGGCTCAGCAAGTCGAGGTAATATCCAATGCCGAGCTTCGGATGATGTCCTCCTTGCATTAAGATTTGTATGCCGCCAATCGACACGAGCTCGTCGATCTTCTGATCGATCTGTTCATGGCCCAGAACGTAATGGTCGCTGTCACGCTCGGTGCGATAAAATGCGCAAAACTTGCAATACACGTTGCAGACATTGGTGTAGTTGATGTTTCGCTCCACGATGTAGGTGACAATTTCATTGCCGCGCTCATCGTAGGCGTCCATTTTCGCCATGTTCCGTCGATGGTCCGCCAGCGCGCCGAGCTCCTGGAGAGGCAGATGATACAGTTCGAGTGCTTCCGCAGCGGTAATTCGCTCGCCAGCAAGAATCTTATCTACGACCGTCGTTTCCTGAATCCCAGCGTTCATTAGGTGAGTTCAATACTAAGATGCTTTTTTTAGGTCCTCAATCGGCGTTTGCACTAAGGATTCCGGCGCACCACTCTGCGGCCCGGAGGGCTGCGGATCAAGCCGCGAGCGCTGCCCAGCGCTCCGGGCCGCAGAGCGGCGCGCTGGAATCCTTGATTGTCTTTGCGCCAACCAAAGAATAATCTCGCAAAAATCGGAGCTGATTGCGTGACCGAAAACTTTTATCAGGAAACTGTTCAATCACCTAAAAGCGCTTTTGACCTCTCTCTGCGCCCGCCGCTTTTCAGCGAATTTCAGGGCCAAACCCGGGTTGTTGAACGCCTGGAACTGATGGTCACTGCCGCCAAGCAGCGGGAAGACGTATTGGAACATGTACTGCTGAGCGGGCCGCCCGGGTTAGGAAAAACCACCCTCGCTTTCATCCTGGCCAATGCGATGAGCGTCAATATCAAGAGTACCAGTGGGCCGATGATTGAAAAGGCCGGCGACCTCGCCGGTTTGCTCACGACTCTGGAACGCGGAGATATTCTTTTCATCGACGAGATCCATCGGCTTCAGCCGGCGATCGAGGAATATCTCTACCCCGCAATGGAAGACTTTCGCCTGGACATCATCATTGACCAAGGTCCAAACGCTCGGAGTGTTCGGCTCAATCTGCCAAAATTTACACTGGTCGGCGCAACTACCAGAGCGGGTTTGATCAGCTCACCCCTTCGTTCCCGGTTCGGAATGACTTCTCGCCTCGATTACTACGCGGCGGCCGAATTGAGTCAAATCATCGAACGGAGTGCCGGTTTGATTGGGGTCGGAATCGACGCGAACGGCGCATTAGAGATTGCCAACCGGTCCAGAGGCACCCCGCGAGTCGCGAACAATCTGCTCCGCTGGGTCCGAGATTACGCCCAAGTGAAAGGGGACGGGTTTATCGACCAAGCGACGGCTGATCGCGCCTTGCAAATGCTGGATATCGATGATGACGGGCTCGATGAAATGGATAAGCGCTTGTTAGAGGCATTAGTCTCACGGTTTCAGGGAGGACCGGTGGGAATCAGCTCGTTGGCCGTTGCGGTCGGCGAAGATTCCGGAACAATCGAAGAAGTTAACGAACCTTACCTTATTCAGGAAGGTTACCTCAAGCGTACCCCCCAGGGCCGAGTAGCGTTGCCCAAAGCGTACCAAAAATTGGGCGTTAAGCTGCCCGCCGGCCGACAGAGCGAACTGTTTTAACGCCGGTAGCACCGACATCGGCGATCAATTTTGGGCTGCCGTCTTGCGCGCACGGGGGGGAACCGGTTCGGGCTTTTGCGGGTACTTAATTGTATTAGGCCAAATGATCCGCCAGGGCTGAGTTCTAAGTTTGATCGATACCTCGTTGAGATTAGAGAACATTCCGTTGAGATTAAGTAAGACGGTATTCAATGAGCCTTGAATCTGGGCTAAAAGCGCCTTCAGGCGTTCCGAGGAACCGTTCAGGTTCACCAGAGTTTTCTCCAGGTTGTTATCCTTGTTCACTTGGGCGGTCAGCTGTTGAAACCCTTGGAGAGTAGTTTGGACGCTCTGGAGAGTGGTTTGGACACCACTCAATGCGGAATCCACCGGTCCGCTTTTGTCAGTCAATGTCTTTAGGTTACCGCCGACTAAACGAAAGGCGTCCAAGGTTCCGTCCAGAGTGTTGATCAGCTTTGAATCCTTGGCGGTTAATTCGGTAAGATTCTGTGAAGTCCGGCGCAACTCGGATAAGGTCGAAGTGGTTTCCCTTAATACTGGATCCAGCTTTTTGATAATTACCGGACCAATTTCGCCCAGGTCGGGAACGCGAACGCCAACAAACGAGTCTCCGGTCACCGCCCTACCCGAATTGGGGTCACCGTTGGTAAAATCGATGACGTATTCGGAGAGTAGTCCGAAGGTTCGCATCGTAACGTCGTTCGCCTTATAAATCTCCGCGTCGTCTGCCACCTGAACGGTGATCATCGCCTCCCATTCGGGCCGACCTGGTGGTCGCTGCGTCGTCGGTACAGGCGACTGAATTTTTTCGACCGTGCCGATCTTTCTTCCGGCCAGCAGCACGCTCGCACCCGGCTTAATCGCCGCCGCGTCGTCCAAGAAGACTCTGTAGTGTACGATCGGCCGAAAGAGACCCGGCGCAGACAAATATAGAACGATACCGACGGTCAGCCCAATGGTAAGGATTACCAGAATGCCGGTACGAATTTCGTTACGAAGGATCTGCATTCTCGATAGCTTCCGTGATCGGCCCCTCCACCTCTCCGGTAACAAATTGCCGAACCACCGGGTTCTGGGCATCTCTAAAAGTTTCTGGTAGATCGTCTTGGATGATCGAACCTTGGTATAGCATCGCCATCCGAGTGGCTATTCTAAAAGCGCTATCCATTTCGTGGGTGACGATGACTGAAGTAGCATTCGTCTTCTCCGTCAGAGAGATGATCAGCTCGTCGATTACCGAACTCATCACCGGATCGAGTCCCGCGGATGGTTCATCGAAGAGAACCAATTCCGGATCCATCATCAAAGCTCTGGCTAAGCTTACTCTTTTTCGCATGCCACCACTCAATTCGGACGGCATTTTATCCTCGGTCCCGCTCATCCCAACCAACGCGAGCTTTTCTTCCACTAGCTGATCGATCTCCTTGGGCGATTTGCGTCCGAGTTCTGTTATCGGCAAGGCAAGATTCTCATGAACATTCAATGAACTGATTAGAGCGGAATATTGATAGACCATCCCGATCCGTGAGCGCAAGAGATTGAGCTTGCTGCGGCTAAGGCGATGAATCCGCAAATGCTTATATCGAACGTCGCCGGCCGTCGGCCGCAGAATCCCAAGGATCAAGCGAAGCATTGTGCTCTTCCCACCACCGCTTTGGCCCAGAACAACCAGCCGGTCCCGAGGAAAGATTTTCAAATCAATTCCGTCGAGAACCGCCTTGTCCGCAAAGCGCACAACGACTCGATCGAGATGAACGAGCGGAGTTTCGTTCATTTGGTGTATTCGGTAACGACGATATTAAACAGGGTATCAAATCCAATGACGCTGGTAATCGCAACGACGACGCTATCGGTTGTTGCTCTTCCAACCCCTTCAGCCCCACCCGTTACCGTCAACCCTTTGAAGCAGGCGATCAACCCGATAACCAGTCCGAAGAATGCAGCTTTGAGCAGACCGATCACAATATCCTTTACCAAAAGGCTGCTGAGCACCGCATCAAAATAGAAAGCAGGTACAAGATTAAGCGTAATCCAGGAGATGAGGGCCGAGCCTAAAAGACCGGCGATAACCGAACAAACCGAAAGGCAGGGCATAAGAACGGTGATGGCCGCCAACCGCGGGGCAACCAGAAAGCGAAGCGGACCGATTCCCATCGCTTCAATCGCTTCCACTTCTTCCGCTACCTGCATCGTACCAAGCTCGGCCGTAAACGCCGCACCAATCCGAGCAGCCAGGACAATGCCCGTCAGCAATGGACCAAGCTCCCGAGTAAACGCAATCGAGATAAGCGTCGGTACCAAACGTTCAGTCCCAAATTTCTGCAGCTGGTATCCAGTAAGCAAAGCCATCGTGAGCCCTAGAAAAAAGGAGACCAACAGAACCAAAGGAACCGAGCCAACCCCGGTACGATCCGTTTGGGCGAACAATGCCGACCAACGAAACGGGAGACGACCCCGTCTGATGTTGTCGCCCATTTCCTCTAACGTATTGATCAGCAGCCAGAAGATGCTTCCTACGTAAATGAGCGCAATTCGAGTCAGGTAACCGATCCGGTAAAGCAACGAATACTAAATATGCTTACCGTGAAACGACGCAAGCCCGAAACGAAGTCGTCTCTCATGACCAACCGGCCGCACTGCGAAACCGCGACCGAATCATCCTCGTGCTGCGAACCGATGCGATAGCGCAAGATAAAGTAGGATACCAGAGATACCGGCCAAGATGAATGTAACCAACCGAATAGCGCTTGCCACTTTTAACGAGTTGCCCGATCTGAGCCCAGACGATCAGCTTCTTCTCCCGGAGCTGCGACGATTCGGAATGAAAGCCGAGAGATAGAGAGTTCCGCACCGGGATCGCCCCAAGCTCAGATCGACTGGTCGATCGGATCATCGATTGCGCTACCCCCCAAATCCGATAGGAACTCGGAGCTATTCGGGCGCACCTCAGATCTTTCACCGAACAAACCGCTCTCATAAAGCCGCTGGTAGGCACCGCCCAACGCCAGCAACTCGTCGTGAGTCCCGCTTTCGACAATTTCGCCTTGGTCAAGCACCAGGATTTGGTCCGCATGGCGAACTGTCGACAGCCGGTGAGCAATAACGAAACTGGTGCGGCCCAGCAATAAACGGTCTAAGGCGGCTTGAATTTCGCGTTCTGTCTGCGTGTCAACGCTGGCAGTCGCCTCGTCCAGAACCAGGATGGGCGGATCCTTTAAGATCGCTCTAGCAATCGATAAGCGCTGTTTTTCGCCCACGCTTAAGCGCACACCCCTCTCGCCAACCGGAGAATCTAGTCCTTTGCTTAGCTTCGAAACGAACTCGTACGCGTGGGCGGCGCGCAGCGCAGCTTCAATCTCAGAATCTTGCGCATCCGGCTTTCCGAATAACAGATTTTCTCGCACTGTGCCGTTGAACAGAAAGCTTTCCTGGGACACGAAGCCGGTGATCTGCCGCACGGTTCTACGGGACAAATCCCGGATCGAACGCTGATCGATCAAAATGTCGCCACTGCCTGACGGAAGGTCGTAGAGCCGTAACAGGAGCCCCACCAGAGTCGATTTGCCAGCGCCGGTCGCTCCAACCAATGCGATCGTTTGGCCAGGCGAAGCAATCAAAGAGATTCCTCGAAGTACCTGCCTGCCCGGTTCGTAGGAAAAGGATACGTCCCGATATTCAATGAAACCGAGTGGGTCAAAAGAATCCAGCGGCACATCGATGCCCTCCTCGATCGGAGAATCCATAATCTCAAACACGCGCTCGCCGGCAGCCCGTCCACTTTGGAACATTTGGTTGAGGCTGTGGAGCCGGCTAATCGGTTCATACAAAAACCGCACGAGAATCAAACTCGCTACCAATTCACCCAGACCCATCTTCCCTTCCAGCACGGCCTTGCCACCGAAACCAGTGACGATGGCCAGTCCACACGAAGTCACGAACTCCATTGATGGCGTATAAATTGCCCACGCCTTCAACACGACCAATGTTGCATCCTTCAAGCGAGCGCTAGCCTGATTGAAACGGCGATGCTCCGCCTGCTCGCGAGCGTAGGCTTTGATTTGTCGCACTCCGGCTAAATTATCATGCAGTAAAGAATTCATGGCCGAAGCGGCCTTTCGCTGCCCGCTATAACGGGGCTTCGCGGTGAGCGTGTACCACAGCGCGCCGGTTGCGAGCAAAGGCACCGGTATTAATGTCAAAAGCCCAAGACCCGGCTCCTTCAGAAAGAGAAGTGCACCGACGATAATCACCTGAAGGATCGCTACACTTCCTTGCTCGATCCCATCGATCAGCACTCGCTCGACCGCGGTGACATCCTCCAGGACCCGGGTCATAATATCGCCGGTCGCTCGACGATCAAACCAGGAGAGAGGCAACCGCTGAATGTGATCGTAAAGATCGCTTCTGAGATCAAAAATTACTTTCTGTTCGAACGTGTTGTTAAGAACGATCCGAAATCCATTCGCCAAGTTTTGCACCAAGAATGCTACCACCGCGCAGGCGGTCAGCGGAAAAATGAGTTCGGGATGGTTTCCCCGAATCGCATCATCGATTATGCGCTGAGTCACGCCGGGAAAGACGATCACCATCAAAGTCGCCAGCACGGCGAACCCGATCGTGCTGGCGGCAAGCCAGGGATAACGTCGAGTATAGCGGAACACGCGCAAAATGGGCGACATAATGTAACCATTTTCCTTACACTAATGTGGGGCAAAGGCAACGGGCCACCGGTCTTCGTCCTCGTGCTCGTCCTTGAGGGGCGCGCGTTCCAATCCGGTTGATCGCTTAAGATAAGCAAACCTTCAGAATCCGCATCAAGTCGACCCACCGGATACACGCTTGGTGGAAAACCGAACTCCGCCAGAGTCCGATTCGGCGATTCGTCCGAACTGAATTGGGAAAGAACGCCAAAAGGTTTATTGAACGCTATCAACATGAAAATCTTTTGTTTGGCGTTCTGCCGTTGATGGAGAATCAGTGTCGCACCGTGGAACACAGTCTGCCGATCTTCGAACTGGAAGAGAAAATCATCACTGCTCTGGTGGATTGTCCAAGGCTCATTTTGCAAGCCCCGACCGGATCCGGCAAATCAACTCAAGTGCCGCAGATCCTCTTAGACAGCGGATTGGCTGGCTCGGGCCAGATCGTTATTCTTCAGCCGAGAAGGCTTCCGACCCGGATGCTGGCAGCCCGGGTGGCCTGGGAACGCGATTCTGAGCTGGGCACCGAGGTCGGCTATCAGATCCGCCTCGATAATATCAGTTCCAGAGAAACTCGTATTCGATTTGTTACCGAGGGCGTATTGCTCCGGCAAATGGTGAGCGATCCGACGCTCCCAGGCATATCCGTTTTGATCTTCGACGAATTCCATGAACGGCATCTCTACGGAGATATTGCTCTGGCTCGAGCCATGGAGATTCAATCGGAGGGGCGGCCCGATCTAAAGATCATCGTCATGTCAGCCACCCTTGATACTGGACTACTGGAGGAATATCTGGCCCCTTGTCGGACCCTCACTTCGGGAGGCAGAACGTTTCCGGTTTCGATCGAGCACCTGAAACGCGAAATCGTGGATGAACCTCCCTGGGAGCTTGCCGTCGACGCCTTGAACCAAGCGGAAGACGACAGGGGCGATGTGCTCATTTTTATGCCCGGGGCCTTCGAGATTGCCCGCACGATTGAAGAGATTAAGCAAACGCGATTCGATGGTGTCGTACTTCCCTTGCATGGCGATCTCTCACCGGCATCTCAAGATGCCGCAGTTGCCACCTATGACCAACGGAAAGTAGTCGTCTCGACTAATGTTGCCGAAACTTCGCTCACAATCGACGGCGTTACCCTCGTAATCGACAGTGGTCTGGCCAAAATTGCCAAGTACGATCCGCATCGTGGCATAAACACTTTGATCACGGAAAAAATCAGCCGAGCATCGGCTGATCAACGAGCCGGGCGAGCGGGACGGACGGCGCCGGGGAAATGCGTCCGTCTTTGGTCGGAGCGAGATCATCTTAATCGTCGGGCCCAGGATCTCCCAGAGGTCAAGCGCCTCGATTTGGCGGAAGTCATTTTGAATCTCAAAGCGGCCGGCGTCCCAGATATCGAGCGGTTTGGCTGGCTGGAAAAGCCCGATCCGAAATCGCTCAGCCGGGCGATGGAGTTGCTCGTTGACCTTGGCGCTCTGGAACGGAAATCCGAAACCGTTACTACACTTGGCCGGAGGATGCTTTCATTTCCGGTTCATCCCCGCTACTCGCGGATGCTGCTGCTGGCCGATGAACTTGGATGTGTGCCCACCATCGGCTTGATCGCGGCCCTTACTCAAGAGCGACACCTTCTTCGCCGAAGCGATGGCAGCCAGATGGATCACGATCGTGAACTGCTGCTCGGCAACGAGGCGGAATCGGATTTCTTCGTGTTGATTCGTGCCTGGATCTACGCGAACGAGCAAGGGCCAGAGCGTTCTCGACGTCTGGGTATTCGTTATGCAGTATCCCAACAGGTCGGCCGTTTATTTCGGCAATTTCTGGATCTCGCGAAAAGCGAGAAGCTGAATATATCGGGGCGCCCAGATGATTTTAATGCGGAAGCCTTAGGCAAGTGCATGCTCGTTGGTTTCTCTGACCATCTTGGCCGGCGGATCGATGCCGGCACATTGCGTTGCGACCTGATTCACCGCCGGCACGGCGTGTTAGCTCGCGAAAGTGCCGTGCAAAAGAGCCCGCTGTTTGTCGCGGCGGAGATCCGGGAGATCCAAGGACGAAATGAAGATTTGCTCGTGCTGCTTTCTTTTGCGACAGCGATTCGAGACGAATGGCTGCAGGAAGTTTTTCCAGAAGACTTTCAGATCTCCGAGACGCTCTTCTACGATCCCGCTGTCCGCCGAGTCGTCGCGCAATCGAACCAGCTCTTTCGCGATTTGATCTTGCACAGCACGAAGACAGAGCCGAAACCAAGCGATGCTACCGCGGCGGTGCTCGCCGCAGAAGTGATCAGCGGCCGCTGTCCCTTGGCCCAGTGGGATCACGAAGTCGAGCAATGGATCACGCGACTCAACTGTCTTACCGAGTGGTACCCGGAACTTGGCCTTCCCAAGCTCGACGACGAGGGAAGAAAATATCTCATCTCACAGATTTGCCAGGGAGCCCTTAGCTATCGCGAGATCAAGGAGCGATCAGTTTGGCCAACCGTCAAAGCATGGTTATCGCCCGCCCAGACTCCGTTAATCGATCGGTTCGCTCCGGCCCGATTCGAATTGCCTGGCGGCCGGAAGGCCAAACTAGTGTATTCGGATCGACAGCCGCCGGTGTTGGCCGCGCGTATTCAGGATCTGTACGGTGTCGAAGGATCACTCAAAATTTGCGACCAACGCATTCCTATTTCGATCCACGTACTCGCTCCCAATCATCGTCCGGTCCAGATCACGCAAGATCTCTCAGGATTTTGGCGAGAGGCTTACCCGAAACTCAAACAGGAATTGCAACGAAAGTATCCGAAACACGAGTGGCGGTAGTATTCGAAGTAATCGGTAATCGGTTACATAGCCTGATGCTCCAGCCTCGGGAACGCGAGAAGTGTTACCGATGTCCCGACCACACCCCCTCGGCACCAATCACCAATCACTGATTGCTGATTGCTGATTGGCGGGGCAGGAACACACCACATTCGGCGGTTGGCGCAACCGGTAGACTTTCTATGGGTCTTCAAGGGAAAAAAGGAATGGTTAGGATTGCTGAAGCTGAAAGATCCAGGAGCCGTGTTGGAGTTGATTGCGGTGATGGAGCTCGGCATTGTAAG
>Ga0070698_100001145_pt1 | contig 29366 bp, 28 predicted proteins | sample KBSK1502metaG_FD_65477 | JGI IMG/M metagenome (GOLD analysis project Ga0070698, IMG submission 65477) | Corn, switchgrass and miscanthus rhizosphere microbial communities from Kellogg Biological Station, Michigan, USA - KBS K1-50-2 metaG | ecosystem: Host-associated > Plants > Roots >...
TCGGGCCTCGCCATCGAAGTGGCGCCGTCGGGCGATGCGCCGCAAGCTTCAAGCCCGACCGATTGGCTGTTTACCGTGCCGCTGACGCCCGGCCCCTATCTCGAGGGCGTGCTGACGACGGCGGTGGCGACCGGGCTTGGCATGCTGATCGACGCCCGCATTGCGCTGCCCAACATCTCGCTCGCCTTCGTGGTGCCGGTGCTGATCGCGGCGGCGCGCCATGGCCTGGTGCCGTCGCTGTGGGTGTCGGCGCTGAGCGTGCTTGCCTACAACTTCTTCTTCCTGCCGCCACTTTACGAATTCACCATCCACGACCCGGCCAACGTCGTGGCGCTGTTCTTTTTCATGTTCGTGGCGATCGCGGCCAGTGCGCTCGCCGCGCGCACGCGCTCGCAGACCGAGGCGGCACGGCGCGAGGCACGCACCACCGCCGAGCTCTATGCCTTCAGCCGCAAGATCGCGGGCGTCGTCGACCTCTACGATCTCCTGTGGATCGTCGTCACCCATCTGGCGCGCCTGCTGAACGCCGAAATCGTGATCCTGATGCCACAGGACGGCAGGCTGGAAAGCCGCGCCGCCTTCCCGCCCGACAGCGAGTTCAACGCGGCCGATCTGGCGGCGGCGCGCTGGTCGTGGGACGCTGACCATCCGACGGGCCGGGGCACCGACACGTTGCCCGGCGGACGCTGGCTGTTCGTGCCGATCCGCACCAGCCGTTCGCCAGTCGGCGTGATCGGCGTGCTGTCCTTGAAGGAGGGACGCGAGCTCGGCGCCGCGGATCGCCGATTGCTCGAGGCGGTGGGCAACCAGGCCGCCGTCGCCATCGAGCGCGTGACGCTGGCGGCCGACATCGACCAGGCGCGGCTGGGCGAAGAGCGCGAGCGCCTGCGCTCCTCCATGCTGACCTCGGTCTCGCACGATCTGCGCACGCCGCTTGCCTCGATCATCGGCGGACTGTCGAGCCTTAAAAGCCACCGCGACCGCTACGACGAGCCGACCCGCGACGAGCTTTTGGGCACGGCGCTGAGCGAGGCCGAGCGGCTCGACCGCTTCGTCGGCAACCTGCTGGACATGACGCGCCTTGATGCCGGCGCCATCGTGCCCAAGCGCGAGCCGGTCGATGCCGGCGACCTCGTCTCCACGGCGCTGCGCCGCGCCGCGCCGCTGTTGAAGGATAAGGTCGTCGTTCCCTCGGTGGCGCCCGACCTGCCGCCGCTGTCGCTCGACTTCGTGCTGGCCGAGCAGGCCCTGTTCAACCTGCTCGACAATGCCGGCAAATATTCACCGTCCGGCGGCCGCATCGAGATCGACGTCGAGCGGGCGGGTCAGCGGATCGAAATCGTCGTGCGCGATGAGGGACCGGGCATTCCTCCCGAAGCGCTCGGCCGGCTGTTCAACAAGTTTTACAGGGCCGACAGCGACCGGCGGCGGGCCGGCACCGGCCTGGGCCTGGCCATCGCCAAGGGATTCGTCGAGGCCCAGGGCGGCACCATCGCCGCACGCAACCGCGCCGACCGTAGCGGCGCGGAGTTCGTGGTAAGCTATCCGATATGACAGGCGACGCGGCCACCATCCTGATCGTCGAGGACGAGCCGCCGATCCGCCGGCTGCTGCGCACGACCCTTGCGGCCCATGACTATCGCCCGGTCGAGGCAGCGACGGGTGGGGAGGCGCTGTCGGCGCTGCGCCACCACCGGCCCGACCTGGTGCTGCTCGATCTCGGCCTGCCCGACATCGACGGCCAGGCGCTGATCGGCCGCATCCGCGCGCTCTCGCCGGTGCCGATCGTCATCCTGTCGAGCAGAGGCGACGAGGCGGCCAAGGTGGCCGCCCTCGATTCCGGCGCCGACGATTACATCACCAAGCCGTTCGGCGCCGACGAGTTGTTGGCCCGCTTGCGTGCCGCGCTGCGCCACCGCCTGCAGGAGCAGGGCGCCGAGCGCACCTTCACCAGCGGCGATCTCAATGTCGACCTGGTGCGCCGCCTGGTGCGCCGCGGCGCCGACGACATAAAACTCTCGCCCAAGGAATACGACATCCTCGAGCAGCTCGCGATCCACGCCGGCAAGGTGCTGACGCACAAGCACCTGCTGCGCGAAGTGTGGCGGGACGAGTCGGTCGATCCGCAATATCTGCGGGTTTACGTGCGCCAGCTCCGCCAGAAGATCGAGACCGATCCATCGACGCCGCGTCACGTCTTGACCGAACCCGGCGTCGGCTATCGGCTGGTGTAGTAGTCCCTCGCTGTCATCCTGAGCGCAGCGAAGGATCTCATGCCGTGGTAAGCGGCGATGAGGTCCTTCGCTACGCTCAGGACGACAAGCATTTCAGGCCGCGTGCGGTGCGTGGTGCGGGTGCATCGCCGCAAAGCGCGTCGCTTCCTTTTCCTCCACGGTAGCGATCGCATCGAGGGCCTGCCCGAGTTTCCTGTCGAACTCGGGGCTGAGCGGCGTCAAGGGCAGGCGCAAGCTGTCGCCCATCAGCCCGAGCCGGCAGAGCGCGCGCTTCAAGGGAACGGGATTGGCCTCGAGGAATAGCGCGGCATGAAGCGGGGCCAGCACCTGGTCGTACCACTCGATGTCGCCCGTCAGCCGATCGTCGCAGGCGCGATGGAGGGCGGCGCAAAGCGCCGGCGCGACATTGGCCGTGACCGAGATGCAGCCGTCGCCGCCCGCGGCACGGAAGGCCGCCTGCGTGGCGTCGTCGCCGGACAGCAGCAGGAAGTCTTTGCCCAGCCGGCGGCGCAGGCGGCCGACCCGCGGGATGTCGCCCGTCGCATCCTTCAGCCCGACGATGCGCGGCAGGTCGGCCAGCCGCTTGACGGTGACGTCGTCGAGGGCGCAGCCGGTGCGCGCAGGAACGTCGTAGAGGATCACCGGAATGCCCACCGCATCGTGGATGGCGCGGAAATGGGCGACGATGCCAGCCTGGCTCGGCTTGAGATAGAAGGGTGTGACGGCGAGCAACGCCGAAGCACCGGCGCGTTCGGCCGAGCGCGCCAGTTCCACGGCTACTCGCGTGTTGTTGCTGCCGGCACCGGCGATGACGGGAACACGGCCCGCCGCCGCCTCGACGGTCGTCTCTATGACCTGCCTATGCTCATCTGGGGTCAGCAACGAGCCCTCGCCGGTCGTGCCGCAGGGTGCCAACGAAGCGGTCCCGCGCTCGATCAGGCGGTAGCACAAGCCTTCCATCGCCGTGAGGTCGACGCGCCCCAGGCGGTACGGGGTGGGCAGCGCCGCGCTGGAGCCGTGGCAACGGATGATGAAGTCTTTCATGATCTGTCTCCTTGGGCAGGGCGCCGGCTAGGGCAGCAGGGAAGTGAACAGGCGCTGCACGATCTGCCGGTCGCCGTGGTTGTATTCGAATGCGAGATAACGCACGGCCGGAACGGCGGCGGCGACGGCGGCCAGGCACAGGATCGTCAGCGCGGCGCGGACAACGGCGCCGAAGACGGTGCTGATCCCGTGGCCGGGCCATGGAAGACTGCCTGCGGACCGGGCGTACATCTAGGCCGCCATGGCGAGAGGCGACGCCGGTGCCAACACCAGGCGGCGCGTGCCATGGTCGAAGGAGACGATGTCCAGGCGCGCCGCCAGGGCATGCTCGCGGATTGCGGCAAGCTCATTGCGCCAGCGACAGGCCGCGCCTTCCAGGATGACCCGCCCGCTCGCGCCGGCGCGCGAACGCGCCGCTCGCAGGGCTTCATCCAGTTCGCCCTCGTCGCCGATGTCGACGATCCAGGCGAGGTCGGCCGCTTCGCAGTCGGGTGACGGCGCGCCCGGACGCAGGCTGCGCACGCAATCGCAGCCGGACCGCATCAGCGCGAGAACGAAGGGCAGGGTGTGACGTCCGATGACGGCGACATGCGCCGTTGCCGGCAGGTGGGCGATCGCCATCACGCGCTCGACCATTTCCATGCTCGCGGCGTCATCGGACGCGGCGGTAGACGGCGGTTCGGCTTCAGCCAACTCCTCGAGACGCGTAGGCATGATCGTACTCCGGGTCATCTGCACCGCAGAGATAGCGATCGGGGCCATAGGAATTCGAGACGGGTGCCGACCTGCGGATGTAGGCGCGGCATAGGGGAACGGCTGCGGCAAAAAACCTGCTAGGCTGCGTCTTTCCAAGGAGGGAACGATGGCCGAGAGCGAGAATTACAAGAAGGGCACCGAGATCCGCAGCAAGCTGATGGGCGCCAAGTTCGCCGACCAGATGAACAAGTCCGTCTACGACGACCCGATGATGAAAAAATTCGGCGACTACGCTCGCGAGGCGGTGTTCGGCATGCTGTGGTCGCGCCCCGGCCTCGACATGAAGACGCGGGCGCTGATCTGCGTCGTCTCCGACACCGCCCAGGCACGCTGGCCGGAACTGGCGATCCATCTGCGCATGGCGCGCAACCAGGGCTGGACCGAGGACGAACTGTCCGAGGCGTTGATGCATCTCTGCGGCTATATCGGCCTGCCCTCGGTGCGCGAGGCGCTGCTGACCGCCAAGGAAGTGTTCGAGGAGATGCGGAAGGGATAACCCGTCGTCCCGAGCGCGATCTTCTTTCCTCCCCCATCATATGGGGGAGGTGGCCCGTAGGGCCGGGAGGGGGAAGGCCGTGGTCAAAGTGCCGGCCAATTGAAGATCATGACGTTTCAAGAATTGTCTGTGCGGCTTTCCCCCTCCGCCCCCTTCGGGGGCACCTCCCCCGTAAGACGGGGGAGGCTAAGATGTGGGTGTAGTGCGGAGTAGCGAATGCTCTTGATGACGGCCAGCGATCTGCCGTTGAAGCGGATCGCCCGCGGCAAGGTGCGCGATGTTTACGAGGTCGATGCCGATCGGCTCTTGCTGGTCGCGACGGACCGCGTCAGCGCCTACGACGTGGTGATGGCCGAGCCGATCCCGATGAAGGGCGCGGTGCTGACGCAAACCAGCGCCTGGTGGTTCCGCCAGCTCGGCGAGGGGGTCAGGCATCACATGATCGCGGCCGACGCCCGCGAGATCATCGCCGCCGTGCCCGCACTGAAGCCGCATCGCGACCAGCTCGCCGGCCGCGCCATGCTGTGCCGGCGCGCCACGGTCTTCCCCATCGAATGCGTGATCCGCGGCTATCTCTCCGGTTCGGCGTGGCGGGAATATGCCAAGGCCGGCACGCTCGCCGGCGAGAAGTTGCCGGCGGGATTGCAGGAGAGCAGCCGGCTCGATCCGCCGATCTTCAGCCCCGCCACCAAGGTCGAAAGCGGCCACGACGAGAACATCACCGTCGGCCGCATGCGCGAAGCGCTGGGCGGCGAGGTGACCGCCGAGCTCGAGCGGTTGACGCGCCTGGTCTATACGAAGGGCCGCGACGTTGCCCTCAAGCAAGGCATCATCATCGCCGACACCAAGTTCGAGTTTGGCCGCGCCAGCTCGGGCGAGATCCTGCTGATCGACGAGGTGATGACTCCCGACAGTTCGAGGTTCTGGCCGGCCGATGGCTATCGGCCGGGCCAACCGCAACCCAGCTTCGACAAGCAGCCATTGCGCGACTGGCTCGATGTCGAGCGCCATGCCGGCCGCTGGAACGGCGATGCGCCCGCGCCCAAGCTGCCGGCCGACGTGGTCGACGCCACCTGCAAGCGCTACCGCGAGGCCTATCGTCGGTTGACCGGCAGCGAGCTTGTCGTGCCATGAGCGAGCCCAAGGAGTCTTCCAAGGACTGGCGCGCGATCAACCGCGCCAACTGGGATGAGCGCGTCGCCCTCCATCTCAAGCCGACGGCCTACGATCTGAAGGCGTTGCGCGCTGGTCGCGGCGAGCTCAATCCGGTCGAAGAGGCCGAGATCGGCCAGGTCAAAGGCCTGAAGGTGCTGCACTTGCAGTGCCACTTCGGCGCCGACACGCTTTGCCTGGCCCAGCGCGGCGCCACCGTGGTCGGCCTCGATTTCTCTCAGCCGGCGATCGCCGCCGCATGCGATCTCGCCGCCGAGCTCGGCCTCGCCCAGCGCGCGCGTTTCGTGCGCTCCGATCTTTACGACGCGCCGGCGTCCGTCGGCGAGCCTGCCTCGTTCGATCTGGTCTATACGAGCTGGGGCGCCACCTGCTGGTTGCCGGACATCAGGCGCTGGGCCGGGATCGTGGCGCACTTCCTGAAACCCGGCGGCCGGCTTTACTACGCCGATGCTCATCCGGCGGCCTATGTCTTCGACGACTTGGCGAAACTTCCGGACGGCAAGCCGGGCTACTTCGCGCCCTACTTCGAGCGCAAGCCGCTGGTCATGGTCGATCACAAGGACTACGCCGACCCGACGGCCCATCTCGTCAATGCCACCAATGTGAACTGGCTGCATCCGCTGTCCGACATCCTGGGCGGCCTGATCGCTGCCGGCCTGTCGCTCGACTGGCTGCACGAGCACGCCCAGGTGCCGTGGCGCATGTTCGAGATTCTGGTGAAGAAGGACGACGGCGATTGGCACTGGCCCGACCGCCAATGGCTGCCGCTTGCGGTGTCGCTGCAGGCCACTCTTCGGACCGCGAGTTAACCGCGCTTGGGCAGCGTGAACCGCGCGTCACGCAGTTTTTTCTCGAGAACCGGGATGCCGGCGACCGTGTTGCCCTTCTGGCATTCGTCCATCGCCACCGAGGCCGTCACGTCGGGGAACTGGCGACCCTCTCCGGTGTTACCGAGATAGCGGCGGTAGAGGGCGGAAAGCTGGGCGCAGTAGGCGGCATCGTCGCTTTGCGCATGCCCCTCAGCCGATAGCACCAAACAGAGACCGATAGCGGGCAGGTGCTTTGTGATCATAGGCCTACATCTCCACGCGCCGCAGCCTGAGCGCATTGACGATCACGCTGACCGAGCTCAGCGCCATCGCCGCGGCGGCCACGACCGGGCTCAGCAGGATGCCGAAGAAAGGATAGAGCACGCCCGCGGCCAGCGGGATGCCGGCGGTGTTGTAGATGAAGGCGAAGAACAGGTTCTGGCGGATATTGGCCATGGTCGCCTGAGATAGCCGGCGGGCGCGGGCGATGCCTAAAAGATCGCCCTTCACCAGGGTGACGCCCGCACTTTCGATGGCGATGTCGGTGCCGGTGCCCATGGCGATGCCGACATCGGCGGCGCTGAGCGCCGGCGCGTCGTTGACGCCGTCGCCCGCCATGGCGACGATCCGGCCCTCGCCTTGCAGGCGCTGCACGATGCGCGCCTTGTCCTCGGGCAGCACCTCGGCCTCGACCTCGTCGATGCCGAGCCGCTGGGCGACCGATGCCGCCGTGCGCTTGTTGTCGCCGGTCAGCATCACCAGCCGCAGGCCGGCCCCGCGAAGCTGCTTCAGCGCCTCCGGTGTCGTGTCCTTGATCGGATCGCTGACGGCGATCAGGCCCTCGGCGCGGCCCCCTTTGTCGTCAATTGTGGCCAGCAGCACGACGGTCGCGCCCTGCTCGCGCAAAGGATCGGCCTTGGCCTCGGCATCGACGGGGTCGACGCCCTGCGAGGAGAGAAAGGCCGCAGTGCCCAACAGCAGGCGCTTGCCGTCAACCGTGCCGGCGACGCCTTTGCCCGAGGGCGATTCGAAGCCGGTGACCGGCGCCAGCATGAGGCCGCGCTGCTCGGCCGCCGCCAGGATCGCCGCGGCGATGGGATGCTGGCTGCCACGCTCCAGGCTGGCGGCGAGCCGCAAGATCTCCCGGTCGGTGACGCTCCCCAGGCTTTCGACGGCGGTCACTGCCGGCCGCCCGACGGTGAGCGTGCCGGTCTTGTCGAACAACAGCGTGTCGACCTTCTCCAAGCGCTCCAGCGCCTCGGCGTTGCGAATCAGGATGCCGGCTGCCGCGCCGCGCCCGACGCCGACCATGATCGACATCGGCGTCGCCAGCCCGAGCGCGCACGGGCAGGCGATGATCAGCACGGACACCGCCGCCAGCAGGGCAAAGGCGAAGGCTGGAGGTGGTCCCCAGATCATCCAGGCGATGAAGGCCAGCACCGCGACCATGATCACGACCGGCACGAACCAGCCGGCGACCTGGTCGGCCAGCCGCTGAATCGGCGCTCGGCTGCGCTGCGCTTCCGACACCATTTTGACGATGCGCGCCAGCATGGTGTCGGCGCCGACCAGCTCGGCCTTCATGACGAAGGCGCCGGTGGTGTTGACCGTGCCGCCGATCACGCGCGCGCCCACTTCCTTGACGACGGGCATGGGCTCGCCGGTGATGGTCGATTCGTCGACCAAGCCGCTCCCGTCGACCACGGTCCCGTCGACCGGCACCTTCTCGCCCGGCCGCACGCGCAAGGCGTCGCCCACCGCGATCTGCTCGATCGCCACCTCATGGTCCTTGCCGTCGGCACCGACCCGGACCGCCGTGCGCGGCGCCAGACCGAGCAGCGCCTTGATGGCGCCGCCGGTGACGTCGCGGGCCCGCAGTTCCAGCACCTGGCCGACCAGCACCAGCACGATGATGATGGCAGCCGGCTCGAAATAGACCGGCATCAGGCCATCGGCGCCGCGCAGCGCGGGCGGGAACAGGCCGGGGGCGACCGTCGCCACGACGCTGTAGAGCCAGGCCACGCCGGTGCCGAGCGAGATCAGGGTGAACATGTTGAGCGAGCGACGCGCCACCGATTGAAAGCCGCGCACGAAGAACGGCCAGCCGGCCCACAGCACGACCGGCGTCGCCAGCATCAGCAGCAGCCAGTCCGTGGCGCCGTGCGGCAGCAGCGTATCGATGCCGAGGAAATGCCCGCCCATGTCGACCGCCAGGACCGGCACGGCAAGCGCGCTGCCGATCCACAGGCGGCGGGTCATGTCCAAAAGCTCCTCGTTCGGCCGTTCCTCGAGGGTGGCCTCGGCGGGCTCGAGTGCCATGCCGCAGATCGGGCAATTGCCCGGTCCGACCTTGCGGATTTCGGGATGCATGGGACAGGTGTAGATGGCGCCGGGCGTCGCGGACGACGCGGCGGCAGGCTCGAAGTAGCGCCGCGGCTCGGCGGCGAACTTGGCCATGCAGCGCTGGCTGCAGAAGTAGTAGGTGTGGTCGTCGTGGATGGTGGTGTTCTTGGCCTCCGCGATCTTGACCTTCATGCCGCAGACCGGGTCGGAGGCGGTTTCCCCGGCGTGGTCGTGGCCATGGCGATGAGAAGAGGCGCGCGGATCGATCATACTTGCGATCTATACCCTACGGGGGTATAGTTCAAGGCATGGACGAGAAATTGAAGAAATCCCAGCTTGCCCGGCTCGGCCGCATCGCGGGCCAGGTGCGCGGCGTGGCGCGCATGATCGAGGAAGAGCGCTACTGCATCGACGTGCTGACCCAGATCCGCGCGGTGCGCGCCGCGCTCGACAAGGTCGAGCAGGAGACGCTGAGCGATCATCTGCAGCATTGCGTGGCGCACGCCTTCCATGCCGGCAGCCGGAGCGACCGGCAGACCAAGATCGACGAACTGCTGGAGGTGCTGGACAGTCGCCGCCGCTGACGGACGCGAATGCCGGACGGATTGGCATCTGATCCAGGCCGTGGCGGTTTAGATTACCTGGATGTGACGTCGTCGTGATTGGCAAGATCAGGGATTGAGGGCATTATTGGGCGATGACGCGTCTGCGCCTCTTTGCCGGACTCCTGGGCTGCCTCGCCGTTCTCGCGGCGGGCCTGCCCGCGGTCGCGCTCGCGTCAACGCCCACTGCCGCGCCCGCGCAGACGGCGGCTTCCGAACCATGCACCCACTGCCCGGATTGCGACGGCACCCCGTGCCAGCCCACGGCCGCCGGTTGCGTGGCGGGTTGCGTGACCGCACCGCCGGCGCTCGGCGTGGCGACCGTTGCCCCGCCGGCGATCGATACCGGCAAGACAGCCTGGCCATCGCGCCTTGCCACTCTGCACGGCCTGTCCCCGCCGCCCGATCCGTTCCCTCCGCGACTCTGACCTTCTGACCGTCGATTGAGCGCAGCATCTCGCTGTGCTCGCGCCTGCGCGCGCGACATTTGGAAGGAAGTCGTATGTCCGAGATCGAGAACCGGAAGACCGGTCGCGTGCTGGCGACCGCAACGGTCGCCGCCGTGGTCGGCCTCGCGGTCGGCGCCGGCGCCATGCTGTGGCTGCGCGGCGGCATGCCGCCCGTCGCTTCTGTAAGCGACCCCGCGCCCACCAAGGCGAGCGGCCCCTGCGGCGGCAAGCCGGCAAAGCTCTACCGCAATCCGATGGGCACGCCCGACACCTCGCCGGTGCCGAAGAAGGACTCGATGGGGATGGACTACATCCCCGTCTGCGAGGATGACGGTGCGTCGGAGGGCGGCAACGTCGTCAAGGTGAGCCTCGACCGCGTGCAGCGGCTGGGCGTGCGCAGCGAAGCGGTCGAGGAACGCGCACTGGCGCGCACCGTGCGCACCTTCGCGTCGGTGCAGTACGACGAGCGCCGCCAGGCAGTGGTCGCGCCCAAGTTCGGCGGCTGGATCGAGAAGCTCTACGTCAACGCCACCGGCGATGTCGTGACGGCCGGACAGAAGCTGTTTGACGTCTACAGCCCCGACCTGAACGTGCTGCAGCAGGAATTCGCCTTGTCGCGCGGCATGCAGGGGCCGGCGGGCGCCGCCGACGGCCGCTTGCGCAACCTCGACTACCCCGAGGCCGAACTCGAAAAGCTGCGTCGCGGTGAGCGCCCGTCGCGGACGATCTCCGTCCTGTCGCCGGTCGCCGGCACGGTCGTGGAAAAGATGGCGGTCGAGGGCATGCGCTACCAGCCCGGCGAGACGCTGTTCCGCATCATCGATACGTCGACCATGTGGGTTCTGGCCGAGGTCTACGAGCAGGATCTCGGCTTCGTGAAGGTGGGCGACATGGCCAAGGTCACGGTCAACACCTGGCCCGACCGGTCCTTCCCCGGACGCGTGACGTTCATCTATCCCAGCGTCGGCAAGGAAAGCCGCACGGCGAAGCTCCGCATCGAGGTCGCCAATTCCGACGGGCTGCTGCGCGCCGACATGGCGGCCACCGTCGTGATCGAGGCGCCCATCCCCGGCCGATGGGTCGCGGTGCCGGACTCGGCGGTCATCGACAGCGGCAAGCGGCAGGTCGTGCTGGTCGAGCGCGGCGAGGGCCGCTACGAGCCGCGGCCCGTGAAGCTCGGCGCGCGCGTGCCGGGCTACGTGCAGGTGCTGGAAGGGCTGAAGCCCGGCGAGCGCGTGGTCACCTCGGCCACCTTCCTGATCGACGCCGAGAGCAACCTGCGGGCCGCCCTCGGAGCGTTCACCGCGGGAGACGGCAAATGATCGCGGGCCTGATCCGCTGGTCAGCGCGCAACCTGCTGCTGGTGTTCGTCGCCACCCTCGCCCTGACCGTCGGCGGACTCTATGCCGTCGGCCGTGTCTCGCTGGACGCCATTCCCGACCTCTCCGACACCCAGGTGATCGTCTACACCGAGATGCCGGGCCAGGCGCCGCAGGTGGTCGAGGACCAGGTCACCTATCCGCTGACCACGGCGATGCTGGCGGTGCCCCGCAGCCGCGCCGTGCGCGGGTTCTCCTTCTTCGGCGTGTCGTTCGTCTACATCATCTTCGAAGACGGCACCGACATCTACTGGGCGCGCAGTCGCGTGCTGGAATACCTCAACTCGGGCGCCCAGAAGCTGCCGGCCGACGTCAAGCCAACCCTGGGGCCGGACGCGACCGGCGTCGGCTGGGTCTATCAATACGTCGTGGTGGGCGCGAACCGCTCGCTGGCCGAGCTGCGCTCGCTGCAGGACTGGTACATCCGCTTCGCACTGGCCAAGGCCGAGGGCGTGGCCGAAGTGGCGAGCGTCGGCGGCTTCGTGCGGCAATACAACGTCGTGGTCGATCCGGCGAAGCTGCGCAGCTTCGGCGTCCCGCTCGGCCGCGTCATCGCGGCGATCCGCGCCTCCAACCGCGAGGTCGGCGGCCGGGTCGTCGAGATGGCCGAGACCGAGTTCATGGTGCGCGGCCGCGGCTACATCAAGAGCACGGCGGACCTCGAGCAGATCGTGCTGCGCGCCGACGCGGCGGTGCCGGTGCTGCTGCGCGACGTGGCGCGGGTCGAGTTCGGGCCCGACGAGCGGCGCGGCGTCGCCGAGCTTGACGGCGAGGGCGACGTGGTGAGCGGCATCGTCCTGCAGCGCTTCGGCCAGAACGCGCTCGACGTCATCGCCAACGTGAAGGCCAAGATCAAGGAGATCGCAGCCGGCCTGCCGGAGGGCGTGCACCTCTCGCCGGTCTACGACCGCTCCGACCTGATCCATCGCGCCATCGACACGCTCGTCCATACGCTGGCCGAAGAGAGCGTCGTGGTGGCGCTAGTCTGCTTCGTGTTCCTGCTCCATGTGCGCTCAGCGCTGGTAGCGATCGTCACCTTGCCGGTCGGCATTCTGATGGCTTTCCTCGCCATGCACCTGCTGGGGATCGGCTCCAACATCATGAGCTTGGGCGGCATCGCCATCGCCATCGGCGCCATGATCGATGCCGCCATCGTCATGATCGAGAATGCCCACAAGCATCTGGAACGCTTGAAGCCCGGTCAATCGCACACCGAGGCGATCATCGCGGCGGCGGTCGAGGTCGGACCAGCCCTGTTCTTCAGCCTGCTGGTCATCACCGTGTCGTTCCTGCCGATCTTCACGCTCGAAGCGCAGGAGGGCCGGATGTTCAAGCCGCTGGCCTGGACCAAGAGCCTGTCGATGGCGGCGGCGGCGTTGCTGTCGGTCACGCTGGTGCCGGCGTTGATGCTGCTGTTCGTGCGCGGCCGCATCCTGCCGGAGCGCCGCAATCCGGTGAATCGGATGCTGATCTGGCTGTACCGGCCGGCCATCGATCTGGTGTTGCGGGTACGCCTGCTCACGATCGCCCTGGCGCTGGCGGTGTTGGCCATCACCGCGTGGCCGGCGATGCGGATCGGCAGCGAATTCATGCCCGCGCTCGACGAGGGCACGCTGTTCTACATGCCGACCACCCTGCCCGGCCTCTCCGTCACCAAGTCGGCCGAGCTGCTGCAGACCCAGGACAAGATCATCCGGTCGTTCCCCGAGGTGGCCTCGGTCTACGGCAAGGGCGGCCGCGCCGGCACCGCCACCGATCCCGCGCCGCTCGAGATGTTCGAGACGGTGATCAATCTAAAACCGAAGTCACAGTGGCGGGCGGGCATGAATGTCGACAGCCTGATTGCCGAGCTCGACCGGGCGCTGCAGTTCCCCGGCGTCAGCAACGCCTGGACCATGCCGATCAAGGCCCGCACCGACATGCTGGCCACCGGCATCCGCACGCCCGTCGGCATCAAGCTGCTGGGCCGCGACCTCGGCGAACTGGAAGGCCTCGCGCGCCAGGTCGAGGCGGCGGTGCGCGGCGTGCCGGGCACCACGTCAGCCTTCGCCGAAAGGGTCACCGGCGGTTCGTTCCTCGACATCGTGCCCGACCGGGCGCGGCTCGCCCAGTACGGCGTCACCGTCGAGGATTTGCAGCTCGCGGTGTCAAGCGCCTTGGGCGGCGAGGCGGTCACCACCACGGTCGAGGGCCGCGAGCGCTATTCGGTCAATGTGCGCTATCCGCGGGATTTCCGCTCCGATCCGCGGGCCATCGCGTCCGACGTGCTGATCTCGACCATGCGCGGCGGCATGATCCCGCTGGGCCAGGTCGCCGACGTGAAGCCGAACCAGGGGCCGACCACCATCCGCACCGAGAACGCCCAGCTCGCGGTCTACGTCTTCGTCGATTTCCGCGACCGCGACCTCGGCGGCTACGTCGCCGACGCGCGACGCGCCGTGCAGGAGAAGGTCAAATTCCCGCCCGGCTCCTACGCCATCTGGAGCGGCCAGTTCGAGTTCCTCGAACGGGCCGAGGCCCGGCTGCAGATCGTCGTGCCGGCGACTTTGCTGCTGATCTTCGTCCTGCTCTTTCTCAACTTCCGGCGCACGACGGAGACGCTGATCGTCATGCTGTCCCTGCCGTTCTCGCTGGTTGGCGGCTTCTGGCTCGTCTGGTGGCTGGGCTTCAACATGAGCGTGGCTGTCGCCGTCGGCTTCATCGCCCTGGCGGGCGTCGCCGCCGAGACTGGCGTGGTGATGCTGATCTATCTCGACCATGCGCTGAGGGAGCGACAACGCCATTGCGAGGCCGAGGGGCGGCGGCTCGACCGATCTGACCTGCGGGCCGCCATCGTCGAGGGCGCCGTCGAGCGCGTGCGGCCCAAGATGATGACTGTGACGGCGATCATGGCGGGCCTGCTGCCGATCCTGTGGAACACCGGCACGGGCTCCGAAGTGATGCAGCGCATCGCCGTGCCGATGATCGGCGGCATGGTGAGCTCGACCCTGCTCACCCTGCTGGTCATTCCCGCGCTCTATGCCCTGGTGAAGGGATGGAATCTGCAACCGGCATCGACTCGCCTGGCGGAGGCCCACTCATGAGACATTTGATGCTCGCAGCAGTGCTTGCGCTGCTCCAGGCCTGCGCGGACCAGCCGCCGCCCGCGCCGGCGCCGTTACCCGGACCTGACGATCCGGCCGCACCGCGGTCCGACGCACCCTATCGCCCGGTCATGGCGGGTACCGCCTACCACGGGCTGGGCAGGACGCCATGACCCGGCCCCTCCCTATCCTGCTTTCGCTCGCCGGCCTGCTCGCCGGCTGTGCCTCGTTCTCGCCCGACGGCGGCATGAGCGACGTGGCGCAGGGCGTCGGCCGGGAAACCGGACCCGCCATCGGCAAGAACGTCGTCAAGATCGCCAGCGCCGAGCAGGCCCAGCGGGCGAAGGAACAGGTCGCCAATCTCCTGGCCGGGCCGCTGTCCGCCGACACGGCGGTGCAGGTGGCGTTTCTCAACAACCGCAACCTGCAGGCCGCCTACAACGACCTGGGAATCTCCGAGGCCGATTACGTGCAGGCGAGTCTGCCGCCCAATCCAGGCGTGTCGTTGATGGATGTCGCGGGCACCGGCGTGGCGAATTTCGAGCTGAGGCTGATCGGCGACATCCTGAGCCTCATTACCCTGCCGCGCCGGACTGCGATCGCCGCCGAGCATTTCGCCCATGCCCGGCACCAGGCGATCGCGACCACGCTGCGTCTCGCCGCTGACACGCGGCGAGCCCACATCCGCGCCGTGGCCGCCCAGCAACAGATCGGCTTCCTCGACCAGGCGCGCGGCACCGTCGATACGGCCGTGCGGCTGAACGCACGGCTCGGCGAAGCCGGCGGCGGCGATCAGCTCGACCAGGCCGAGCTGGCCGCCTTCTACGCCGAGCTGAGCGCGCGCCTGGGTCAGGCCCGGCTCGCCGCGCGCCGCGAGCGCGAGACACTCGTCCGCCTGATGGGCCTGTGGGGCGGCGACACAAACTTCGCGCTGCCGGCCGAGCTGCCGGCGCTGCCGGGCGATCCGGAGATGCTGACGGCGATCGAGGTCGAGGCCATCAACCGTCGCGTCGACCTGATCATGGCGCGTCACGACGTCGTGGCGCTGGCCAAATCGCTATCGCTGACGCAGGCGACGCGCTACGTCTCGATGCTGCAATTGGCCGGGATCTTCAACGACGAGTCGGCCAATCCGTTGACCAACAGCAACACCGCGATCAACCGCGCCGGCGCGCAGCTCGACCTGCAGATTCCGATCTTCGACACCGGCGAGGCGCGCGAGCGCAAGGCGCGCGAGACCTATATGCGAGCGTTGAATCGGCTCGCGGCGACGGCCGTCAACGCCCGCTCCGAGGCGCGTATCGCCTACGACACCTACCGCGGAACCTACGACATCGCGAAATTCTACCGCGACCGCGTGCTGCCGCTGCGCCAGATCGTGTCGCAGGAAGTGGCGCTGCGCTACAGCAACGGCGTTCTCGCCGGCGAGGGCATGCGCGTCGACCTCTTCAAGTACCTGACCGACGCACGCGTGCGCATCGGCGCCAACGCCGCCGCACTGGACTCCAGGCGCGACTTCTACCTCGCCGCCGCCGACCTTCAGGCCGCCTTGTCCATCGGCGGCGGATCGGCAGGCGGCGAGCCCGGGGCATCAACATCAAGTCCGATGCAGTGATTCCACGGACACGATGCGCGTCGAGCGCAACTCCGCACGGGCTTGCTTGCTCAGGGTACGCGATCCAGCCTGCGGTTCAGGCAACTTTCTCTATCTGTCTTTACGTCTCTTGAAGGATTTCGACCGCAGAGTTGAGGAGGAGGCGAAGAAGCTTGGCGTCACGGCCGATCCGAAAGGACAGCGGATCACGCCGAGGACCGTCCTTGGAATCGAAGTGAATCCATACGCAGCCAAATTGGCCCGTGTGGACCATGAACGAAGTCGAGGCGTCGCGCTATGAAGCGCCATTTGAACACATCAGTAGAAGCGTCAAACCCGAGCGTAAGAAGAACAATCGAAGGCTGTATGCCGACTATTGGTGGCGACACGTCGAGCCGCGACCTGGAATGTGGCAGGCACTAAACTCGGGCTTAAAGCAATACATCGCCACACCGAGAGTCGCGAAGCATCGGCTCTTCCGATTTTTGCCTACTGCAGTGTGCCGAGACTCTCAAGTGATTGTCGTGGCACGTGACGACGACGTTACCCTTGGGATTGTTCATTCGCGGCTACATGAACTATGGGCCTGCGTCTTGGGACGTGGTTGGGGGTGGGGAATGATCCTCGGTACACGCCATCTACGACGTTTGAGACATTTCCGTTTCCAGAAGGTCTGACACCCGACATCGCGGCGGCAAAGTACAGCAGTGACTCGCGAGCCACGCGAATTGCCAAGGCGGCGGCCGAGCTCCATGAACTGCGAGAGAACTGGCTGAATCCTCTTGACCTCGTGAAACGCGACCATGAAGTTGTCCCCGGTTATCCTGATCGCATTCTGCCGAAGGGCCTCGCCGAAGCCGAACAACTGGAGAAACGAACGCTGACGCGCCTTCACAACGAGCGACCAACTTGGCTCGTGCATGCTCATCGGGACCTCGACCGCGCTGTGGCAGCTGCTTATGGCTGGCCGGAGACGCTGACTGACAGAGCGCAGCCGGAGAACCCGGATGCCGCTGATCGCACGGCGGCAGAGGACGAACTTCTCAAGCGCCTGTTCGACCTCAACCAAGCTCGCGCGAACGCGGGCCGTTAGGTCGGTGCAAGCAACGCGGGACTGAAGAGCCCGACGGCGGCAGCAGTGCTAGCACGGCAAGCACAAGTGACACTACAGTTTGTGTCTTGCTCTCCCTTGAGACCCTTTACACCGGTGCGAAAGAATTATCTTACGACCTAGTGGCACTTACCAATTGACAAGTGTTGCTAAGATCGTGTTCTTGCTTCGTTCGTACGATACGAAAGGCTTGAACATGAATGGCCCTGGACATCCCTCTCTTTACAAGCCCGAGTACTGCGAGCTCGGCCATAACTACTGCCTGCTCGGCGCCACCAACGAGGAGCTGGGCGGCTTCTTCGGCGTCACCCGGCGCACCATCGACAATTGGATCGCGACCCATCCCGACTTCGCCAAGGCGGTGCATGATGGCCGAGCCGTCGCCGACGCCATTATTGCCCGCTCGCTATTTTCGCGTGCCAAGGGATTCAAGCACGAGGTCACGCGCATCACGCTCTACCAAGGCGAGGAGCGGAAAGTAACCAACACGGTGGAGTATCCGCCCGACACCCAGGCCTGCATGTTCTGGCTGCGCAACCGAAGACGCCAGAGCTGGAGCGAGAAGGCGGGGAACGAGCCGGAGGGCGGCGCGCCGGACATGGTCGCCCTGCTCGATGCCGCCGGCGAGAGTGCGCGCAATGCTGGCGATTGATCCTGCCGGCCCTATGGCCGAGACCGAGCTGACCGAGACGATCGGCCGGTTCCGCTTCGATGCGCTGGGTTATGTGATGTTCGCCTTCCCATGGGGCCGGCCCGGCACGGCGCTGGCCGGCGAAAGCGGGCCTGAGCCTTGGCAACGCGAGATCCTGGAACGATTGGGCCAGGGTTTGCAAAAGGGCCTCGCCTCTCCCGACGAGGCGGTGCGCCTTGCCGTCGCCTCAGGTCACGGCATCGGCAAGTCGGCGCTGGTCGCCTGGGTCATCCTGTGGGCGACGTCGACCCTGTCTGATACGCGCGGCATCGTCACCGCCAACACCGAGGGCCAGCTCCGCACCAAGACTTGGCCCGAGCTCGCCAAATGGCTGGCGCTTTGCGCCAACCGGCACTGGTTCACCTACACGGCGACCTCGCTTCATTCCGCGCGCCCGGGGCGCGACAAGACCTGGCGGGTCGACGCCATCACCTGGTCGGAGAACAACACCGAGGCGATCGCCGGCCTGCACAACAAGGGACGCCGTGCCTTCGCTTTGTTCGACGAGGCGTCGGCGATTCCCGAGCCGGTGTGGGAGACGATCGAAGGCGCGCTGACCGACAGTGGCACCGAGCTGTTCTGGGCCGCCTTCGGCAATCCCACACGCACCAAGGGTCGCTTCCGCGAATGTTTCGCCGGCGGCCGCTTCGCCCATCGCTGGTCGCCCCAGCAGATCGACTCGCGCTCGGTGTCGATGACCAACAAGGCCCAGATCGCGACCTGGGTGAAAGATTACGGCGAGGATTCGGACTTCGTGCGGGTGCGCGTGCGCGGCATCTTCCCGCGCGCCGGATCGATGCAGTTCATCGACAGCCAACGGATTGGCGAGTCGGTGGAGCGGCCCACCGTGTCGGACCCGACGGCGCCGCTGATCATGGGCGTCGATATCGCGCGCCACGGCGAGGACCAGACCGTCATCCGCTTCCGCCGCGGCCTCGACGCCCGCTCCATTCCGGCGGTGAAGTTCCGCATTCCCGACCTCATGCAGGTGGCGAGCCGGATCATGGAACAGGTCAACTCGCACAATCCCGACGCGGTGTTCGTCGACGCCACCGGCATCGGCTGGGGCGTGCTCGACCGCCTGAACCAGCTCGGCTGTAGCTGCGCGGTCGGCATCGATTTCGGCGGAAAGGCCGATCGCACTGATGCCGGCGACGCGGCGGCGAAGTATGCCAACAAGCGCGCCGAGATGTGGGGCTTCATGAAGGAATGGCTGCGCTTCGGCTGCATTCCGGACGATGCCGACCTGGTCGCCGATCTCGGCAATGTCGAGTACGGCTACGACGCCTCCGACGCGCTGATCCTCGAACGCAAGGACGACATGCGGCGGCGCGGCCTCGCTTCGCCCGACGACGGCGATGCGCTGGCGCTCACCTTCGCCTATCCGGTCGCCAAGCGCGACTGGGCCGAGGAGCGCCGCTTCGAGGAAGGGCTGAAGAGACTGCGCAGGTGGGTGGTCTAGCCGTGGTTCTGAATCCTCCCACGGCTTCTCTGCCCGCGACCCTTAATACCGGTACGCAAGAAATATGTGATCGACTCGCTGATGCTTCGCTGTTGACAACCCGCCGCCTTGGAAACGGCGTGAAAGCGACATGCGAAATGCGGTCATGGCGCGTCAGTCCAAGGCAACGGCCGCACATGGACAGCGCAAGGCCTGCAGCCCTACCTTGCAGCCATGGCAACATCCGGTCGTCCGCCGCTCGAAGGCATCCGCATTGTCGATTTCTCCCGCGTGATCGCGGGCCCCCTGTGCACCCAGATGCTGTCGGACATGGGCGCCGAGGTGATCAAGATCGAGAATCCGGACGGCGGCGACGACACGCGCAAGGGTGCCGGTCCGCGGGTCGGCGGCGCCCAGGGCGAGAGCCATTTCTTCATGACCTTCAACCGGGGCAAGAAGAGCGTGGCACTTGACTTCACCAAGCCCCAGGGCCAGGCGATCGTCCACAAGCTGCTTGGATCGGCCGACGTCATGGTCGAGAATTTCCGGCCCGGCGTGCTGAAGAAGTACGGCCTCGACTATCCCAGCCTGCATGAAAAATGCCCGACGCTGATCTATCTCTCGATCTCGGCTTACGGCCAGACGGGACCGCTGTCGGATCGGCCGGGCTACGATCCGGTGCTGCAGGCCGAGTCGGGCATGATGAGCGTCAACGGCGAGGCCAAGGGCGAGGGCCTGCGCCACGCCATCGCCATCGTCGACACCATGACGGCGATCCATTCGGCGGCGGCGATCAACGCCGCCCTCTACGCGCGGCGCGACACCGGCCGCGGCCAGCAGATCGATCTGGCGCTCTACGACACCGCGCTGGCCGCGCTGGGCAACATGGGCTCCTACTATCTGATCGGCGGCGAGCAGCCCAAGCGGGCCGGCAACGGCCATTTCGCCTCCGCGCCCAACAGCTCGTTCGAGACCAGGAACGGCAAGATCTACATGGCGGTGGCCAACCAGAAGCTGTTCACCGATACCTGCAAGGCGTTGGGCCATCCCGAATGGGCGAGCGACCCACGCTTCGCCGCCTTGGCCGACCGCGTCGCCAACAAGCCCGAACTGACGCGGCTGATGGAAGATGTTTTGAAGACCGACACCAAGGAGAACTGGGCCCACAAATTGCGCCACCTGCCGGCCGGCCCGATCCGCACCATGAAGGAGGCGCTCGACGAGCCCGAGGTCAAGCGCCGCGGCATGCTGAAAACCTACCAGCACACCAAAGTCGGCGAGGTGCCCATGATCGGCTCGAACTACCACTTTTCCGACACGCCGGTCGACGACACGCGCCCGCCGCCGGCGCTGGGCGAACACACCGATCAGGTGCTGCGTGATATCGCCGGACTGGGCGCCGCCGAGATCGCCGCTTTGCGGGAAAAGAAGATCATCGGCTAGCTCCGGAAAGCCAGCGCTTCAGGATGGCATTGGTCTCCTCGGGCTTCTCCATGGTGACGAGATGCCCGCACTGCTCGACGACCAAAAGTTCGCTGCCCCTGATGGCCGCCGCCATCTCTTCCGACAGCAACAGCGGCGTCGCCGCATCGTCGCGGCCGCACACCACGACGGTGGGGCAGGTGATCTTCGGCAGGTCGGGCCGCCGGTCGGCGCGGATCGCCGCCAGCTCCTCCTGGCGCTTATAAATCTCGACGCCGATCTCGCCGCACATCGTCATCACCTCGTCGACCAGCTTCTTGTCGGGCAGGCGGTAGGCCGGGATGAAGCGCGCCATCTGCAGGCCCAGCACCAGCTCGAAGTGGCCCTCGTCGGCCAGCCGGATGCGGGCGCGGCGGATCGCGCGCTCGGCCTCGTTCTGGCCCCGCATCGCGGTGTCGATGAGCGCCAGCTTGGTCACACGCTGTGCGGCGAACTGCATGATCTCGACCGCCAGCATGCCGCCCAGCGACAGGCCGGCCAGCGCGAACTTCTCCGCCGGCATCTGCTCGACGACCCAGCGCGCGGCACTTTCCCAGGTGTCCCAGACGGCAAGCGGCGCGCGGCGCCAGTCGGGCACGACGATATCGGCGTCGGCGGCAAGCGCCTTGGCCTGGGCCGCGAACAGGCGCGGCGAGCACAACATGCCGGGCACCAGAAGCAGGGGCGTTTTGGCCATTCGGTCCTCCCGCGCCGAACGTAGCCTAGGCGCTGTGAGTGCGATACCAATGGCGGCCAATGACCGCCTTGCCCGTCATCGCTTCCGGTCGCGATATCCGCCTCGACCTGTTCCGTGGGCTGGCGCTGTGGTTCATCTTCGTCGACCACATCCCGACCAACATCGTGAGCTGGCTGACCGTGCGCAACTACGGCTTCAGCGACGCCACCGAGATCTTCGTCTTCATCTCGGGTTATACCGCGGTGATCGCCTATGCCCGCATGATGCAGCGCGACGGCTGGCTGCGCGCCGCCGCGCGCATCTATCGCCGCGTCTGGCAGCTCTATGTCGCGCACATCCTGCTGTTCGTGGCCTTCTCCGCCCAGGTCATCTGGGTGTCGATCGCGCGCGACATGCCGGCGCTGATCGAGGAGATGGAATTGATGGGGCTCGGGCAGAACCCCTACCGCGCCATCCTCGAGGCGGCGCTGCTGAAATTCCGGCCGGTCAATCTCGACGTCCTGCCGCTCTATATCGTCCTGCTGGCGGCCTTCCCCTTCGTCCTGCCGTTCGTGGTCCGCTGGCCGAAAGCGGTGATCGGGGCGTCGCTCGTCCTTTATGCGGCAACATGCCACTTCGATTGGAACCTGCCCGCCTACCCGGAAAACAAGGTCTGGTACTTCAATCCCATGGCCTGGCAGGTCGTGTTCTACGTCGGCGCCGCCTGCGCCATGCTCGGCTCCGAGCTCGCCCGGCTCGACCGCTTCCGGGTCCCTTTGGCCGTCCTCGCCGTCCTCTATCTCCTGTTCGCCGCCGTTATCGCCTTGTCCTGGCATTACAATCCGATGGAGCGGCTGATCCCGGCCTGGATCGGCCGGGTGATCTACCCGATCGACAAGACAAACATCGACATCCTGCGGTTCCTGCATTTCCTGGCGGGGGCCTGGCTGGTCCGGCTGGCCGTCCCGGCCGATGCCGTTTTCCTCAGGTGGCGGATCCTCGACCCACTTCGCAGATGCGGGGAGCAATCGTTGCTTATATTCTGTATCGGTACTTTTCTTGCGTTGTCGGCCCAGGTGATCGTCAGTCATTTCGAGGAGTCGCTCCTGTCGCAGATCGTCGTGAGCGTCGCAGGCATCGGCATCATGTGCGCGGCCGCCTATGTGGCGACCTGGTTCAAAGGGGGAGGATCGGCCGGCCCGGGTCGCATGCCGGCGACGGCAGAGGCGGTGCCATGAGCCGTGCCTGGCATTGGCTGACCGCCGTTCTTGTCGTGTTGCTTCCAACCGCAGCGTCGCCGCAATCCATGTCGCTTTGCCGGGCCAAGGCTGAACTGCTCGAACTGGGCTCGCCGCTCGAGATCGCGCGCAAGTCGATCGCCGAGCGCAAGCAGCTTCGCATCATCGCGCTCGGCTCGTCGTCGACCTCCGGCTACGGCGTGTCCAACCCGGTCTTCGCCTATCCGGCGCAGCTCAAGATGGGGCTCGACAAGGCGCTGCCCGGCATCGACGTCGACGTGATCAATCGCGGCATCGGCGGCCAGGACGTCGAGGAGATGGCCTCGCGCATGCGCGCCGAGATGCACGACAGCCCGGCCTCCCTGGTGGTCTGGCAGACCGGCACCAACGCCGCCATCCGCCACATGCCGCCCGACAAGTTCGAGCGCTTGCTGCGCAACGGGCTGACGCTCGGCAAGTCACTGGGCGCGGATTTCGTGCTGATGAACATGCAGTATGTGCCGGCCGTGGTCGCCGCGGCCGACAAGGAGGTGTACGAGAAGATCATGGCCGCCGCCGCCCGGGAGTATGACGCGGGCCTGTTCCGCCGCTTCGACATCATGCGCGGCTGGTACGACGACGGCATGGCCTACTCGCAGTTCGTCCAGCTCGACGGCCTGCATCTCAACGACTTCGGCCACAAGTGCATCGGCAAGCTTTTAACCAAGTCGATCCTGAATTCGCTGAACGGCCCGTGAGATCATGCCGCGCCGGTTCGTCGACCTTTCGATCTATCTCGAAAACGACGTGATCTCCGATCCCGTGCCGTTCGGCCCGAAGATCCAGTATCACAAGCACGAAGACACCGCCGGCCAGATCGCCGGCTTCTTCCCCGGGCTCAAGAAGGAAGACCTGCCCGACGGCCAGGGCTGGGCGGTCGAGAACGTCAATCTCTCGACCCATAACGGCACCCATCTCGACGCGCCCTATCATTTCCATCCGACGATGAACAAGGGCGAGCGCGCCATCACCATCGACGAGGTGCCGCTCGACTGGTGCTTCCAGCCCGGCGTCAAGCTCGACTTCCGGAAGATGGAGGACGGCCACGTCATCACGGCAAAGGAGGTCGAGGACGAGTTGGCCCGCATCGGCCACGAGCTCAAGCCGCTGGAGATCGTCGTCGTCAACACCCGCGCGGGGTCGCGCTACGGCAACAACGACTACGTGAACTCGGGCTGCGGCATGGGCTACGATGCCACCATGTTCCTGCTGGAGAAGGGCATTCGCCTCACCGGCACCGACGCCTGGAGCTGGGACGCGCCGTTCTACTTCACCGCCCAGAAATGGGCCAAGGATCACGATCCGTCGATCATCTGGGAAGGCCACAAGGCCGGCCGCCACATCGGCTACTGCCACCTCGAGAAGCTGCACAATCTCGAGGCCCTGCCGGGCGACGGCTTCACCATTGCCTGCTTCCCGCACAAGATCCGCGGCGCTTCGGCCGGCTGGACACGCGCGGTGGCGATCTTCGAGGAATAAGCTGGGCGCGCGCCACTCCAGTGGCGCGATGCACTAAGCCAGCGGCCCCTAAGCCAGCGGCTCCGGCACGCCGGCCGGCAGCGGCATCTCGAAGACGTTGAGCGTCATCGACACCAGCATGTAGTAGCCGCACACGCCCACCAGATCGACCACGCCCTGCTCGCCCAAGGCATCGACGGCGCGCTTGTAGTTGGCGGCGGCAACGCGGTTGGTCTCGAGATATTCGGTGACGAAATCGTAGACGACGCGCTCGGCGTCGCGGGTGAAGGGCGGCGTGGCGCGCGTGCGCACGGCCTCGACGATGGCCGGCGCCAGCCCCGCCTCCTTGGCCAGCCGGGCATGGGCGTAGAACTCGTACTGCGCCTTGAAGTGCCGGCCGACCAGGCAGATCGCCAGCTCCGACAGGTCCTTGGGCAGCGAGCTGTTGAAGCGGCAGTATTCGCCGAGCTTCTGGGCGCGGTCGGCCAGGTGCGGGCTGCGCAGCCACGGCTCGAAGGGCCCGCGCAGGGCACCGCGCGGCCCCGCGACGATCGCGTCGGCCACCTTCTTCTGGTCGGGAGTGAGCTTGTCGAGGTCGAGCGGGGCCAGACGCGGCATGAAACGATGTCCTCCGATTCAAAACGGGCAGCCGGCATCGCCGGCCATGTTTTGGTCGGCGTTGTCGAACATGCGGTTGATGATCGCCTCGCCGGCTTGCTGGGCCCTGCCGGCCTGCGTGTAACAGGAGCCGGTCGCTGTCCATAGGACCTTGCCGGTATCGAGGGCATAGAGGGTAAGCGTGATGCGCAGCGTCGGGCCTGACGTCGAGGGCGTCAGCCCGTCGCGCCGGCCGATCGGGTTGGCCGGCAGGTCCATGCGCGGGTTGGAGCCGGGCGGGGCATAGAAGGGCTGGCCGCCGAGCGTCCCAGTGCTGCGGTCGTTGCCCCCCAGCAGGTCGAAAAAGCTCACATCCATGCGCATCACGTTGCCACCGCTGAAACCCACCTCGTTGCCGCGCTGCGACACGCGGATCATCACCTGACGGCGCAACTCGCGCGACAGGTGGCTGTCGGACGTGAGCTGCACGGCGATCTTGGTCTTGGAGATCTTCTGGTAGGCCTTGATCTCCGTCTCGCCGACCTTGGGTCCTTGGCCCACGCCAGGGGCCTGCGCCGAGCCGAGCGGCGCCAGGATGAACGTCGACAAGCCCAATAGAGCGGCCGCAATATGCGTCGCGAAATGCATTGTGTCCCCCGTCTTCCGCCTAGGCCGTCAGCGTGCGCCAGCCCGGCTCGTCGCGATCCAGCATACGCTTCAGCGATTCGAAATGCAGGAGAGCCTGCTGCGCCCCGTCGGCGATCTGGTTGGCGGTGTGCTCCGCCAGCGCGGCGTCGATATTATCCAATGGCCGGCCGGTCTGCATGGCCAGCACCTGCACCATCGCCGCGCGCTCGAGATAGTAGAGGTCGTCGTAGGCCTGGGCGACGGTGGGTCCCGCGACGATGACGCCGTGGTTGCGCAGGAACAGGATGTTCTTGTCGCCGAGCGCGCGGCACATGCGGTCGCCCTCCTCGGCCGACAGCGCCACGCCGCCATAGGCCTCGTCGTAGGCAATTCGGTTCCAGTAGCGAAAGGCGTTCTGGGTGCACATTTCCAGCCGGCCGTCGCGGATCGAGGTCAACGCCGTGGCGTAGGGCATGTGGCTGTGCAGCACCACCTTGGCGCGCGCGTTGCCAGCATGGAGACGGCCGTGGATGAAAAAGGCGCTTGCCTCGACGGGATACTTGCCTTCAATGACGTTGCCCGCGCCGTCGGCCATCACCAGGTCGGGCGGCGTGATCTCCGACCAGTGCAGCCCTTGCGGATTGACCAGGAACAGGGCCTCACGCCCGGGCACCGTCATGCTGAAATGGTTGCAAACGCCTTCGTTCAGGCCGTGCCGCGCCGCTGACCGAAGCGCTGCCGCGAGGTCGATCCGCGCCTGGGTTACCGGGTCGTTGGCCAGCATCGAAAGGGGCTCCGTTTACGGCATGCATTGCCGGCGGATGATGCGGCCTCGCGCACTTCCGGCCAAGGGAAATTGCAGGCGATGTCGCTTCAGGCCGGCGTCGGACGGGCGGCGCCGTCGACGCCCGAGACCTCGCGCACCAGCTTGTTGCGCACGGAGCGGCCGAAATGCTCGAAATTGTCGGCCACGATCATGAACGCGCCGGGTCCGCCAATGACGTTCTCCTCGTAGTACTTGTCGAGCGTGAGGTCGGGCGGGCGGCCGAAGTTGGTGCGGTTCATCATCACCGGCAGGCCGTTGATGACGATGCCCTGCGCCACCAGCTTGTCGCGCACCAGCTCGGCCGGCGGGCCGTCGTTGGTGCGGCCGTCGCCCGAGATGTCGATGACGCGCCGCCTGGAGGTGAAGCCCGAATTGTCGAAGCGCGTGGCGGCGTGGGCCAGCGCTGCGCCGACGGCGGTCCAGCTCTGCGACGTGCGCGGCGCTTCGGTGAGCTTCTCAGCGAAGCGGCGCGCGGTGGCGGCGCTGTCGATCAGCGTCCAGTCGATCACCACGACCTGATAGTGCGTGCCCGCCCACTCGACGTAGCAGATCGCGATGCGCTTGTTCTCGCCCGACAGGATGGCGTCGATGACGCGGTCGTTGGTCATCGCCTCGACATAGCCGCGGCGCTGCAGCTCGGCCTCGACCTCGTCGATCGATCGCGAGACGTCGACCGCCAGCACGAGCTGCAGGTCTACGGCCAGGTCGGCTGCCTTGACCGAGGTCGCGGCCAGTGCCGCCAGGGAGCCGACAAGCGCCGTGCGTCGCTTCATGCCCATCTCCTGATAGCCGTCTCCTGTCGGAGGCAGCGAGCATAGCACCGGCGCGCCGCGGGCAAACAAAAACGCCGGAGAAAAACCTCCGGCGCTTCCGTTCGGGCTATCTTTGCCGCCTAAGGGGCCGGCCTATTGATCGTCGTCGAACCCGCGCTTGCGCGGCTCATAGTCTCGTTCGCGCCGCGGACGATCGGGCGCTCCGCCCTGATGACGCCGCGCCGGCTTGGTGACCTCGGCGCCGCCACCGCCATCAAAACCACCACCTGCCGGGGGAGCACCGGAGAAATCGGCGCGCCGGTCGCGCATCGGGCCGCCGTCGCCGGCACCGCCGCCAGGGCCGGCACCGCGGTAACCACCACCGCCACCGCCTGCATAGCCGCCACCACCGCCGCCGCGATAACCACCACCACCGCCGCCGCCGCCGTAGCCGCCACCGCCATAGGGCGGGCGCGGACCGCGCGGACGGAAGCCGCCGCCCTCTCGGCCACCACCACCGCCGCCGCCGAAGCCGCCGCCACCGCCGGGCTGACGCTCGACGGCTTCACGGACCGCGATCGAGCGGCCGTCCAACAACGCGCCGTTCATGGCCTGCATGGCCGCGGCGCCTTGATCATCTGTTTCCATCTCGAGGAAGGCAAAGCCGCGGCTGCGGCCGGTCTCGCGATCCACGATTACTTTCGAAGAACTGACGGTGCCGAACTGAGAGAAGGCTTCTTGCAGACGCTCAGACGTGACCGAATAGGGCAGATTGCCCACAAACAATTTGCGACTCATTCAAGGCTCGGGGCTGGAGGTTGGAAAGAGCGGAGTCCGGCGCGCGCTTGCTGGACGACTGGGCCCAAGCGTTTCATCGACATTTGACAGATGACCAAGAAGCTCACGGAAAGACGTTGACCGGTATCGCGCTCAGCGACTGGGCCGAGACTCATGATGATGCTCGTCGGCCAATGTCGCAATGCAGCACTTATGCGCTGATTCAGGCGTCGAGTCCACACCGCCCCGGCGAGGGTTGAGATCGCTCCGAGCAGGTCACACAATCGACACGGAAATTGCCAGGGAAATTGGAGGAGCGCCCATGATCGTCGATCACCGGACATACGAACTGCAGCCGGGACGGCTGCGCGACTTTCTCGCGCTCTACGAAAAGGAGGGATTGCCGGTGCAGAAGAAGCATCTCGGCAATCTTGTCGGTTTTTTCACCACTGAAGTCGGCAATGTGAACGAGATCGTGCACATCTGGGGCTATGAAGATCTCGCCGACCGCACCAAGCGCCGCGCGGCGATGGCCGCCGATCCGGCATGGCAGGCTTATTTGCAGAAAAGCCGAGAATTCATGAAGCACATGAATAACAAGATATTGGTGCCGACGTCGTTCTCACCCACGAAGTAAAGGAAAGATCATGACAAGCTCCCGCCCGCGCCGCAGCGGCGCGCAGGTCCTGATCGACCAGCTCCGCATTCACGGGACCGACACCATCTTCGGCGTCCCCGGCGAGAGCTATCTCGCCGCCCTTGACGCGCTCTATGCCCAGCGCAATTCGATTCGCTACGTCATCTGCCGTCAGGAGGGCGGGGCGGCCAACATGGCGGAAGCCTACGGCAAGCTCACCGGCAAACCGGGCATCTGCTTCGTCACCCGCGGGCCGGGCGCCACCAATGCCAGCATCGGTTTGCATACCGGCTTCCAGGATTCGACGCCCATGATCCTGCTGGTCGGGCAGGTGGCGCGCGAAGCCACCGACCGCGAGGCGTTCCAGGAGATCGACTATCGCCGCATGTTCGGCCAGTTGGCCAAGTGGGTTGTCCAGATCGAAGACGCTCGGCGCATCCCCGAGCTGGTGAGCCAGGCCTTCCATCGCGCGCTGAACGGCCGGCCAGGCCCCGTCGTGGTCGCCCTGCCCGAGGACATGCTGGTCGACGAAGTCGAGGTGGCCGATGCCGGCCCCTACAAGATCGCCCGCGGCGCGCCCGCGCCGAACGACATGGCAAAGCTGCGTGAACTGCTCGACGAAGCGCGGCGGCCGATGGTGATCGTGGGCGGTGGCGGCTGGAGTGCTGAGGCCTGCGCCGATATCCGCACCTTCGTGGAGGCCAACGACCTGCCGGTGTGCGCCTCGTTTCGCAATCAGGACCTGTTCGACAACCGCCATCCCAACTATGTCGGAGACCTGGGCGTTGGCGTCGGGCCGGCGCTGGGCAAGCGTCTCAAGGCTTGCGATCTCATCGTCGCCGTCGGTCCGCGGCTCGGCGAGGCGACGACCGGAGGTTACACGCTGTTTGATCTGCCGGTGCCCCGGCAGAAGCTGGTGCATGTCCATGCCGGCGCCGAGGAGCTGGGCCGCGTCTATCAGGCGACGCTGCCGATCAACAGCGGCATGGCGAACTTCGCCGCCGCCGCCAAGGCGATGAAGCCGGTGGACGGCAAGCGCTGGAAGGCGGAAACCGCGGCGGGCCACGCCGAAT
>Ga0070698_100001146_pt1 | contig 29358 bp, 27 predicted proteins | sample KBSK1502metaG_FD_65477 | JGI IMG/M metagenome (GOLD analysis project Ga0070698, IMG submission 65477) | Corn, switchgrass and miscanthus rhizosphere microbial communities from Kellogg Biological Station, Michigan, USA - KBS K1-50-2 metaG | ecosystem: Host-associated > Plants > Roots >...
ACAGCACCAACACAGTAGGAAAAAGACGACCAAAACTTGACTTGGGGTCCTAGTGCTTGTTCCTTCTGTTCCTCGGAAAGCTGCGAGAATCGCGTGTTCTCCTCAGCCTTATGCCGGATGTATTCCCCCCAGTTCATTTTCGTATTCAGCAACACACTTACAGACGTTCCGAGGATCGCCAGCAGCAACAGGGGAGCGAGCCAGGTCGGTTTCCTGGCAATATCCTCGAATGTGGCCTTCGGCGAAAACAACACGCCGATGATGCGGCGAATCGGGCTGATTGTTGCCTGCGCCTCGGGAGCGGGCAAAGACGTCGTGACCATCGTGCACCTCCACTACAAGTTTTCCGGAAAGGGTCGCTTTGACCTGACCTACTAATCCGCACTACGCGCCAACACCACTCGAAATTTCAGGACGGGCTAGCCACGCGGCAATTCTGGTACCGCCGCCAGTAATTCCTGGGTATAAGGATTCGCCGGTTTGTTTAGGATCCGTTCGACCTCACCCGTCTCAAGAAATTTTCCCGCCCGCATTACCGCCACGCGCGTGGCAATTTGTGCCACCACCGGCAAGCTGTGCGAGATAAAAATGTACGTCAGGCCGAACTCGCGCTGCAATTCCTGTAATAACAGCAGCACCTGCGCGCCCACAGAAACATCCAGCGCGGAAACCGGCTCGTCCGCGACCACCAGCTTTGGGCGGAGAATCAATGCCCGCGCAATGCCGATCCGCTGCCGCTGGCCACCCGAGAATTCGTGGGGGTAGCGCCTCATCGCCTCTTCGGTCAGCCCCACGCGCTGGAGCATCGCAACCGCCTGCTTTTGCCTCGCTGTTCGCGACAGCTTCGGCTCATGAATTGCCAGCGGCTCTGCAACAATTTCCCCGACGCGCATCCTGGGATTCAGTGATGCAAACGGATCCTGGAAAATCATTTGCATTTGGCGACGCTGGGCACGTAATGCATCGGCGGAGAGTGCAAGCAGTTTCTGCCCATCGAAGTGGATTTGACCCGAATCCGGCTCGATCAAGCGCAACAGCATTCGCGCCAGCGTAGTCTTCCCGCAGCCGCTCTCTCCGACCACCGCGAACGTCTCGCCAGGGAACACTTGGAAGCTGATGCCATCGACAGCAGTGAATCGAGGCCCCACGCCGTTTTCCGAAAACGCTCCGCCAGCGCGCCGATAGCTCTTTCGTAGTTCACGCGTTTCGATCAACGGACCCGCCATACGCCGCCTCCGCGGAGGGCCATGTTCCCACAGTTCGGAGGCTGCGCGTGATCGGTTTGAAAGGAATTTGTCCGGCGCCGAAGCGATAAGTTTGGGCTATACAAGAATGCAACGCGCCGCGTGCTCCGACGATGTAGGCCGCAATTGCGGGACGGTTCTTACGCATTCCGCTACGCGTTTTGCGCAGCGCGGCTCGAACGCGCAACCTGGCGGCAATGCAGTCAACTGCGGCATGCTGCCGGGAATTGGTGTAAGTTTGCCTCGCTCCAGAGTGGGTGAGGCTGCCAGCAGTCCCTGCGTATAAGGATGACGCGGCGCGCCCAGCACCTCCGGAGCCGGTCCCTCTTCCACGATTCGCCCCGCATACATTACCGCCACTCGATCTGCCACTTGCGCAACCACACCCAGGTCGTGCGTGATGAACAACAGCGCAAGCTGCAACTCCCGCCGTAATCGATCCAATAAGTCCAAGATCTGTTTCTGTACCGTCACGTCGAGCGCTGTCGTTGGTTCGTCGGCGATCAGCAGCCGAGGCCCACCAGCTACGGCCATTGCGATCATTGTGCGCTGCCGTAAGCCACCGGAAAGCTGGTGCGGAAATTGGTCCGCTCGCACCTCCGGCTCCGGCACAGCCGCAAGTCGCAACGCTTCCAGCACTCTGCGTCGCGCTTCGCTCGCGTCTAATGCTCGCTCGTGGGCGCGAATTGCTTCTTCGATTTGCTCTCCGACGCGCATTACGGGATTCAAAGCTGTCATCGGCTCTTGAAATATCATGGCAATCTCACGCCCGCGCACTTCGCGCCACTCGCGCTCGCTCAGGCCGACCAAGCTTGTGCCGGCTGATCCGCTTTCCTCCCGGTTTTCCCTCTCTCTTATTTCGTTTATCTCCTGGATCTCCTTTGCCGCCAATTTTGCTTCTCCACTTACCCGCGCTCCCGCCGGCAGCAGGCCCATTAGCGTCAGTGCCGTTATCGTCTTTCCGCTGCCTGACTCACCGACCAAGCCCAGTGATTCGCCGGCAGCAATTCGCAGCGAGACCTCGGCCACTGGCCGCACCCATCCGGCTGCGGTGGGCAGTTCTACGGTTAATTCGCGAATTTCAAGCAGACTCGGCATGTTGTGATCTCAAGACTAAAGCGAAGCGAATGTATTCGGAATATGAAACTCAACGCGTCGTACCCTGGAGGTCAGGGGTTAACGCCTATCGAACGGAATCACAAATTTTAGCGCCGTGTGCGTCGCCGAAAATCCCACGACTTTTACATCTTTGAGCCCGGTCTTTCGCCCAGCCGCAAGCACATCATTTTCCGTGATCTCCTTCTTACCCTTCGGGTACACCACCCAGAGCCCCGTCGCACCTTTCATGGCTTTTGCCACCGTTCTTATCCCAGACAAGTCGGCGGCTGAAGTGGCGGCGAGAAAGATGCTCTCACACTGCGCGTCAATTTTGCCTTCGTGTACGTTTTTCGCCAGGCCTCGTAGTTCATTTAAGAATTCCTCATCGAGTTCACCGATGAGCGAAACACTCGCTCCCGCTTTCACACCGAGCTTCTCCAGACGCGATTTCGGATGGAGGATCTTCTCCCGCCATTTTTCCGCCGTCGGTCCCAGCTCGAAAACGGCCAGACCATCGGCGGTCTGCAGCCGCAGTTCACCATCCAAAGCCTGCAGCGATCGGATTTCGGAAAAAGGAATCTTAAGCCGGAATTTGCCACGAAAAATCAGCTCGCTGGTTTCCAGTAATGCCTTGCCCTGGGACCTTTGCCTCCCATAGCGCACCGCGCACGCTGCTTCTTGTCCCATTTCTCATTCTCCGATCTGCTGTTGATAAGCCTGAATGCCAGAATCGTCCGCACTCAAAAAGCGGAAAGGCGAGATGCCTGTCCCGTCGTGAAGTCTGCCACTCAGGACTTCGAGGGCGTCTCTTTATCCTTGCTCAGCGCCTTTGTAACTGTAGCTTCAACGCTGGCCGCGGGCGCAGGCTTGCCAATTGTCGAGCCGCCGTTGCCAAAGAAGCGCATAGCCGTGGCGGCGAGTCCCTCGAACGCGCCTCCGCCATTACCACCGCTCGCCACTAGCACGTCCGGGACGAACTTTGCTTTGCCTTCAGAGAGAGCGGAGACGACGTTGACAATTGCCGTTGCATTCGAGCCCAAAGCCTCGACTTGGGCGCGATATCCGCGGGCCCGCGCAAGCCCGATGGCCTCGACCTCTGCGCCCTTCGCTGTCCCAGTCTGGCGAATGAATTCAGCTTCGCCGGTCGCTTCGGCGATGCGAGCATCAGCGTTGTTCTTCTTAATGTCGACACCTACTTTGGAGCGCGCTAGATCCGCCTGCATGTCGGCGGTGCCTTTAGCCTGCTCCATCTCGAATCAGCGAGAAGGAGAAATTGTGGTAGGTAGAGCGTTTTCCTTAACGAATTCCTTATGCGCCTAAATTCAACGAGCCCGAATTCTTCACGCGCGCCTTGCCTGAGTCGCCGCGCTCGATACGGCCGATGCGAAAGAATTTTTCGCGCCGGCGCTTAAGGTCGGCCTCGACAGCTTGCACATGCGCCGGAGGCACCACCAGGATCATGCCAACACCCAGATTGAAGGATTGGAGTAATTCGTCGGTTTCGATTTTGCCGACCTTTGCGAGATATTTGAAGATCGCAGGGATGGGCCAGGAGGCCAGGTCGATCTGTGCTTGAATCCCGGAAGGCAGCACGCGTGGGAGATTTCCTGGAATACCGCCGCCCGTGACATGGGCCAGAGCGGAAACCCATCCGCGCGCAATGATATTTTTCAGCGCGGGTGCATAGCACAGGTGCGGCTTCAACAGTTCGGCACCGATTTTGTTTCCCACTTCCGCCACATAACTCTCGGGTTTGAGCTTCGCGATATCGAAAGCCAGCTTCCGTGCCAAGGAGTAGCCGTTGGTATGGAGACCCGCTGAAGGCAACGCGATCAATGCATCGCCTGGTTTGACGCGTTTGCCGGTGAGCAGCTTCTTGCGTTCGACCACGCCGACAATAAACCCGGCCAAGTCATACTCTCCCGGTGCGTAAAAGCCGGGCATCTCTGCGGTTTCGCCGCCAATCAAAGCGCATCCGGCTTTACGGCACGCGCGGCTCATCCCTTCCACGAGCTGCTCGACGATGTTGGCATCGAGCTTGCCCATCGCCAGATAATCGAGAAAGAAAAGCGGCTCGGCTCCCTGCACCAGGATGTCGTTCACGCAGTGATTTACGAGATCGCCGCCGACGGTAGAGTGCACGCCTGCGGCCATCGCGACCTTAAGTTTGGTACCCACTCCGTCTGCGCTGGACACCAACACCGGCTCTTTCCACTTTTTGTCCATTGCAAAGAGGCCGCCGAAGCCTCCGATTCCCCCGAGCACACCCGGAGTAAACGTGCGGCTGGCGTGATGGCGGATGCGCTGCTTGGCAGCGTCCGCCACGGCGATGTTCACTCCAGCGTCGGCGTATTTCATCGAGGTGCTTGCAATTTGCGTTTGGGTTGGAGGCGCACGTCGATCGCCCGTTGGTCCCAATTTGTTAAATAGGATCTTTGCCTTAGCCGCCGGGAGGGATGCGGCGATAATTCCGAATGGCGCTATATCTCTTCAGATTAGAAGGTCCGGAACAATCGTTTCCAGCGCACTAGGCCCGGATGGATCAAAGCGTTCGCATAAGCCAGAAAGCGCTCGCGAATTTGCCCTGGCTCCCAGGCATCCGGAGGCACATCCAGCGACATATAAATCATCACCGGCGTGCCGATAATGTCTTTGCGCGGGACACAGCCCCAAAACCGGCTGTCGTAGGAGTTACCGCGATTGTCGCCCATCACAAAGTAACAGTTCTCTGGAACTTTGTATGGCAAGTGAAGCTCGTAGGGTTCCGTGCGCCCCGTGGTGTATTTCTCAGTGAGCTTCTGACCGTTCACCCACACAGAACCGTCGTGAATATCGATCGCGTCTCCGGGTAAGCCGATGACGCGCTTAACGTAATCGGGCGTGTCCGGGGCGAAGGGCGGCTTGAAAATGACGACTTGCTGGCGATGGGGGTTGCGCCACAAAGGCCGATGCCAATTGGTGAAAGGAACGCCGGCGTCGTAGCCAATGCGACTCATGATCAAATGATCGCCGATCAGGAGCGTGTTCTCCATGGATCCTGAAGGAATCACCCGGGCCTGCCCGATCGTCCCATTGATGAGCATGAAAGCCAGCGCCACCCAGAACCAGGCGATGATTTCGCTTTGCACCCGCTGCTTCATCGGGAGACTCGGCTGCTTTTCTTTCTTGTTTGCGTCAGCTTTCACGTTGCACCGCCACAGTGTGCTCGACCGCTGAATTTTCCTCGCTACGATCGTCCCCGGTATCACCAGCTTTGCCACTTGCTCTGCCCCCGCGCACTTCGAGCTGCACGAGATCGGTTGGGTACACGCCCGTATAGCAAGACGTACAGTAACTGCCTTTCGTGTCATTCACTGCTTGCTTTAGGCTAGCGAGAGAAAGATAACCCAGAGAGTCCGCGCCTAAATAGCGGCAGATTTCCTGAGGCGAATTGGAGGAGGCGATCAGCTCTTCGCGCGTCGGCGTATCCACACCGTAGTAGCAAGGCGAAATCGTAGGGGGGCAGCTGATCCGTACATGAACTTCCTTCGCGCCAGCTTCGCGGACCATGCGAACAATCTTGCGGCTGGTAGTGCCGCGGACGATGGAATCGTCGACAAGGACAACGCGGTTGCCCTCGATGACGCGACGCACCGGATTGAGCTTCAGCTTTACCCCAAAGTTGCGAATCGCTTGCGATGGCTCGATAAAAGTGCGCCCAATGTAGTGGTTGCGAATCAACCCCATGCGAAAGGGAATCCCGGACTCTAGCGCGTACCCGACCGCCGCAGGCACACCGGAATCGGGAACGGGAACCACGATATCGGCATCCGCGGAGTGCTCTCGTGCCAGCAGGCGCCCAAGCGTTTCGCGACTCTCATTCACCGAGCGCCCGAAAATGATGCTGTCCGGGCGCGAAAAATAGACATGCTCGAAAATGCATTGCTGGTGCGGTTTCTCTGGCGCGAAGTGGATGGATTCGATGCCGGAACGTGAAATGCGCACCATTTCGCCGGGCTCGATCTCGCGAACATGCTGGGCATTGAGCAGATCGAACGCACAAGTCTCCGATGCAACGAGCCAAGTCTCACCAAGCTTGCCAAGAACGAGGGGCCGGAAGCCTCGCGGATCGCGTGCGGCATAAAGCTCGTCCGTCGTCAAAACGAGAAGTGAGTACGCGCCTTCGACTTGATTGAGGGCATCGCCAAGCGCACTGGAGAGATTTCGCGCCTGGGAACGCGCGAGCAGATGAACGATCACTTCGGTATCGCTGTTCGTCTGGAAGATGGAGCCGCGGTGCTCGAGTTTGCGGCGCCACTCCGCGGCATTCGTCAGGTTTCCGTTGTGCCCCAGGGCGACTTTGCCTTTGTTGCAGCCGATCATGATCGGCTGAGCGTTCAGTAGCGCTTTGTCGCCCGCCGTGGAGTAGCGGGTGTGCCCGATGGCCAAGTTGCCCGGCAACCTCGCGAGTACGGCGGGCTGAAAAATCTCTTCGACCTCGCCCATGGCGCGGTGCAGATGCAGATCGGTGCCGTCGCTCGAAACGATCCCCGCGGATTCCTGTCCACGATGCTGCAGCGCATAGAGGCCCAGATAAGCGAGCTTGGAGGCTTCTTCATGGCCGTAGACGCCAAATACACCACATTCGTCGTGGAAGTGATCGTCGGCGATGTTCTGAGAATTCATCCTGCTAAGCCCCTCACGTTAAAACGGGCACGTACTGCTGGCAGGTAGAGCCAGATTGCCATGGCAGCCATCGGAACGCTTAGAATTAGAACGAACCATCCTATAGTGCCTCGAAAATTGAGCAAGCGCGAGAGCCAATTCAGCACCACCAAAAACCCCAGGTACCAGCCGATGTTCCTCCACTGAAGGATATTCCACGCAGCAGCGGCAGTGAAAAGAGTGAATACGCCTTGGGCGAGAGCAAGAAAGAGTCCCGACTGCGTTCCACGGGAACCCCCCCTAAAACGTTTAGAAGACCGGTGGCGGAGCAAAAAGCTAAAAATGTGACTGTTAACCGCTGTCCGCGTGAGACAACTTCGCTCATCGAACGGCGAGGACTCTTTCAAGGCTGTTGGCCCAGGTACCGCGCAATGTTTCTAACCGGCTCTCGATCACTGCGCGCCCATTGTATTGGATGCGGAATTCATCATCGCGGATTATCTGACCGATTTGTTGCGCCGCGACTCCGTATTGTCTCGCAACGTCAAGAATCCCAGCAAGCGAAGATGCGCTGATGGTGACGATCGCGCGGGCCCCGCGCTCACCAAAGAGGACGTGTTCGGCAGGAGCCTTGGAATCGAGCGAGATATTCACTGATAAAGAGGCCCCAGCGAGCGCCTGATCATGCGCGGCAAAGCAGGATTCCGCGACAGCGACGGCGAGGCCGCCACCACTGATATCGTGCGCAGAATGCAAAATGCCTGCCGACGCGAGCGCGACCAGGCAATCGATCAGGCGTTTCTCGGCAGCGAGATCGATGCTGGGTGGCTCGCCGGCCACGATCCCCGCGATGGTCTTGGAGTATTCCGAGGAGGAGAATTCCCCGGAGAAGAGAGATTCTTCGCTTCGCTCGGAATGATTGTCTTGCCCTGTCGATCCGTCGAGAAGAATGATTACGTCACCCGATTGACGAAACGTGATCTTCAGAACTCTAGAGGGGTCCTCAATCACGCCCAGCATGCCAATTACCGGAGTCGGATAAATCGATTTTCCCAAAGTCTCGTTATAAAAACTGACGTTGCCTCCGGTAATCGGTGTGCCGAGTGCGTTGCAAGCTTCACTCACGCCATCGATCACTTCGCTGAATTGCCACATCACTTCGGGCTTCTCAGGACTCCCGAAATTGAGGCAATTCGTCGCCGCGATGGGCCGCGCGCCGCTGCTGGCTACATTGCGCGCCGTCTCTGCTACGGCGTGCATGGCCCCAAGCCGCGGATTCAGTTGGCACCAGCGGCCGTTCCCATCCGTCGAGAGTGCCAGCGCCCGCTTCACGTCTCCGGTCTCGGGATCTTTGAGCCGGATCACCGCTGCATCGCTGGCGCCCGGCCCCGCGAGCGTATTCGTGCGAACCATCGTGTCGTACTGCTCGGTGATCCAGCGCTTTGACGCGATAGCTGGCGAGCCGAGCAGCTTGATGAAGTTGCCCGTGAGGTTTGTGCCTTCCTTCGCGAACTGGAACCAATCGGCGGGCGTTTCCCTTCGTGCTGGGGGCTGCGCAATTGGACGCCGGTAAACCGGTCCTTCCTCGGCGAGGGGGTGCGCCGGTATTTCCGCAGCTACAACTCCGTGATCGTTCACGCGCAGCAGGCCGCCATCGGTAACTTCACCGACGACGACCGCGTCGAGTCCCCACTTTTTGAAAACGTCAAGCACTTCGCGCTCGCGGCCCTTAGCCGCTACCAGCAGCATGCGCTCTTGCGATTCGCTCAGCATGATTTCGTATGGCGTCATGCCGGATTCACGCTGGGGAACTTTCGCCAGATCGATTTCGATTCCGGTGCCACCTCGCGAGGCCATTTCCGTAGTCGAGCACGTCAGACCCGCGGCACCCATGTCTTGAATCGCCACCACGGCTCCCGTTTTCATCGCTTCGAGACATGCTTCGAGCAGCAGCTTTTCCAGAAATGGATCGCCAACCTGCACATTCGGACGCTTCTGCCGCGACTCTTCCGTGAATTCCGCCGAGGCCAGAAGCGATGCGCCATGGATGCCATCGCGGCCCGTCTTTGCTCCTACATAGATAACCGGATTGCCCGTCCCTCGAGCCTTTGCGAAGAACAAATCTTCTTTTCTCGCAATGCCCAGCGCCAGCGCGTTTACTAACGGATTCTGCGAGTAACACGGCTCGAAGCCGACTTCACCACCAACCGTCGGCACGCCGAAGCAGTTGCCATAATTGGCTATGCCACGAACCACTCCGTCGAGGATGCGACGATTTCTTGCAGCTTCTTCTTGCGTCGCGCCACCGTCAGCCGTGATCGGACCAAAGCGCAGCGAGTCCAGAACCGCGATCGGCCGTGCCCCCATGGTGAAAATATCCCGCAGGATTCCGCCCACACCCGTGGTTGCCCCCTGAAACGGCTCCACATAACTCGGATGGTTGTGCGATTCGATCTTGAACGCCGCGACAAGGCCGTCACCTACGTCCACGACTCCGGCATTTTCGCCCGGACCCTGCACCACACGCTTCCCGCGTGTCGGAAGCCGCTTCAGGTGCACCTTGCTCGATTTGTAGGAGCAGTGCTCGCTCCACATCACGCTGAAGATGCCCAGCTCCGTGATGTTCGGCTCGCGCCCCAGAATTTGTTTGACGCGAGAGTATTCTTCGGCGCTGAGGCCGTGCTCCGCCGCGATTTCGGGTGTGACGCGAATTTCCGTTGGTGCTGTCGCCAAAGCTTATGCCGTCGCTTTCGCGGCGCCGACCAGCGCTTCGACCATGGATCGCAAGATAATTAGGCCATCCGTGGAGTCGAGCGCGGACTCGACAGCGCGCTCGGGATGCGGCATCAGGCCAGCGACATTGCGTTCGCGATTGCAAATGCCAGCGATGTTCGCGATCGAGCCATTGGGATTGCCAGCGGTGTCGTCAGATCCATCCGGAGTGATGTAACGGAAAATCACTTGTCTATTCTTCTCGAGTTCCGTGAGTGTGCTCTGGTCGCAGGTGTAGTTGCCATCGCTGTGCGCGATGGGAATCTTCAGCACTTGTCCCTTTGTCGCGGCGTTGGTGAATGGCGTGCTCGTTTGCTCGACGCGAATGTGCACATGGCGGCAGATGAAGCGGAGGCCGCTGTTGCGCATCATCGCGCCGGGGAGAAGCCCGGCTTCGCACAAAATCTGGAATCCATTGCAGATGCCCAGGACCATTCCGCCGGACCTGGCGAACTTCTCCACGGAATTCATCACCGGCGAAAAACGTGCAATCGCGCCCGTGCGCAGATAATCGCCGTAAGAAAATCCTCCGGGAAGAATGATGGCGTCGCAGTTGCCAAGGTCTTCCGATTGATGCCAGATAAATTCGACCGGCTTTTTTAGGACATTCCCGATGGCGTAGAACGCGTCGTGGTCACAATTAGACCCGGGAAAGACGACAACTCCAAACTTCATGCGCTGGTGACTCCTTGCCGACTCCGGGGAAACACTATTTTAGCACACGTCTGAACCCTGCAGACTGCTTCACGCGCCCCATCTTCGGCTTCTTCTTTCCCACAAGTTCGATAAATTCAGGTTCCACCCAGATATGCTCTTCCCACGAACGGCGCCCTACTACGTGGCCCACGTGCAACTCAACCCAATCCTTTTGAAACCCGTAAATGGGAAGACACCTCCAACACATCGCTTAAGAATTGTCCTCGTCTTGAATTCTTTTGTATCTCGAACTTTGCTGTGGATGCCGGTGACCCGGATTCTGTCGCCGACTCGGACTGAGTTTCCGTGCTTGTCGACTCTCTTCACCCTGGGCCGCGGTTTCATCAAAGCTGCATTCTAGAGGGATCGGCCCGACGATGTGGTAGACGAAGGCGCGGCGCTCGCGGCTTGTGCGCCTTGCACCATTCCGTCTAGGCCCAGGACATTCACCAGACCGGCGTTGGATGGCACGATGTACTTTGTATTTTGCGCCAGCGTGTTGTTGAGGACTTCCAGGCGGCGCATCATTTCGGCGCGCTCTTTGAAAAAGGTTTCGGCGGCGGTGGAAACGAGCTTGATGGCCTCGGCTTCCGCGTTGGCGCGGGTGATGCGTGCTTGGGCGTCACCCTCGGCTTTGAGAATTTCCGATTGCTTGAACCCTTCGGCCTGCAGGATCTGGCTCTGCTTGACGCCGTCGGCTTCCAAAACAGCCGCTCGCTTGTCGCGTTCGGCTTTCATCTGGCGAGACATCGCTTCCGTGATATCACGCGGCGGATCGATCTTTTGCACTTCCACGCGAGTAGCTTTTACACCCCAGTTGTTCGTAGCTTCATCGAGCACATGGCGCAAATTTGTGTTGATCATGTCGCGCGCGACCAGCGTTTCATCTAGAGTGCGATCGCCGATCAAATTCCGCAGATTGGTCTGCGCGAGAGTGGTACACGCATACCCGAAATCCTGCACCTCAAACTGCGATTTCACCGGATCCACCACCTTGTAATAAACCACCGCATCGACTTCTACGGTCACATTGTCTTTCGTAATCAGCTTTTGCGGCGGCACGCTGATCACCTGCTCGCGCATGTCCACTCGAATCAAATCGTCGATAAACGGAACGATGAACGCCAGCCCGGATGGCGTCATGGCGTGAAACTTGCCAAGACGCATCACCAATCCTTTTTCGTATTGACGGACAATACGCGCCGCACGCGCCAGCGTTATCAGACAAAACAGCAAAACGATGACCAGGAAAAAACCGAATAGCAGCCCGGTATCCATTTTCGTTCACCTCACCTTCAGCGTCACGCCTTCCACTGCGTTCACGATCACTGTGGCGCCGATATCGCGAGCGGCATCTTCGGGATTGAGAAGCTCGGCGCGCCACTCTTCAGCACCGACTTTGACCAGACCTGCATCCCGCGCTGCGATTCGCTTCGTCACCACCGCGGTCTTACCCACAACCGCATCGACGTTAGAAAGTTGATGTCGCACCGTCAGCTTGGACTTTAGCCAGCGACGGAATACGACAAAATAGAGCAGCGCCAGCGCCGCGCCGGCGATCATGCCGGCCTCGGCGGACACCGCAACGAGTCCAATTGCGCCGCCGATCGCCAGAGATGCACCGACCAATGCGAGATCGAATCCCGTCAGCGCGCCAAGCGCGAGTTCGATGATCACACACACGATGCCGAGAATTACGAGCAGCCAGTTGACCCAGTTGCCCACGGATGCGCTCCTAGATTTTCGAGTACTCCGACCAGATCACCCGCGCCGCTTGGCCGACCGCCGCGGCTTCAACCTTTTCTTGCTGCGCGCTGTTCCGGGCTTCTCCGCCGCGGCCAACTCACGCCGCTTCTTCGAAGCCCAGCCCGGCTTGTTCACCTGACGCCCGCGCGCGATTCCCAATGCATCAGCCGGCACGTTGTCCGTGATCGTCGAGCCTGCGGCGATGTAAGCCCCGTCACCCAGACGCACGGGCGCAACCAACGCTGCATCACTCCCTATGAAAACGCGGTTTCCGATCACCGTCGGGTGCTTGTGGAACCCGTCATAGTTGCACGTAATGGTTCCCGCACCGATGTTCGCTTTGGCCCCGATCTTGGCGTCGCCAAGATACGTCAAATGACCAGCCTTCGTGCCCTCGCCCACCGTGGTCTTCTTCAACTCGACGAAGTTTCCGATATGCGCGCCGGCTTTCAGGTGTGTCCCCGTTCGAAGTCGCGCAAAAGGCCCAATCGTCACACCATCATCCAAGCGGCTCTCTGCCACCACGCAATGCGGCTCCACTACAACATCGTCACCTAACACCGCATCGCTTAGAACGCTGCCGGTTCGAATCACGCAACGCGCGCCGATTTTGGTTCTTCCCAACAAATGCACGCCGGGCTCGATGACCGTATCTTCGCCTGCAGTCACGTCCGGATCGGCAAGAACGGTTTCCGGTAATTGGATGGACACGCCCTCCGCCATCAGAGCGTTGCGTTTCCATTCGCGAAATATGCGATCGACTTCAGCAAGATCAGCCCGCGTGTTGCATCCCAGCACTTCCCGCGGATCCGGTGCCACTTGCGCCAGGACCGTTTCACCCCTCGAAGCCAGAATGCCGATGGCATCGGTCAGGTATACCTCGCGGTGTTTATTGTTGGGCTTTACCTGAGCCAGTGCGGGCCAGAGCTTCTCGAGCGTAAAGCAATAAATGCTTGAATTGATTTCGTTGAGCTCGCGTTGCTCGTCGGTGAGCTGAGACTCTTCTACAACAACGGCGACATTGGTCTCGGATTTTCGCACCACCCGCCCGTAACCAGATGGATCGCTGACGACAGCCGTCAGAATTGTGGCCGCCGCATGGCTCCCGCGATGGGTGGCAGCTAATGCCCGAAGCGTTTCGGTGCGAACCAGAGGCGCATCCCCTGGCAAAACAATGGCCAGCTTTGCATTCCCCAGAGCCTTGCGCGCCACCTGCATTGCGTGGCCCGTACCGTGCTGAGGCTGCTGCAGCACAGCTTGCGCGCCGGCCGGTTCGACGAGGGCGGCAACCTGCTCTGCCTGATGACCTACGACCGCGATAGTTTTCTTCGCCCGCAGCGGCGCACAAGCGCGCAAAACCTGCTCAATCAGCGCACGCCCTCCGGCACGATGCAATACTTTCGCGAGACGCGACTTCAAGCGCGTGCCCTTCCCCGCGGCAAGTATCACAACGGCCATACTATGATTTGCCATTAGAAGGCTATTCTCACCTGTGGCTGTGTGTTTGACAACGGTGGCCGTTCGGACAACGGTTCGTTCTGTGCTCTGTACGTAATCCTGCTCGCGGGCTATATTTCGCCGTCGGTTATTTGTAACCATTGGGTAATTCACGAATGGGAGGAGTTGCCGAAACGGTGCCCGTATTGTGCCGAGACCATCCAGGACGATGCTCAGCTATGTCCGCACTGTAGTACTAATCTGGCTGCCCCGAGCGCAGCGCCGGCCAATTCACCGTCCGTCAATGGCTATGTGCGCACGAGTGGTAAAGCCGTTGCCAGCCTGATTTGCGGTGTGTTCTTTTTTGTCTTGCCCTCCGCGATTGTGGCCGTTGTCCTCGGTCATCTTTCGCTCTCTGATATCCGCCGCAGCGTCGGCCGTTTAGGCGGAAGGGGACTAGCCATCACCGGCTTAGTGTTTGGCTATCTGGGCCTATCCGTTCTTCCGGTCTTGATCATAGCCGCGATTGCCATTCCCAATCTGTTGCGCGCAAAGATTGCTGCAAACGAAGCTTCGGCACTGGGCGCAGTTCGAACAGTTAGCGCTGCGTGTTTGGCTTACGCGGCTCAGTATAAGTCATTCCCACTAGCGCTCTCGGATCTTGGTCCTGGTGCTCAGCCGAGTGCTAGGTCCGCCGACTTGGTCCCAGACGGCGTCGCGTCCGGCCATAAGAGCGGCTATGTGCTCACTTATGAACCGGGATCAGATGCCGATGGCATTGGCTAGGACTTACACCCTCCGAGCAGACCCCGTGACCCCGGGAGCGACCGGAGTTCGGCATTTTTTCGTCGATCAAAGCGGAGTCATTCGTGTCCACATGGACGGACCGGCGAGCGAAGCCAGTCCACCCCTCATGTAACGGCCGAAGACCCACTCTTTCTATCAGACCGGAGATCGTCCGAGAGTGAAATCGTGTTCATTCTGCGATGAGCGGATCCAGGACGTCGCGATTCGTTGTCCTCATTGCAAGCGTTGGCTTGTTAGCTCTGATCGGCTCGATGACACTAATCCGGTGGGCCAGCGCGCCGCATACCCCAGCACCAGTGGCTTGGCCATTGCAAGCATGGTTCTCGGAATTGTGTGGATCTATTGGATAGGCTCTATCACTGGTTTGGTTCTAGGGTACCTGGCGCTTCGCGAGATACGTCAAGATCCACTGCACCTTGAGGGAAGGGGTATGGCGCTTGCTGGCATTGTACTTGGTTGGATCGGTGTAGCAACGCTTGTGGTGGCGATCGGCTTAGGCGTGTACGTCTGGAAAAATGAAAAACATCCAGTCCGTCGCGAAGTGAGGGGCGCTCACGTCCTTCTAGAGCAGGGCGGCCTAGTCAGCCGCCGGAGCGGGCGCTAGGGTGGCAAAATTGGTTTCCACAGTGGCGGCCTCAGATTCCTCAGTTGTAATCGTCCAAAGCGAGGGGTCCGCCAGCAGTCGGGTTACAAGCTGAGTGTGCAGGGCGTGGCCCGCCTCATGAGCCTCGACTCGGGCCAACAGCGGCAACCCGGCTAACGCTAAATCGCCTATCAGATCAAGGGCCTTGTGACGTCCAAATTCATCCGGGAAGCGCAGGGAACCGTTCATCACCCCGTCATTGGTCAAGACAATCGCATTTTCCAGTGACCCGCCTCGAATCAGCCCCATGGAACGCAAGGGCTCGATATCCCGCTCAAAGCAAAATGTCCTGGCGCGCGCCAGAAGGTGCCGGAAGGTCTCCGGATTCACCACCATCTCGACTTCCTGCTGGCCAACCAGTGGGTGCGCAAAATCAACATAGCACCGCACACGAAACTCATCTGCGGGAAAGACGCCGATTCGCCGGATATGGCCGGGGCGCGCTCGGTCGGCTTCCATCACCTCAAAGGGCTTCAGTACTCTCAGATATCTGCGCTTTCGTCGCAGTTTGCGGATTCCAGCGCGTTCCAACATCTGCATGAAGGGCTCAGCCGAGCCATCCAGGATAGGAACCTCGATGGCATCGATGTCGATATAAATGTTGTCGACTCCACAGGAGTAGATTGCCGCGAGCAGGTGTTCGGTGGTGGACAGCAGCACACCTTGCTTCATTAAGCTCGTCGCGTAGCTGACTCGCGCAACGTTGTACTCTTGCGCTTCGATTGGAAAATTATCCAGATCGATGCGACGAAAAACGATTCCCGTATCCGGCGGCGCCGGCATCAGTCGTATACGCGCCGAGACGCCGGTGTGCAAACCTACGCCCTCGACCGAAACGGCCCTGACAATGGTGGTCTGAAACATGGAAGCGGCTATTCTAGCACTTTGCATTCCACAGCTTCTTCGGTTTGGTCCAATTTATCAACAGGTTACAAGCTTTCTCCACGGTTAGTAGGCCATAGCTGTGGTAATCAAGCAACATTACGCCTCTTTCGCGTGTCTATCCAGTTCCCATCCCTACGATCTGCTCTGCCAGGGTCTGCAATTCCCATGGAATCGCCAACCAGCTTTCCTTCTTGTTTCCCGCCACGTCCATATCTCGCAATGCTATAATGGGCATCTAAGCCGAAAGCAGGTGAGGAATGAATCGAGCGGCTCGCATCGGCGTCCTTTCAGTTTCCGTGGCGATCTTTTGCTACGTAGGTATCGGCCACGTTCTTGGCCGGACGCCTGACGATAGGGCGTATAAATCCCTGACGGTCTACGGCGAGGTCTTACAAAAAATCCAAGCCGATTATGTGGACGATCCGAACACGCACCTGGTTACAGCGGGCTCGCTGCACGGCCTGCTGGAGTCACTCGATCCTGAGTCGAGCTACCTCACTCCCCGCGAATACAGTGAATTCAAGCAGAAGCTGCAAAACGCCGGTACCGGCGAATCTGGTCTCAATTTGAGCAAGCGTTTCGGTTACATCATTGTAGTGTCCGTTTTGCCGGACAGCCCGGGCGAAAAAGCAGGCGTGAAGAGCGCGGACATCTTCGAGTCCATTGCAGGGTTCACCACGCGGGATATGTCTGTCGGACAAGCCGTGAACCTGCTAAACGGGCAGGTCGGCACCGGCGTCAAGGTCGGCGTCATTCGACGCGGCAAGGCAGAACCCGAAGAAGTAGACATCGTCCGCCAAAAACTTGCGCAGCCTAAAACAATCGTGCAGAAGACCGACCCGGACATTCTGGTTTTGCGGCTGGTTTCGCTCGACGCAGGACGCTCCGAGGAAGTACGCAACAAGCTGATGGATGCAGATAAGCAGGGAGTCCACAAAGTGATCCTGGACCTGCGCGAGTGTGGCCGCGGGCCTGTTTCTGAGGGGGTATCTGTTGCGCGCCTGTTCATCTCTTCTGGGACAATCGCCACACTTCGCGGGCAAACCGTGTCCACACAGGCCTTCTCGGCAGAGCCGAGCAAAGTAGTTTGGAAGAATCCTGTGTCCGTGCTGATCGACGGCAGCACTTCTGGCGCAGCCGAAGTGCTTGCAGCCGGGATTGTGAGCAATCATAGAGGCGACGTAGTCGGTGAGCGAACATTTGGGCTTGCCTCAGAGCAAAAGCTGATCACCCTGGATGATGGCTCCGCCTTGTTTCTGACCGTTGCGAACTTCTACAAAGGGAACGGGAAGGCGATTCTCGAGGAAGGCGTCGAGCCCACCGAAGTAGTTCGAGCGGTAGCCGAAGATGATTCAGACGGCGCTGACGACAATGGCTCGGCTAAAGGAACAGCTAGCGAAACGCTGTCCAGACCGCGTCCTCTTTCACCGGAAGATCCCGTCTACCGTAAAGCTCTCGATCTGCTGAAGGCACCGGCAAAGAAAGCGGCCTAATCGCCTGTCTGACGCGCCAGATCCGGCAACTTCGCCAACAAGCAGTCAATGCTCCGACTCTGGTAATCCCGCGACTCGTTATCGGCATCGCCAGCTGCGCCTATTCCTTTCCGTCTTTCTAATCGCTTCCCTGGTGTGCGTTGGCTGCAAGAAGACCGAAAAGCGCCCCAGCGCCGCCGAGATTCACACGATAACCCGCCAGTTTGTCGCTGCCGCTGACGCAGCGGCGCCCCCTGGCACAGAGGTTCATAGCGAATTGAAAGCTTCCGAGACCGATGAAGGGAGCACCGATCGTCTTGACGTGACGCTCCGCGCGGATGCGAAACAAGTCTCGAATGGAGCTGTAGTCGCGCGGCTCCTACAGGCCTTGGGCAAGGTAGCCACGCAGCATCGCTTGACGCAGGACTCTCCTTCCGAAAGCCGTGAAGAAATTCTCTTCCAATATCGTCGTCGGGGTTTTGCCACTCACACGATTCACCTTCATACGATCGCTGCTGCAGCATCGCGCGAATCAACACGTACCGCATCGCCGCATACTGGGCGGCTTGCCGTTATTCTCGACGATTTTGGCAACGACCCCGCAGCGGCCGAAGCCGTCTTCACGCTGCGCTGTCCAATAACGCTCTCCGTTCTGCCCGACCGTCCGCACTCGGTAGAGATTGCAGAAGAAGCGCATCGCCTCGGGTATGAGGTGATGTTGCATCTACCTATGGAATCGCTAGGCGACAAGAAGGCCGAGTCCCGTGAACTGCGCCCCGGCATGTCCCCGACGCAAGTAACGGCCCTTGTCGACGGCTTTCTTAGCGGGATGCCCGTAGCCGCTGGCGTGAACAATCATCAGGGGTCGCAATCGACGGCCGATGCTGCGCTCATGGACGCGCTCATGCCTGTCTTGCGCGAGCACCAGCTCTTCTACATTGACAGTCGCACCACTGTTGCAACAATCGCGTTTGACACGGCGCAGCGGATGGGAGTGCGCTCCGCCTTCCGCAACGTCCCGTTTCTAGATGATGTGGAGGACGTCAGTGCGGTACGCAAGCAGCTCCGGCTCGCGCTCCACGACGCCCGCGAAAAAGCGGACGCCGTTGCCATTGGTCATCCGCACCCCGCCACTCTCGAAGCTTTGCGTGAGCTCTCTCGCGATGCCCAAGCGCAGGCCGTCCAGCTGGTATTTGCCTCCGAACTGGTGCGCTAGTAGCACAGGCACTCCCTTTACCCTGAGGCATGGTCACTTCATCAGGCGAGGCAGAAAAAAATCGAAAAATTTTGTTGGATCTGACGCGATGCAAACCTGCGCGTTCGGGGTACCGGGCTCCGGGCGCGTGTAGCCCTGCTCATCCACGCGAAGGCGCAACGGTTGCGCCGGACACAATTCCGGTGCAATCGCGAATGCTACTGGCATGGCGTCGAACAATGTTGGCGTCTGCCGGCCGGTGCCGCGCGACCACTGCAGTGTCAACAGCGCTAATGCATCGGTCAGCGGCGTGCTCGCCGTGAAAAGCAACATTCGTTTCACTTCGTCGAGTTTGAGCTGCGTAGAGTCCAGCGGCATCACAGAGAGCGGCACGCCAGCCGCGAACAATTTCTGGGCCGCCTGTACATCCATCGCAATGTTGTATTCGCGATCCGGCGGACGTGTTCCCTCGCCATAATCATCGTAGCCGTGGTAGACCGAGCCGCCCATGATCACTACGCGCTTGAGCTTGCGGAAGGTTGCGGCATCGCGATCGATCGCGGCTCCAACGTTGGTGAGCGGTGCGATGGCCACAAGCGTAATCTGACCGGGTTGCGCCTGAATTTGTTGAAGCAGAAAATCCACGGCTGCGGGATGCTCTTTTGCCGGCACACCTGCCTCCGCCCAGCGCGCTTGCGTGAAAACACCTTGTCCCGGGCCGTGCTTTTCAATGCCGACCGCAACGGGAATATCGCTGCGCCCAGTCTCTTTCAGCAGGCGGTCCAGCAGGCGGGCGCGCAGCTGGGTATCCCCCCAGGCGGTGGTAATCCCAATGACCTGCAGCTCCGTGCTTTGCAGTGCCAGGCCTACCGCGAACGCGTCATCGACGTCGTCGCCAATGTCGGTGTCGATGATCACCTTTTGAGGGATCACCCTTCCTGATGTGACGCTGTCCGAGGGCTGTGGCAAAGGAGCAGGCTTCTGGAGTGAGACGGCAGACGCATGGCAGATCCTGCCGAGGAGCAAGAAGACCGCTAAGTATAAGAATAGAAAAGGCGTAATGCGCCGAAGCCAAGAGCGGCGTGAAAACGCGCACGTGGAAAAACGGAAGAGCGAAGGCGCAAGAGGGACCCCCACCCTGGGGGGTTTTTCATTTCGATATGATTCGATGGGGTTTAACATGCACAGTGTCGAAACGATATGATTTTGAAGGAGATAGCGGACGCTCGCGGGAGTGGCAGAGGAGGGCCTAGGTTTTTTGGATGGAGAGGAGCGCGAGACTGGGATGCAGTCTTGTGTCAACGCGCGAACTGTACGACAGATTTACACGAGCCGTCAATTCAAATTATTGATATTACTTGCAACAGCTGCAGGCCCCACTATGCTCTGGTAGCTTGGACCGCACTCGATGAATCTCGTTGAATCAGGGTGTTTCGCGACCCTCCGTCCTCAAGATTAGCCAGGTAGATAAAGCTAGTCCAGTACTGTACCTGTACTTCGTGTGTTCTCATTCTGTTCCCCCCCGCCAGTTGTTTGATCCTGTCTCGATTACTAGCATAATGCCAGCCTAAAGCTCACACCCCGCTGGTCGGTAACACATTGAGACGGAAGTAGCTTACCGAAAGGGAGATTTCGGGATAGATGACTGCCTCGGGCAGAAATCGAGGTTCACTGCTTCCATTTTGTTTTGCTTCGATAGTTCCTGCTCTGTGGATCACCGCCTGCGGTGGCGGCTTCGGAAAGGCCGTCCATGCCCCGACAACGCCCTCGGGCGGTTCGCCTTCGACTCCTTCGGTGATCTCGGTAACGGTATCGGCTGGTTCAACCTCAGTTGCGACCAGCGGCACGATCCAGTTTGCCGCAAGTGTGGCCGGTACAGCCGCAGATAAGTCGGTGACGTGGAAGGCCGTTGTGGGAGCGATTACGCAAGGAGGTGTCTACACCGCGCCTGTGAACGCTGGGATGGACACCGTGACTGCGACAAGCAACGCGGATTCCAGCAAGTCAGGTTCACTGACGGTGACAATCACCGCAGCTCCAACGCCGTCGCCAACGCCTACGCCCACGCCCACGCCCACGCCTCCTCCCAATCCGACGCCGCCACCGACTCCTAGTGCGGCGTGCCCGTCATCGGGATGTCCAGCCTTTCCAAGCGCGCAGGGCGGTGGCGCTCTGACTGCCGGAGGACGGGGTGGTCAAGTGATCGAAGTCACCAACTTGAGCGACAGCGGTACGGGAAGCTTGCGCGCTTGCATCGAAGCATCTGGCCCGCGCACCTGCGTTTTTCGCGTAGCCGGCATGATCACACAGAAGTCCAGCCTACAGGTGAACAACCCCTTCCTGACCATCGCCGGGCAGACGTCTCCAGGGGAAATCATCATCGGGGGACCCGGCAATGTGGGATTCGCTCTGCGCATTTCTACACATGATGTGATCGTGCGCTATATCACCTTTAGTCCAGACGACTTCAACGCCCGGCCAGGCCCGAGTACGGGCACCCTGGGATTCGCGGTGGTGAATGCTTCGGCCTACAACATCATCACCGACCACTGCACGCATCGCTGGTCCTCCAACAAGATGTGGATTTCTGAGGGACTATACCCAGGCGAGTACGTCAAGAACATGACCACGCAGTGGGACCTGTTTTATGAACCGCACGAAGCCCATCCGGTGGGTCTTGGGACGGGATATTCTAGCGTCAGCGGGGATACCTCAAACCAAGTCAGTTCCACCTACAACGATTTCCACCACAACCTTATCGTCAATGTCGATCACCGCATCCCCGAATACGATTGGGGATCGGGGCGCTGGATCAACGTGGTGACATACAACTATTCGTTCTTTGGCATGGCCGGGTTCGGTGCGACGCAAACCGACGTAATCAACAGCGTTTGGGACTACAACAACCTTGCCCCTTCGCACGTGCCGGTCAACTCAACAGATGGAAACCAATCTGGATTCATTGCCGGGACGCCCAGTTTCTATTTGTCCGGCAACATTGGCCCAGGCCATAGCACGCCCGGCGCCGACCAGTTTGCAGACCTGGCTCGACAGATTAATAGCGAGAATGGGCCAGAGGTTGGATCGTTTCCATCCAGTTGGCAAAGGAGTTCGCCGCTTCCGGAGCCCAATGCCTTTCCGATTCAAGTGGACGACGCCACCAAGCTCATTACGATCCTACCGCCTACGGTTGGCAACTCCCAGAGCCTGGACTGCAACGGCAAATTCGTCTTGCGGCGCGACGATGCCGACAGCCGCATTGTCAACCAATATCAGACCCACGGCGGCGGGGGTTTCTGGCCCAATGGCGTGACCTACACCGGAAACAACTCCAGTTGGCCTCAGCCGACCGCACCATGGCAGGACAACCCGATCCTGGGCGGAGCCGCATGCGTGGAATCTCTCCATGACGGGATTCCCGACCAGTGGAAGCAACTCAAAGCTCTAAGCACAACGGAACCCAACTTGTACAAGACGGTCGCACCCAACGGCTACACCTGGCTGGAAAACTACCTCAACGACCAGTAAGCCCCGGCAGTAAGCCCAGTAAATTATCGATCAGCGAGCCGCGTGCGGAAAGAGGACTGTGCCCGCAACTCAACCCTACCGCGAAGCCACCATTAGGTTATTCAGGCCAAACTCGAACCGACGGTGAAGGAATTTCTGAAAGCCGATCCGCCGCAACATTTGCTCTAGATCTGACACTGGGATGCGCTTCTGGTGCTCATCGCTCTCCATCTCCGCGCTTATCAGATGAAAGCCTCTTAGCGCGTGCAGAATGGGGTCGACCAGCGCCGCCGGCCACGTCAGAATGAGCGAACCGCCCGGCGCCAGCAGCCGATGCGCTTCCCGAAGCACCGGCTCTGGCTCCACCAGGTGTTCTAGAACCGCAAGCATCACCACGTGATCGAATTGTTCGGAAGGCAACGGCAAGCCTGCGCGGATATCCGCACGCACGCGCCGCCACCTACTCCGCGCGCCATCCGTGACTTGATCGTCTATTCCGACGCCCTGGGTGATGCGGTCCGCCGCGAAGTCCAGGAATGCCGCATCCAGTCCGCAGCCCACGTCACACACACGAGATCCCGGTCGAATGTGAGGGTACGCGGCCCAAAACCGAAGCCGAGCAATAAAATGGTCAATTCCCGTGTAAGCCATCTACTTCAAATCGTAGTCGCCGATATATGTGCCGCGGCTAATGCCCAGCATGCTGAGAAAAAAGGAGCCGAAAATAATTTGAATTCCTACAAATAACCACATAGACCAGAACAGGACCTGCCGAACTTCTTGCATCGGACCAAAGCCGCTGGCCACCCAGCCCCACACCACCCATGCACAACCCGCAAAGCCCGCCAGGAACAACACGCCGCCCAACAGCAGACCGGACTCAAGCGTCACGTGAGCCAGCGCGCGCTTCAGCGAAATATTCCTGCGATCGAATCTCTCCGCATAGCTGAATACCTTGGCGAAGGCCCCAATCGACAGAATCTGTACTCCCAGCAATGTGAAAATCACGCCGAAAATCATTGTGTGGACATCTAGCGTCACTTTTGGCGTCAGCGTCCTCGGACCGGGCAACAACCAGAACACCAGAAACAATCCGATGGCCACGAGCGATGCGCCCGGAAGCAAAAACAGCCAGTTCGGCGCGTACAGGAGCATGAAGCGCAGATGACGCCACCCGTCTCGAAAGCTGCGCAAATGCGGCGGGCGCCCGCGTTTGTCAGGCCACAAAGTAATGGGAATTTCCGTGACCTGCGCCCCTAGCTGCGCCGCCTTGATCACGAACTCCGATGCAAACTCCATTCCCGTACTGCGCAAGTCCATACGGTCATAAACAGCGCGCGTAAAGCCGCGCATTCCACAGTGGCTGTCGCCGATCCCTGCGTGAAAGAACATGTTCAATAGCGTCGAAAGAACCGGATTGCCGATGTACTTGTGATGCCACGGCATCGCGCCCGGCTTGATTTCGCCGCGAAAACGATTGCCCATCACTACATCGAATCCCTGCCGCCAGATCTCCACGAACCGCGGCACTTCGCTGAAATCGTAGCTGTCGTCCGCGTCCCCCATCAGGATAAACGCTCCCCGGGACGCCTCAATTCCCGCACGCAGCGCCGCGCCATAGCCGCGTTGCACAACGGGCACCACCCGCGCCCCTAACTTTTGAGCGATTTCAATGGAGCCGTCTGTCGATCCGTTATCCGCCACCACAACTTCGCCGCGCAAACCCGCCGAGCTAAAGGCACGCATCGCTTTCTCGATACAAAAACCGAGCGAGTTCGCTTCATTCAGGCATGGGATGACCACCGAAACATCCACCGCACCAGTTTGACTCTCAGTCTGTACGGATGTCTGAATTTCTGTTTTCGCCATGGACGTCTGATCGCGGAATTCTCGGTCCTAGGTTCGACTAGGAGCTTAGGTTATAGTGACTCGCTCGATGCAAATTTCGCTTAGAACCAGTGCATCGCAGCGCCTCCTGCCGCTTATCGCACTCGTATTCCTTTCACGCTTTCTTTTCATTATAGCGATATGGATGGTTAATCCCTCCTCTGGATTTATCGACTCCGATACGCCGACTTACATCATTCCGGCCCAGTCCCTGCTCCACGGATCCTTTTCTTCTGTCACCGGGAAGCCTGAAATCGCTCGAACACCTGGATATCCCTTGCTGCTGCTTCCAGCAGTCGGGTTTCACCACTGGATGAGCATTACCCTTTTCGAAAACTTGCTGCTCGCCATGGCGTCCGCCTGGCTAATTTGGCAAATCACCACGGACCTGTTCCCCGGCTCAAAGGCTGCGTGGTGGGCGGTGGTCCTCTATTGCTTTGAGCCTGTTGGGTTTCTGTACTCGGCTATTGTGCTGACCGAAACTCTGTTTTGCGCTCAGCTTCTCCTGTTTGCTTGGCTGGTAATCCGTTTTCTAAGAGAGCCTATCTATAGCAGGCTGTTGCTTGCGGCACTCGCCCTTGGTTGGGCGACCTATACGCGTCCTGTTACGCTCTACCTTGGATTTTCTCTGATTCTCGTCTTGCTTCTCGTTCCCGCTTCCCTCTCCTTCTGGCAACGGCTTCCGAGAGCCCTCCTGTTTCCGCTAGTCTTCGCGCTAACCTTGGCGCCGTGGATCATCCGCAATGCCGCCGTAGCCGGATATCCGGGCTTCTCGCCCGTTGGTGATCAAACTTTGTATTTCTACTCCGCTGCTGCAGTCAAGGCCAAGCTGGAGCACCGCAGCTTTGCCGACGAACAGCGCGAATTGGGCTGGAGGGACATGAACAAGTATTTCCAAATGCATCCGGAGCAGCTCTCCTGGTCCCAGGCCCAGATCTACCGCTTTATGCGCACGGACGCGCAACGAACCATTTCCAACCATTTAGGGCTGTACGCTCTTATTCATGCGCGATCGTCGGCAGTGCTGATGTTTGCTCCCAACGTGACCGAAATACTCAAAGCTGTTCGGCTGTATCCGGAAGCCGGTGGCCTAATGGGGCGCACCATAGACCAAGGAATCGTTCCAGCGGCCTTGTGGCTCGCTAGCCACTATCCAATTGCCGTGCTGGCCCTCTTTTTGCTCGGTGCCCAACTGCTTCTGTACTATGTACTCAGCTTGATAGGCTTTTTCTACTCTCCTACGTCGATAAAGATCTTCTTCGGCTTCGTGGTTCTATATTTGATCTTTGTATCGGGTACACCATCTACGGTAGCTCGCTATCGATCGCCCATCATGCCTTTTGTATGCATTACCGCGGGAGCCGCGATTGCACATCTGAGGAGCGCTCGCAAGTCTCCCTCGGGTGATCGCAACCTGATCGAGCCGTCACCCTCGAACTAGCTGCTGATTTGCCCGCTGCTCAGCATTTGGTTTTTCTCCGTCGGTAGCCAGCCCTATCCATCGGCCACTGCCATTAGGACCTACGCGGCCATTCCCGAGCTCTCGGATGCGCACACCTGCAAACCTCGCTGCACGGACTTGCAGCTTGCGTTTTCCCACGCCGCCATTATCATGGCGCCAAGTCATGGCAAGCCATCCGACGGCCACCTGAGAGCCTATTGTCTGACACATCCCATGCATCTGCCACTGGATTAGGGGACGCTCCCGCCGGTATCTCGAACGGTGTTGCACTGCCCTCCCGCGGCCGCCTATTGCAAGTTCTCGGCATGTGGTTCGGGATTGCCGCGGCGATCGGCAACACCATTGCCGCCGGAATCGTTCGCGCGCCCGGCGACATTGCGCAGTGGCTTCCTAATCCGTATTTGTTTCTGGGCGTCTGGGTCGCTGGTGGTCTTTACGTGTTGCTCGGTGCGTCATCGATGGCTGAGCTTGCCGCCGCGATACCACGCAGCGGTGGCCAGTACAATTTTTCGCGACGTGCGCTTGGCGAGTACGCCGGCTTCATCGTAGGCTGGAGCGATTGGCTCTCCACCTGCGGCACTGCCGCGGCGGTTGGCATTGTTATCGCCGAATATAGTGGCGCGCTTCTTCCTTCTTTCGCCGGACATGTCAAACTCATCGCCGTTATCGTGATCGTCGGATTTTTCCTTCTTCAGTGGCGTGGGATTCGCTGGGGCAGTAATACGCAACTTGTGACCGCGGCGATAAAGACGATCGCCTTTCTCATTGTCGTGATCGCCTGTTTCACCTTGGGCGGGCATGCTCGCGGCGCTGCTCCGGAAATTGCCGCGGCAAGTTCAGCCTCTCGCTCGGCTTTGCCTCTCGCCACAGCGATGGTCTTGGCGCTTCAGGCCGTAATCTACAGCGTTGATGGTTGGGCCGGTGTCGTCTACTTCGGCGAAGAGGTACGCGATCCCGGCCGTGACATTCCGCGGGCGATTTTTGGCAGCGTCTTCTCCATAATGGGAATTTATCTGCTGCTGAACGCGGCGGTCCTCTACATACTGCCGATGAGCCAGATTGCCGGCAACCAGTTTGCTCTCGGGACAGTAGCCGGCCGGATTTTCGGACCCTATGGTGATCCGATCATCCGTTCGATCATGGTGATTTCGCTGCTCAGTTGCCTGAACGCCAATCAATTGTTTTGTTCGCGCACTCTGTACCGAATGAGCTGCGACGGTTTGTTTTTCCGCCGCGTATCGGAGGTGAATGCCGGCGGCACTCCCACGCTGGCGCTCCTGCTGAGTACGCTGGTTGGTGTGCTGTTCGTGCTCGGCTCATTCGAGCGCGTCATCGCCATGCTTTCTTTCTTTTTCGTCGTGAACTACACGCTCTCCTACTTGTCCGTCTTCGTGCTACGTAAGAAAGAACCGCAAATGCGGCGGCCGTATCGCGCCTGGGGCTATCCGTGGACCACTGCCCTCGCATTGCTGGGATCGATTTTGTTTCTCGTCTTCTCGATTCGCAGCGACCGCGAAAACGCTCCTCTCACGCTCGCCATGCTTGTTCTCAGTTATCCGGTATTTCTCGTTTTACAGTGGGTGAAGAGACGCGCCCCCGCGCGAAAAACGGCGCCTTCCTAGTTCAACTTTTCTGCAATGCTCTTTGCCTGCAAAAAAAGCAGCAGATAATCTCGTCCTCCCGCTTTGGAGTCCGTTCCGGACATATTGAATCCGCCGAACGGATGCGCTCCCACCATTGCGCCGGTGCACTTGCGGTTGAAATACAGATTACCGACGTGGAACGCCTCTCGTGCTTTCTCCAGCCTCGCTGCGTTGCGCGAATAAACTCCGCCGGTCAAACCAAACTCGGTATTGTTTGCAATTTCCAGCGCATGATCGAAATCTCGCGCCTTGATCACGGCTAGCACCGGGCCAAAAATCTCCTCTTGCGAGATGCGCGCCTTCGGTTCGACGTCGGCAATCACCGTCGGCTGCACGAAATACCCATCTCCTGGAGCGCGGTCGCCGCCGTACAACAACTTCCCTTCCTTCTTTCCAACATCGATATATCCCAATATCGTTTGCATCGCGGACTTGCTCACCACGGGCCCCATGTAGTTTTCCGGATCTTCGCTCGGTCCCACTTTGATTTTTTTCGTCCGCTCCACCACTTTCTGCAAAAAGCCGTCGTAAATCCTTTCCGATACGATCGCCCGCGAGCACGCCGAGCACTTCTGCCCCTGGTACCCGAACGCGGACTGCACCACGCCTTCCACAGCCGCATCGAGGTCCGCCTCCTCGTCCACAATGATCGAGTCTTTTCCGCCCATTTCCAGCACCGTGCGCTTGATCCAAATCTGTCCCGGCACCGTTTTCCCCGCGAGCTCGCTGATCTGCAATCCTACTTCCTTCGATCCGGTGAACGCGATGTAGCGCGTTTTTGGATGCCGCACCAGCGCGTCTCCCACCACGCCGCCCGGCCCGGTGATAAAGGTTAGTGCTTCTTTGGGAATGCCGGCTTCGTAGGCGATCTCCACAAGTCTTGCCGCAACGGTGGGCGTGTCTCCCGCGGGTTTCAGCACCACGGTGTTGCCGGTCACCAATGATGCCATCGTCATGCCTGCGGCAATCGCGGCGGGAAAATTCCACGGTGGGATCACCACGCCCACGCCCAGGGGGATGTAGACGAGATAGTTTTTCTCGCCCTTCATCGGCGTGACATTCTGCGGTCCTGCCAACCGCAGCATCTCCCGTCCGTAAAATTCGCAGAAGTCGATGGTCTCGGCGGTGTCGGCATCGGCCTCCGGCCAAGTCTTACCGGCTTCATAGCAGATCAGCGCATCCATCTCGAACCTGCGCTCCCGCAGAATCTTTGCCACGCGAAACAAACAGTCCGCCCGCTGCTCGGCCGGCACTCGCTTCCAGGAGTCGAACGCCTTGTGAGCGGCCTCGACCGCCTGATTGGCCTGATCGGCGCTTGCCGACTGAAACACGGCAATTACCTGCGAAGGGTGGGACGGGTTCACGGAGGACATTTTTGTGGTCGTTACGACCTTCTGCCCGCCGGTGTACATCGGATATTCCTTGCCAAATTCCGCCGCTACTTTCTTGAGCGCGGCCTCCATAGCCGCGCGATTGTCGGGCTTGGTGAAATCTATGAAGGGCTCGTTCGTAAATTCCGTGACATGTATTTTCGTCTCGGCGGTGGCCATTGCTTCTCTCCTTACTGCTTTCGCGAGCGCATCTTTCGGAAAGGGGTTATTTTACGTCCCGGATCACATCGGCCACAACTCGGGCGAGGTACATAGGTCATTTTGAGGCTTCCGTGAGGACGGGATGGCTCGTGGGCTCGTAGGTGCTTCCAATCGTTCCCGGCGAGCCATCGGTGATGACCAGAACTCTATTTTGTCCGTCTGCGCCTTGATCAAGAGCGGAGAGTGAGCGGAGAAGGAGCTGGCTGCAGAAGCGAGAACGGAGGCGCGGCAGCAAGAGATACGACCTTGGACGAGCAAAGCGGTGAGCTTGGCGATGAAATCGTGGACTTCGACACAGGTGTTGAATTCGGAAGGCTTATCGCCGAAGGCAGAACGGAGATCAGCGGAGTCGGATTGTGCGTTGCGGAGCGCGACGTGACGGAAGCAGAGACCGATGTTGGCGTCCAAGGCGTCCAGGCGGCAGCGACGGTCTGTGACGGTTGAATGCTGACAGCGAGAGGCTCAGGAGAAGCGGATGCGGTAGTTTGTTGTTTCATTTTGATCCTCAATTTTGGGACAGATAGAGGCACCCCCTCCGTGTGATGGGAAAGAGTGCATAAACGATTGAAAACAGGAGGGATAAGATGGCGTCATTGCGCAAAAGAGTGCGGAAGTGGCAGAAAGGAAA
>Ga0070698_100001147_pt1 | contig 29334 bp, 22 predicted proteins | sample KBSK1502metaG_FD_65477 | JGI IMG/M metagenome (GOLD analysis project Ga0070698, IMG submission 65477) | Corn, switchgrass and miscanthus rhizosphere microbial communities from Kellogg Biological Station, Michigan, USA - KBS K1-50-2 metaG | ecosystem: Host-associated > Plants > Roots >...
AAGCATACGCATACAGCCAGACCTTCAGCAGCAGCGCCGGATGATACGCGGGATGTCCGGCTTCCCTGTCGCTTTCCTCAAACTCCTGCACATCCAACTTCTCCACCGCGCGATGCACGATAAAAGCAGAGATGCTCTTCTCCCAGCACGTCTTTCACACTCGGCGGCAATAAATATGCTTGCTCTGGGTTGTATTCCCAAAAAGTGGGCATCGCGGGGCCTCCTGCGCGCAGTATACCTGTCATGTCTAGGCCCAGTTGCCACACCGACTCAGGAGTGCCTGTGCTACTGGAAGCGCGGCGGCGGACTTTTTCAGCAACGTGTGGAGGCTGGGCTTTTCTAGAGTCAACACCCGCACCTGGCCGAAATAGCGAAGTATCGGATTGTGAAGATATCCGCTCCGTTCCTGCAATATGGCGCGTACGACTAGAGTCATCGGGATCCAGGGCAAGGGCTGAAGCCCTTTCGGGCGCATTGGATTCTTCCGCGGGCCTGAAGGCCCGCTTCCCCGGACTTAAGTCCGGGGCTTCCATGTGTGCGCGAAAAGGCCGAGCGCGACGGGATTGGTAACGGCGGAGAGATTTCTGCGTCAAAGCTAACGTAGGGTGCGTCGCCGGTAGCGCGTACCGCAAGACGTAGGGTGTGTCGTAAGCGTAGAGCGTGTCGCAACGTAGCGTACCGCAAAACGTGTGTCTCAAATCTAGGGTGTGGTTGACCCTGCGGGTGTGTTGTTGACCTGAGGCAGATTCTGGCGTATACGGAGTTCAGTTTGTGACGGGGATGTGTCGTCATCGACCAGGGGATGTGTCTCCAGCGATCAGGATGTGAACTCAGGAATTGGTGTCTTCAGGTGTTCGCGGAAATGTCTCGTAGCACGCCATAGCGTGGGGGCTCTATGGAAAAGCGCATAACCTTCTTTGTGTTCGTGTTTGTATTTGCTGTGTTGCTGTCCGTCTTACCGGCGTGCCCTGCCTGGGCGCAGATCGGTACCTCTGAAATTACAGGGGTGGTGACCGACGCGTCAGGCGCGGTTGTGGCCAACGCGAAAGTGGAGGCCAAGAACGAAGACACCGGAGCTGTGTTCAATCAAAACACGACGAGCTCGGGAAATTATTCCTTTCCTTCGCTGGTTCCGGGGCGCTATAGCATCACTGTGACCGTTCCCGGGTTCCAAACATTTACGAGCTTGCACAACGTTCTGACCATCGGCGCGCCGCTGGTTGTAGATGTAGCGCTGAAGTTGACGACCGTTGGCCAGACCGTGGAGGTAGTGGAGTCGAATTATCAGCGGCTAGAAACGTCGAACGCTACCGTCAGCGACATCATGGATACGAAACAGGTGCAAAATTTGCCGCTGAACGGGCGCAATCCGCTGAGCCTGCTGACGCTGGAGCCCGGCGTAGTACAGCGCACTTTCGGCGGCGCAGGTTCGGGTACACACGTGTTTGGATCGAGAGACCGCTCGCACAACGTGACGATTGATGGTATCGATGCGAATGAATCCACAGTGCCCAATCCGCAGAGCAATATCCAGCGCCTGAATCCGGACAACGTGCAGGAGTTTCGGACCGTGACTTTAGGCGCGACGGCGGAAGAAGGGCGCAATAGCGGCGCCAACGTAATGGTAGCGTCGAAGAGTGGCGGCAACGGCGTGCACGGCTCGGTGTACTACTTCAATCGCAATACCGTCTACAACGCGAACGAGTTTTTCAACAACGCCACCGGGCAACCGAGACCTGATCTCAAGTTGAATCAGTATGGATTCGACGTCGGCGGGCCGATTATCAAGAACAAAACATTTTTCTTTGGAAGCTTCCAGAACAACTCGATCAAGCAGAGCGCTCCGATCAGTTCGGCGTTGGCAACGACCCCGCTCGTATACACCAGTGCCATGCGAAGCGGAAATTATCGCTTCGTTCGTGGAACGGTTACGGCGAATGGCAAGAGTTTCAGCCGCAACGATCAGCAGTTGGTGGACGCCAGCGGCAATCTGCTGCCAGGAATTCCCACATGCAGCGCGGCAAACAAGCTTGAAAATTGCGTGGACAGCTACAACATCTTTGCCCACGATCCCGCCGGGATCGGGCCTGATCCGGCCACGTTTGCATTCATAAAGAGCCTTCCCCTACCGAACACATTTTCCGGGGTGGGCTCTGCGTGCAGCAGCTGCATAGCGCCGGCCGATGGGTTGAACAATGCAGGCTTCAGTTGGAACCCTCCAACAGAGTTTAGCGGACCGCACTACATGGTCCGGGTTGATCATACCTTTGGCCCGAACGATAGCATTTTCGTGCGCTGGCTACAGAATCACTTCAACACCACAAAGGGAGATTTCATAAATGCCCGGCCACAGGTGTACCCCGGGTTCCCGCCGCTGGGCGAGGTGAATCGCCTTGGCAAGAACCTGGCGATCAGCTACCGGCACACGTTCTCGCCGAATCTAGTGAATGAGTTCACCGCCGGATTCAACCGCTTCGCCTTCAATTTCACGTTCGGCGAGTCGAATCCCAACTTCGGCGATCCGAGCAAGGTTCCACCGTGGACGGACAACTGTTTGCTGGGTGCGACGATTCCCGATTCTTTCCAGAACATCAGCTCGCCGCTGTGCGTTTCGCCCCACACACAGCGGGCGGTCACGACGCCGCAATTCGTGGACAACATTAGCTGGATTCACGGGGCGCACACCTTACGAGCTGGAATCAATTTTAGGTTCTACATTCACAATGACAGCCGCGGCTTCTTTGGGAACAATGCTCTGGTGCCCGTTATCCTATTCGACGGCAGCACCCGGCCGAGTGGATTCACTGGTATCCCCGCGCAGATCGGCAGCGACAAGGCCACGGCTCCGAACTCCCAAGATATCGCGAGGCTGCAGCAGGCCATTGTGGAGTTGGCAGGTATTCCTTACTCCATTAATCAGAGCTATTACGCTAACTTCAACGCGAACACTTACGGAAGCCCGCTGGCCGCCACGGTGTATACCCGCGCTCATCAATACGATTCCTATGTTCAAGATGAGTGGAAGGTGCGGCCCAACCTGACACTGAACTTGGGTATTCGCTGGGAGTACAACCCAGCGCCGTATGATGCGAAGCAGACGCTCGTGCCGAACGTGCTGCCGGACGGATTGCACGGAACGGTGAGTTACGTGAAGGCGGGGAGCTGGTTCAAGAACGATAACCTGACAGCGGTTGGGCCGCGCATCGGCGTGGCGTGGGCACCGGACAAGAAAACGTCGGTGCGCGCAGGCTACGCGTGGCTATTCGACACGCTGTCTACGTTCCAAGTGACGGCGATAGCTGGAAAAATGCCAGGCTTCTTGCTGGGTTGTGTGACCACGAATGATGGGTCGGGTAACGTTGGCACGACAAGCGGTTGTGCCACGCCAGCGGGCACCGCGAACCGGATTTCGCAAGGATACCCGCTGAAAATAGGGGCGCCGACGACAACCCCGTCGGCCGCGTTGACCGTGCCGGCACAGCCGGGATCTACGGCGCCGGGTGTGGGCGCTTTCGACCCGAACCTGAAGAACCCTTCGGTACACGAATGGAGCCTCACGATACAACGGGAGCTTCCGTTGCATTTCGTGACAGAGGTTGGCTACATCGGCAAGCGCGGCACGCATTTGTACCGCGCTTACGACTTGAATCAGGGCGCGATTGGCCAGCCAGGGTTCCTGGATTCGTTCAAGATCGCTCGCGCGAACGCGCTGGCGGGTTGCAATGGCGATGGAACCGGCTGTCCGGCGGGCGTTGTAGGCCAGAGCCCGACATTGTTGCTGCAACTGGTGTCGCCCTCGTTCATCAACAGCACGTCTTCCAAGACTGACCTGCAGCGCGGGAACATCGGCAATTTTGCCACGCGCATGGACAACTTGGCGCCGACTGTGACATGTCCTCCGACACCAACCAACCCGCCGTGTGTGCCCTCGCCGCGGCGCGCGCTACCGTTCAACTATGTGCGACCGAATGCGCAGTTCGGCCAGATCTTCTTCCAGGATTCGGGTGGAGACTCGTACTATCACGGGTTGTTTGTTTCCGCGCGGCGCCGATTTGAACAAGGATTGGATGTCAGCTTCTCGTATACCTTCAGCAAATCGATTGACGATATGTCCGTCGATCCCACGGGCGCGAGCACAGGCGGCGGCTTGAGCAGCACCAGCTTCAGCCGCACACCGACGGACATTCATAACTTTCGTCTCGATCGAGCGCTATCCGACTTCAACAATACGCATGTGGTGCTGGCCAGCCTGCTATACGATTTTCCAATCGGCAAGACTAAGAAATTTGCCGCGACAGCGCCGCGCTGGGTGAACCTTATTATCGGAGGCTGGTCGCTAACCGGTCTGTTCATTTATCAGAGCGGCGAGCCGTACACGATAAGCAGCGGCGCACGGACCGAGAACGCGGCGCATAATAGTACGGCTCTTATCGTTGGCCCCAACATCCGCGGCGGGGATTTGCAGTTCCCAAGCGGGACGATCGGTCCGGTGATGTATCAGACGGGGGGATTCATAACCGCGCCGCTGAACGATCCTCATCTGAATTGCCAGAATGTGAACGGCACGCAGACTTATTTCTGCATTCCGCCGCCGGGCCAGAACGGGAGCGGGCGCAATACCGCCCTGGGTCCCAACTATTGGAATCTGGATTCGGGTCTGTTGAAGAACTTTGACCTGACGGAGCGATTCAAGCTGCAATTCCGGGGAGAGGTCTTCAACGTTCTGAACCATGCCAACTTCGAGAATCCACGCAATGCAACGGTGGGCTCACCCACCGTGACCAGCCCCGTGTTCGGCCAAACCTGCTGTGCGACGGCTGCGGTTGCGAGCGCACAGCAGGTGAATCCTGTGGGTGAACCGATGCGGGTGATCCAGCTTGGGCTGAAGCTGAACTTCTAGCTCGTTACTGCTGATTCGCGGCTAAACGTTGCGCCCACGTTGAGGGACAGAGGGGTGCTATCTCTGCGGGCTGCGGGCGGGTTGCAGCACACCTCTGTAAGGCCTCCTTGGGTCGTGAAATTGGCACAGGCAGGAGGAGTGCCTGTGCTACCTGAACCGTGGCTTGGACCGCGGCGGCGGGCTGACCAGGACGACGGCGCGGGAGGACCGCGCGTGCGATAGAATGAGCCAGCCTGCACTCAGCATGAGGAATCTGACCGACCCAACTTGGATCAAGGTAAAGGGCGGCCTGTTTTTGATTCTGGGGTGTTTGTGTGGCTCGCTGCTGTTTTTTGAGTCTCCGACGCTGAAGACGGCGCTGCTTCTGATCGTCACCGTTTGGAGTTTTTGCCGCTTCTATTATTTTGCCTTCTACGTTATTGAGCGCTATGTGGATCCGAGTTATCGGTTCAGCGGGCTTGGATCGCTTTTTCGGTATTTGGTGCGAAAGGAACGACCGGGACCATGAAGAGAGCGGTCACGTGTGGCGCTCAAAGCGATTTCCCGAGCGATGGGCGGAGAGGCAAGTCGGGAGTAGACTGACGTGCGCAGGAGGTTGAGATGGATAGACCTCGCCATCCTCAAGTCATTCGGCCATGGAAGACGCAACAAGTACAGAAAAAGAAGTGGAGCGCGCCGCCAAAGCAAGAGCCGCAGCGACGGCGTGGGAAGGACGCGGCGGGCAAAACGGCAAAATAACGGCACGAGCTGTAAAGCGGCGGGAAGCGGCCGCACTCCAAAGGAGATGCTCATGAGAAGGCAGATGGATTCGGCTCTGGTTGCGGTGCTGCTAGTGGCGGGGGTGGCGGGGATCGAAGCGACAGCTAGTGCGGCGAGCGCAGCGCACACGACGTTGAGTCCGGACGATGCGGGGCGCAAAGCGAGTGGCACGTCGCGAAACGCAACGGGCAGCGCGCAAAATGCCGCTCCAGCGACGTCGACGATGCTGGGCGCGGCAAAGGCGTTTGTGGCGACGCTGGAGCCGGAGCAAAAGTCGAAAGCGATGCTGCCCTTCAATTCGGAAGAGCGCTTTCGCTGGTTCTACACGCCTGTGTCGAGAAAAGGCATTCCGCTGAAAGAGCTGAAGCCGGCGCAGCGGGAAGCGGCGTTGGTATTGCTGCGCGCGGGCCTCAGCGAGAAGGGCTATTCGAAAGCGGAGACGATCCGCAGGCTGGAAGAAGTGCTGCACGAAATCGAACAAGGCTCGGGACCGACGCGCGATCCCGATCTGTACTTCTTTACAATTTTCGGAGAGCCGGCAGCGAGCGGCGCATGGGGCTGGCGCTATGAAGGGCATCATTGTTCGCAGAACTGGACGATCGTGGAGGGCAAGTCCATCGGGGGCAGCCCGCAATTTTTTGGCGCAAATCCCGCGGAAGTGCGCCAAGGGCCCATGAAGGGAACGCGCGTGTTGAAGGCGGAAGAGGATTTGGGGCGCGCGTTGGTGAAGTCGCTTACCACGGAGCAGCGTGCTGAAGCCGTTCTGAGCACGACCGCGCCGGGCGATATTCTGACTACCAACACGCGCAAAGCAGCAATCCAGGAAGACAAGGGTGTGGCGTACAACAAGCTCACAAAGACCAGCAGGGCACGCTGATGGCGCTGATCGAGGAGTATCTGAGCGCGCAGCCGCGCCCCGAAGCGCGGCAACGGCTGGATAAGATCCGCAAGGCGGGATTTGATCAGGTGAAATTCGCGTGGATGGGCGGGGTGGAGAAAGGCCAAGGGCACTATTACAGAGTGCAGGGCAGTACATTTCTGATCGAGTACGACAACACGCAAAATGATGCCAACCACATTCACTGCGTCTGGCGCGATTTCAATGGCGATTGGGGCGCGGACCTGTTGGCGGAGCACTATAAGAACTCACCGCATCACCAGCATGTAAATGCGCATTAAGAGCGCGATTTTCGTCTCCTCGAGGAAAGATGGAGACGTGCGACGCACGGCACGGATCACAACCACGTTTCCCTTAGCATGCGGCCTACCAGCCGCCCGTAACCAAGCTAACCCACCAAGACCGTTTGCGTGGCGGCAGCGGAGGTTCGGAAGCCAGTTGGGCGCGAAGAATCGCCGCGTTTTCGGGACGATTGCATCGCTCATAGACATCGATGGCTGCGCGATCCGCGGCTACGAGGCTGGCGTGTTCGCTGCGCTGCTCAAGAGCAGCGTGCCAGGCGTTCGCAGCCTCGCGGTTTATGCGGCCTTCTTCTTCCGCGGACTGAGCTTGGGAAGCGAGGCCAGCGTGGCGGAAAATAGCAGCCAACGCGAGGTACTCCGGAAAAGTTTCGTACGGGTAGCGAGCAAGATTGAGCTGGATGGTGTCGAGCAGGGTTTGCGCTGCGGTTCGGGCCTTGGCGTCGAGAATGGCGGGAGCGATGACTCTGGGGCCCGGCACTTTGCTCGAGCCTGATTCGATCACGCAAGCATAGGCTTTGTCGAAATTGCCGACCAGAGCGTAGGTTTCACCCAGCTTGAAGTAGACCTCCGGGAAGCCCTCTTCCTCTTTGAAGGCGAGGGATTGGCGATACTCGGCCAGCGCGTGCTTGTATTTGCCTTGTCGAAACGCTTCGTCGGCGACGTTGCGCTTCTTCAAATACTTCTTATCGCTTCCGTTGGAACTGCTGAGCTCATGCCAATCGCGGGGCCGCGATGCGCAGGACTGCGCATTCGTCGGAAGGGCAGAGAGCAGCGAAAAAACGGCCGTAAGAAAAAGGCCCTTCATGCTCGCTCCTCTTGAAGGTGCTGAATTCGGGCGAAAAAGTAGCACGAGTGGAGCCGAGCCGCAATAAGAAGTTCGGTCTGGGTCGGCTAGTACGCGTTCTGAATATTAGCTGTGGGAGACACGCAATCCAGAGGTCGCCTGCGAACGAGGGCGCAAGGGTCAGGAGGATTCAGCTTCGCGAGCGCTAGGCCGTGCATGCTCGTCCCGACTTGTAAGGGCACATCTACGCCAGGTGCTGGCGCCGACGAAGTCATATTGAGATGCTGTTGTTGGCCAAGACTTCAGGGAACTGTGACGCCAATTAAAATTCGAGGCGCAGAGCAAGCTGAATCACGCGTGCGCCGCCGCCGGTCACGCCGGCTGTGGTGCCAACGGCCGTGCCCACGGCGCTGCCCACAGTCGCGGTGATTTTGCCAAAGCTGCTGCTGCTCTGGTTGTTCTGCGGGTTCGCGAAGTTGGTGTGGTTGAAGACATTGAAGAAGTCCGTGCGGAAGCGCAGGCGGATTCTTTCCGTGCCCAACGGGAAAACCTTAGCGAGAGCAAAATTGTAATTCTGCAAGCCCGGGCCGTAATACTGGTTGCGGCCGGACGTGCCAACGCGCCCAGTTGGGGGCGTTTTCGAAAAGTAGGTGGTGTCGAAAGCCGCATCGGGATTGCTGTTGTTCTGGTGGAGCTGCCCGGTTCCTACGACGTCGGGCCGGTCAGCAAATGTGTTGAATCCGCTGAAGTCCGTCGAAGTATTAAACACGCTGAACGGCGTCCCGCTTTGCAGCGTGGTGACGCCAGATATTTCCCAGCCCCCGAACACTTGGCGGTTCACGCCGTTGTTCCACCCCAACAAGCGGTGGCCGGGGCCGACGGGCAGTTCAACCACATAAACGAACACAGCGTGATGACGGACGTCAAACGATGACGGACCACGCTCTGCGCGGATGTTGCGGCCGTCGGCAACCCCGTTCGTGCCCTCGCCTGTCGAGCCAAAGAACGCCGAACCGTCGTCGATGGACTTGCCAAGTGTATAGGAGCCTTCAAAAAAGACGCCGTGGCGTCCTTGGTACCTGGCCGTCACTACTGCGCCGTTATAATTGGAATTGCCGATATCCCTGCCTGTGCTAGCCGATCCGAAGAGCGGGTAGGGATAGATCTGCACGTTTTTCCCCTGGCTGCCCGGCTGCGTAGGATCGTTCACGATAACGGTGGGCTCATTCTGGTCGATGAACAAGCCCTGCTTATGACCGACCGATCCCAGATAGTCCACTTCCAGGGAAAATGTGGAAGCGAGCTTCCTTTGAACACCCAAGCTGTATTGGTAGATATAAGGGCTGGGGAGATTCAGATCTTCAGCGCTGATACCCACCAAGCCGACCTGATTGGGTTTGCCGACATTCTTGACAAGAGGCACGTTTTGATTGAAACCGACGGCCCAGGGAAACTTACTTCCTCCATTGGTCGAAGTGTTCTGCGTCGTCGTCAAATTGAAAGGCGCGTTCAGTGCCATGTTCGCCGGAATGTTATTGAAGATCTCGTCGTACCCGACGCGGAAGCCCCCGCGAATGACGGTGTCATCGTTTCCGAAGAACGATTTAGCGAAGCGCGGTGTATAGGCAAAGCCAAAAACCGGAGCGATGTTATTCTTATCCGGGTTCACGCCGCTGTTGGAAAGCTTGAATGGGGCAGGGACGGTGACGAGGGACGAAGGCCCTTTCTTCGTGAGGTCGATAGTTAGGAGTTGGTTGGTGCCCAGCAGCACGGGACCTACGCCGGGAATGAAGTTAGTGGCCTGGTTGCGCGTTTGATAGATGGCCGAAGGATATTCGTAGCGGACACCATAGTTCAGGGTGAAATTATCTTTTACCTTGTAGGTGTCCTGCCAGTACAGGTCGAAAGGATAGCGGCGCCAATAGGCCAGGGTAGAGCCAAAGAGCAACGTCGCTTGATTGACCTTGCCAGCAGCAAAATCTGCGAAGTTCGAGAAACTGAAGTTGCCGCGGGCGGATCCATCTAGGAAGCGGCGAGCGTCCTCGCGCCGGACGTGGACACCCCACCGCCAAGAGTGTTTGGAAGCGCCGAACGGCGAGGTCAACGAGACATTGTCGTAAATCTCATACGTGTTGGTGATGCGGCCTTGCGGGAAATTGCTGGTGCTGCCCAAACGTGCAAAGCCACCGCCGACAGCAATGGTGGGCAAGCCGGAATCGAGCTGGTTTTGGCTAGCGTGCACCACACCGGGAAGTGGATTTCCGCTGGCGTCGACAAAGATCTTCGAAGCGTCAAAACCGGTGTCCTGCATGGTGATAAATGTCTTGTTGCGCGAGAAACCGACGCGCACCTCATTCAGCAATCTGGGCGAGAAGGTGTGCGTGTAGGTGATGACACCAGAATCGCTGACCGGAGAGTTGAAACTGCCCCCAATTAACGGCAGTAGACCCGGCGTGAACGAGGTGCCGCCATACTGGGCCCAGCGAGCACTGAGATGATCCTTTTCGCTGATGTTGTAATCGACTTTCGCAAGGCCAGTTTCGTCGAAGAGTGTAGAAGGAACGTTGGCGATGTAGTTGACTGTGCCCGAGGCATTGGGGGCGGGCCAGAATTGGAGCAACGACTTGGAAATGGGATCGGTAACGGTGGCACGTTCTGAGGCAGTCGGGACGCGCGTGTTGCTAGGGGTTGGCGCTACCTGGCGAAAACCTTCGTAGGAAAGAAGGAAAAACAATTTGTCTTTGAGGATGGGCCCGCCAAAGGTTGCGCCGTACTCATTGCGATGCAACGGATTCTTTGTGCCGCCCTGCTTGTTGGTGAAGAAATCGGCGGCGTCCAGAATAGAGTTACGGAAATATTCGAAAACCGAGCCGTGAAACTGGTTGGTGCCACTCTTGGTAACGATGCTTACCTGGCCGCCCGTGCCGCGGCCAAACTCCGCAGTGGCCACGCTGGTCTGCACGGCAAATTCTTGGACCGCGTCGGTGATGCGGAAGTTACCCAGCGCCGAGTTAACCTGTGTGTCGATAATGCTGACACCGTCGAGTAGGAAGATATTGGACTGAGAGCGCGCCCCGGCGACGTTGAAGCCGCCTCCTTGCACCCCAGAGGCTGAGGGCAGAACGCCAGGCGTAACGAGCGCGAGGTCCAGATACTGCCGGCCATTGAGCGGCATATTCGAGATGACCGTGCTATCCACGACGTTGCTGAGCGTGCTGCGGTCGGCCTCCAGCAAGGGGATTGCGCTGCTGGAGACTTCCACGGTCTCGGCAACGCTGCCGATCTGAAGGCTGGCGTCGATGTGAGTGATCTGATCCACTTGAACGACGACATTTTCAAAAACAACCTTCTTGAAGCCGGCGGCTTCCACATGGAGGGAGTACACTGCCGGAGCCAACTGCAGGAACTGATACTCGCCGTTGCTGTCCGTTACAGCTTCCATCCTCGCGTTTGTAGCGATGTTGGTAAGCGTCAGTCTGGCGCCGGAAAGCATCGCGCCGCTCTGATCTCGCACGGATCCGGCGATGCTTCCTGTCGGCGAAGCGGAGACAATTGTGGCGATGGATAGAACGAGAGCCGCGAGGCAGGTGAAGCGTAGCTTCCGCCATACACGACCACGAAAACGTAAAGATGTACTCCGAGGCATACAATCCTCCCCGCACCTAAATTGGTCTTTCACACCCCAGAGGACAGTAGGGCAACGAGATTGGCGCGAGCCTATAACTTACCGTGAGGACTTGTCAAGAGTGAGAGCTTCGCGTGTGAGCTTCGCGTGTGAGCTTCGTGCGCATCCTGCAAAGATTTGATGGAAGTGAGTTGTTATTTCGCTAGCTCGTCGAAGCAATCGGGCGGCGGAAGATGGTGGATCAGCCTGATGCGGAGAGTTTAAGGCGTCGTGGAGGTCTTGCCGGGCCTGGAAGTGTGATATGGAAGAGCTGTAAACGCCGGAATAGTTGGCGATCACGGGAGGCTATTCTTGACGATGGCGAGAGGGCGGTTCTCATGAAAACATTTCTCCGCTTCATGGTGTTGGCTACGGCTGGATTGCTGGGCGGCAGCATCGTTGACGCGCAAACGCCAACGAAATGGAAGCCGCACGATATGAACCGGCCGGTGCCGGCAGTTATCGATCCGGGAACGCCGGGCACGGAGACAAGTGCCGGTCGGCCCCCATCTGACGCCGTGGTGCTGTTCGATGGCAAGGATCTCTCCAAGTGGTCGCAAAAGGACGGCAGTCCAGCAAAGTGGAAAGTGGGCGACGGCTACTTCGAGGTGGTACCGAAGAGCGGTTACATCTATACGCGGCAGCCCTTCGGCGATTGCCAATTGCACGTGGAGTTTGTGGAACCTTCGCCCGCGAAGGGAGAAGGTCAAGATCGAGGCAATAGCGGAGTGATCTTGATGGGGCTGTATGAGATTCAGGTTCTGGACTCGTACCAGAACAGAACGTATGCGGACGGCCAAGCCGCCGCGGTCTACGGGCAATATCCGCCGCTGGTGAATGCCTCACGCCCTCCGGGACAATGGCAGACCTACGATATTGTTTTTCACGCGCCGCGCTTCGGCAGTGACGGCAAGCTGGTCCGGGCGGCGCGGGTCACCGTGCTCCACAATGGCGTTCTCGTGCAGGACAACGTGGAAATCCACGGCCCCACGGCGACGGACAAGCCGTACGAGGCGCATCCCGAAAAGCTTCCGCTGGCGTTGCAAGACCACAATCATCCGGTGCGTTACCGGAATATTTGGCTGCGGGAGTTGGCGGCGGAGTGAGGAGCAGGATGAGAGCTCGACGGCGGCTTGCATGGACTTTGGCGGCGGCAGGCGTCTTTGTGGCCGCACCGAGAGCCGAAGCGCACGCACAAGAACCGCAGCAGGAACCAACGCAGAAGCCGGACGATGCGCCGCCGAAGAAGCCAGCGCCGAAAACGAACAAGGACAATGCCACTCAGAATGCGCCAGATCAGCCGAAATGGGATCCGCTACGCGCGGAAAAAGATCTGGAAGTGGGCCAGTTCTATATGAGGAAGGGCGACTTGGATGCGGCGATCGACCGCTTTCAAGACGCGATCGAGGCAAAACCGGGTTATGCAATTCCCTTTCGATATTTAGGCGAAGCTCAGGAGAAGAAGGGAATGAAGAAGCCGGCGATCAAATCCTATCAACGGTATCTGGACCTGTATCCGCATGCAGAGGACGCAGAAAAAGTGCGAAAGAAGATTGAGAGGCTGTACAAGGAAGTGGAGAAAGATAAGAAATAGGCGCCAGAACGGAGCTGGTTCGCACAGCTTGGTAAAGTAGCGGAAAAAAACGGGCGGGGAGGCCGCGCGCCAGGCGGATCAATAAGAGTGCGGATGCAGCGGGCACAGGCAGGAGTGCCTGTGCTACTCAGAGGCGGCGCGCCAGGCGATCGAGAATTTTGCGGGCGCGGGCGAAATCCGGAAAGCGCTTCTCTTCTTCGCGAAATTGCCGAGAGTGGGAAACCAGGCTGCAACCGGAACGCCGAGTGGGATGCTTGACGTGCAGCATTTCGTGAAAAAGGACGTATTCCACGGCGCATTGCGGGACGCCGGGCCGATCCATACGGCGATTCAGGAGGATGTGATTGGGCCCCGGATCATAGCAGCCGAATTGGCGCCGCCAGGTGCGCGTACTCCAGCCGACATGAGGGCGCTTGAGTTCCCCTCCGAAATACGCATCGTTTAGATTGTCAAACATAGCTGCAAGATCGAAATAGCGTCCTTTGGGATGTACGATGCTGGAACGCACCCGTTTTCGCCGCATCCGGTGGATGCGATTACGAGTGCGATGCGAGCGCGCGTATTCCGTGTACGGCTCGATCAACTCCGACGGAGCTTTGCGGCGATACACGCGAGCCAAAAGCAACGCCGCGGCGCCTTCCAAAACAGAACGTGGAGCGCGCCGCAGGAGATCAGATAAGCGCACATAGATCGCTTCCTCACGACGGCGAATGGTGAGCACCAAACTACTGTATGGATAAAATTCGATACGGAAACGCGGTGGCCTGCCCTCGCATCCAAGCCGCGTGAACACGCGTTGAAATAGCGCGGCACCGCCCGGGACCAGAGAATGCGCGCGTGCTAACGCCACGAGCTAATTCTTCCGGCGCACGGGTGGCGGCGCGACTTTTCGTTTGGCCTTTTCCGCATCATTGAGTGCTTCCTGCGTGCCTTCGATGGCGTCATCGAGATTGTCTTTGTAGACAGCGATATCAATGCCGTCCGCGGATACCTTCTTTAGAATCTCGAGAAACTCTTTGGCCCGCGAAGCCATAAAGTCGATACTCTGGCGGATGTTTTCCTGTTTCTCAATGCCGAGCTGCACCAAGTCCGCGGCATCGTCGATACAGCCGACATAGCCATTCATCAAGGCATTGAGCATTTCGGGATGCTTGTTGCTGGAAGGATGTTGCAGTTCGTATTGAAATTTCTTAAGACGGTCGTCGGCAAAAGTGATGAAGAGTTTGATGCGCTCGTTGGTAGACTCCGCGTCACGAATCTTGTCGGCTTCCAAGCCGGACAGGTAATCTTTTCGTTGCGCGTGGAGTTGCGGGCACGCAAGAGCCAAAGTATAGATCACGATGGAAAACAGCAGACAACAGCGGAGTCTCATGGCTGCTTCTCCGGAGGAACAGGAGGTGGCGGCGGGACAGCACTCTTTGGCGGCGACCGCCGCGGAAACAGCATCTGGAGCAATTCGTCGTCCATGGCCACAAGGTCTTGCCGAACGAGCAGCAGGGGCGGATGGAATTCTGAAGGCGCTACGACAAGCGTTTCGTCGAGCTCGCGCAGCGCCCGGTGAATGTGCATCTGGAGCTGCTTGTAGCCGCCCATTTGGCGCTCCGCGTTCGGATGGTCTTTCTTTAGAGCAGCCAGCGCGGCGCGGGCGTTGTCTCGATATTTCTCGAGGACTTGTCCAACGGTCTGGTAATCGTTGGCGCGAGACGCGCGACGCGTTTCCGCGAACTCCTCGTCCCCGAGCTTATCGAACATCTTGGCTTTGTGGACGGAGTTGGTCTCGCGGTCAAATCGCGCCTGTAAATCGCTAACCCGCTCTTGAGGAGCAAAACCGCCGCAAAGGAGAGCTGAGGCACTCAGAAAACCGAGCACGCACGCGTGGAAGAGAGTCATGCGTTATCTTTTCTCTTCCAGCATGCGTTTCAGGACCTTGCTGCGCTGCTGCGCTTGCCAGATTTGGTCGGGATTTTGGCCCTGGTCCATATCGAGAAATTTTTGATAGGCCTCGAGCGCAGGCCGTACTTGATGGAGCCTATCGTAGCAGAGCGCGCGAATGAACCACGAGGCTGCGGCAGGTGTTTCCGCTTTTGCGATAACGTCCAAGGTAGTGAGCGTGGCCGGGCAATTCCCGGCGAGATAGTACGTTGAACTTAGATCCTTCCAGTACGTCAGATTATTGCGGTCCAACTGAAGCGCAGCCTTGAGGTTGCTTTCCGCGGATGCAAAGTCGCGTTTCTGCATGTAAATGCGTCCGAGGCCGCCGAGCAGTTGCGGATCATTGGGGGCGATGGCAATGGCCCGGTGGAGCGTGCTGATGGCGTCGTCGAATTTCTTTTGGCCTATCTGAATATCGGCGCGCAGCTTGAGAGACTCGAGCGGCGGCGGCTTGCCGGCGTCGGTACGATCCAGCTCGGCGAGGGCGTCATCGTACTGCTGCTGCTCGACGAGAAGATGAATCAGCCGGGCACGCGCGCCGGAATCGTCGGGCTGCATGGCGAGATAGTCGCGGTAGGCGGCAGCGGCTTCAGGTTTCTTCTGGGCTTCCAGGCTTTGCGCCAGGCCCTGCAGAGCAGCCGGAGCATTGCGCTGAATTTGCAGTGAGTGCCGGAACTTGGCTTCCGCCTCGGCAGGTTTGTTGTTGCGCAGCGCAGCCTGAGCGAGGTAATCGATCGCAGTCAGATCGTTGGGATCCAGATTCGCGACAGCCTCGAACGATTCGAGGGCGCCTGCTTGGTCACCGGAGCGGTCTTGCGCGACGCCCAGGAGATATCTGGGCCGACTTTGTGCGGGCAACAACTCAACGGCTTTTCGCAGTGGGCCGACAGCGTCAGCATACTGTTGCTTATCGAGAAGCAGCATACCCAGGTTGAGATACGCTTCGGGCATTTTGGGATCGAGGGCGATGGTGCGCTCATATTCGGTGCGCGCTTCATCGCTTCGCTTCAGAGCTGTGTAGACGTACGCGAGCTGGAAGTGTCCGTAGGCGACAGCCGGTTTTTCCGCCAGGAATTTTTGTAGAGGAGCAATCGCAGCCTGAAAGTCATTTTTGTCGATGTCCTGTTGCGCTTCATCGAGTAGGTCGTTGAGAGGGTTGGAGACTTTTTGGGATCTCGACTGGCCGGAGCGCGAAGGCGCAGACTGCGCCTGATCCGTCGATGCAAGCGCGAAATGCCGCGAGACGGTTCCGGCAACGGGACCGGGACAAAAAAGCACACCTGTTGCGACGACCAGAAGACCGGCGAATCGGCTGAGTGCCGATTCAATCGAAGAAAAACGCGCAAAGCTCATGACTCAATGGCTGAAGCGCTCGCTTCATCGGCGATCGCTACGGAAGGCCTTGGAGTTTTCGATGCTACGCTGAGCTGACGCTTTGCCTGCCCATTGGCGTGGAGCACGCGAGCGAGAAAGCGGCCGGTGTGAGATTGCGCATTGCGCGCGACCTGTTCCGGTGTGCCAGTAGCGATGATCTTGCCGCCTTGTTCGCCGCCTTCAGGTCCCATATCGATCAGCCAGTCCGCCGATTTGATGACGTCAAGATTGTGCTCGATCACCAGCAGAGACGCGCCAGACTCGAGCAGTTTGCGAAACGCGGACAGGAGCTTGGCGATATCATCAAAGTGCAAGCCGGTGGTAGGTTCATCGAGCAGATAAAGAATGCCACGATTGTCGGTTCGCGACAGATGCGCTGCCAGCTTGAGACGCTGCGCTTCTCCGCCTGACAGCGTGGTGGCAGATTGCCCGAGGCGCAAATAGCCAAGACCAATTTCGTTGAGAACCCGGAGCTTCGACACAACCTTCGGCACGTTGACAAAGAAGGCCAGAGCTTCCCGAACGGTCAGTTGCAGAACTTCGTGTACGTTCTTTCCATGATAGCGGACTTCGAGCACACCGCTTTTGAAGCGCGTGCCACGGCATTCCTCGCAGATCAGCTCGACGTCGGCTAGGAACTGCATCTCGACAGTGACAGTGCCATCGCCCTGACAGGTCTCGCAACGCCCACCCGGCACGTTGAAGGAGAAATGGCCGGCAGTGTATCCGCGGCGCTTGGCATCCGGCGTTTCGGCAAAGACTTCGCGAATGGCATCGAAAGCCTTGAGATATGTTGCGGGATTCGACCGCGGCGTGCGGCCGATCGGAGACTGATCGACAATGACTACTTCGCGGATTTCGTCATCACCCTCGAGGCGATCGCAGAACTCCTTCACGCTGCCGCCATTGCGCTTTGCAGCCAGCGCGCGATAGAGGACGTCATGAACTAATGTGGATTTGCCCGAGCCGCTGACGCCGGTTACCACCGTAAGCGTTCCCAGCGGAATCATCAGATCGACGTTCCGCAAATTGTGCAGCGTGGCTCCGAACAGCCGCAGAAACTTGCCGTTCAGCTTATGGCGATTGTTGGGCACGGAAATGCGGAGTTCTCCGTTAAGGTAACGACCGGTGAGCGATCTGTGCTCCTGTAGCATCGCTGCATAGGAGCCTGCAAACAGAAGTTTGCCGCCGAGCTCGCCGGCGCCGGGTCCAAGATCGATCACGTGGTCTGCGGCTTGAATGGTGTCGGGATCATGTTCAACCACAAGAACCGTGTTTCCGAGGTCGCGTAGCGATTTCAGAATGTCGATCAAGCGCTGAGTGTCGCGTGGATGAAGGCCGATTGAGGGTTCGTCGAGCACGTAGAGGGCACCTACGAGATGCGAGCCAAGTGACGTTGCCAGCTGAATGCGTTGGGACTCGCCTCCCGATAACGTGGAAGTCAGCCGATCCAGCGTGAGATAGTCCAGGCCGACCTCGTCCAGAAATTGGAGGCGCGTGCGCAGCTCCTCGAGAATTTTGTCGGCGACCTTTAACTGCGCCTCGGTGAGCTGCAGATTGACAAAAAAGCTGCGCGCTTCCTTGATGGTCAGCTTGCAGATCTCGGTGATGGATTTGCCGGCCACGTGCACCGCGCGGGCTTCGGGGCGCAGGCGCGTTCCACTGCAGTCTGGACATTGCGCGTACCCACGGTAACGGCTCAGAAACACACGAACGTGCAGCTTGTATTTCTTTCGCTCGAGCCAATTGAAAAATCCCTTTACACCTTCAAAGTCGTTGGAGGGGTCGCCTTCCAGGATCAAACGGCGCTGATCGGCGGACAAGTGCCGCCAGGCCACATTTGTAGGAATGCCTTGCGCGCGCGCCCACTTCTTTACTTCCTGGAATAGAGCGCGATAGCGTGGCTTGGTCCAGGGTTCGATGGCGCCATCGTCCAGCGACTTGCTCGGGTCAGGCACTACCAAGTTGAGATCGAAATCGATAGTGTTGCCGAAGCCTTGGCATCGCGGGCACGCGCCATAAGGATTGTTGAAGGAAAATAAGCGCGGCTCAGGCTCTTGGTAGATCGTGCCATCGTTCTTGCACTCGAAGCGCTCGTTGAAGGTGAGGCGCTGGGCTGGGTTGCCCGCTGCATCCGGCAAGAATTCCAAAATGGCCTCGCCGTTCGCTTCGCGATAGCAGATTTCGATGGAGTCGATGAGGCGCGAGCGCGATTCCGGGCTTACCGCCAATCGATCGACGACAACGTAGACGGGCTTCGTGAAATCGACATCCAAAAGCGTTTCGGGCGAAGAAAACTCGTGCAGGCGGCCGTCCTGATAGAGACGGTTGAAGCCTCGCTTTTGAAGATCGAGCAGAGTGTTTCGTAGCATGTCCTGCGGCGGCCCAGTGACTTTTTTCTTGGCTCCTTGGCGAGGTGACGCGGATGGTGGCTGGCCAACACGAAGCTGATACAGCACATAAAAGCGCCGCCCTGCGCCTAGGGAGAGGATTTGCGTGGCGATTTCGTCGGGACTGTCGCGGCGGACTTCCGCTCCGCAATGGATGCAGAAGGTGGTCCCGCAACGGGCGAAAAGCAGCCGCAGGTAATCGTAAATCTCCGTAGCAGTCGCAACCGTCGAGCGAGGATTTCTGGTGGAATTTTTCTGACGGATTGCGACCGCCGGAGCAATGCCGGAAATTTCGTCGACATCAGGTTTTTCCATGCGCTCCAAAAATTGCCTGGCATATGCGGAGAGCGATTCGACGTAGCGACGCTGCCCTTCGGCGTAAATGGTGTCGAAGGCTAGCGAGGATTTGCCGGAGCCGCTTACGCCGGTAACAACCGTAACGGCATTGTGGGGAATCTCGACACTAATGTTCTTCAGGTTGTGGACGCGGGCACCGCGGATGGAAATCGACTCTTGGTTCGTAGTGACGGGTATGAGTTCGTTGGTAGCCAAGGGAAGCCCAGACAGCGCGCTCGGAAGCCACTGCCTAAATCTTAAATTATAGGGCTTGCGGCAAAACGGAGCAAACGTGCGTTAGGTCGTAACCGCTGGGAAGTTCCAGCGCGTCGCGGTCGGCAAAGATTTCTTTTCATCCAGCCCGAATATGACGCGCGGCCGAACAGCGAAGATGGGCTCCTTCAGAGCGAGAATGTCCTTTTCAAACGCCGACATGTCATAGTTGTATTTGCGCTCGCACAGCGCGAGCATTTGGCGGAGCTTCGCCTGATCGCGCACGCGCTCCGCAACTCCTTCGACGATGACGGCCTGCTCGGCGCGATCGGTGCACATCACGCAGTGGGGATTGGCGGCAAGGTTTTGCGCCTTACGCGATTGGCTGCCGGTACTGAAATAAAGTGCGCGGTCCAGCCACAAAGCCCAAACCACCATCACGTGGGGCCGACCATCGGGACGCGTCGTCGCGATCCAATAATTGTGGCTCTTCTTCAGGCGGTCCTCAGCCCATTTCCATGGGAACAGGCCCTTGGTGCCTTTGGGGAGGCCATAGCCAGGCATGTGCGGGCGCGTCGGTCTGGGGGCCTTGGAGTTTTTCTTCACGCGCACAAGATAAGATGACCGGCGTAGAAGTTCAAGGCTGCTGGATGACGTCGACTTCGCCGATTCCGCCCTCGACATTCAAGCGAATGGTTGCAGAAGTCTTGCCGAAAGCGTCGTTCGTGTACGCGTCGCCGTTCTTTGTGAAGCCGTGCGCGCTAACCGCGCCAATTCCACCATGAGCGGTCACGCTTGTGCCGACGTTTTTTGGCAAACGGATCGTCGCTTGGCCTACACCGCCTTTAATTTCGCCGTTCAGGTCCTGACGCCGGTCGCCGGTGAGGTCCACGTCGACTTGGCCTGCTCCCATTTGCAGGTCGAGGCGCGTTAACGGAATGTTTTGAAAATTGAAGCGCCCGTGCCCCGCGCCCATCTCGATCTTCAGTTCGAGGGGAAGCTCGTCATTGAAACGCAGATTCCACTGGTTGCGGGATACGCCGAAAGTTGGGATGTCGCCCTCCTGCGTAATGATCAGTTCGCCCACTTCCGATGTTATGTTGTATTCGATCCGCGGCGTGCTGTATCCGCCCTCAAAGCTGAAGTCCGCATCGAGAGCATCACTTGAGCCACCCGCGATCGTAAGTTCTCCGGCTCCGGTCTGTACGGAAGCGCGAACCGAGTGCGCGCCCTGCCGCTCTACGCTGCGAACTTGGTGCTGCGGCTCGAAAGTGGAGCGCCGACCGCCGGCAAATCCACGCCCGTGCAGCAAGAGCACAACCACGACTAAGATCACGCTGAGCAAGCCAACCGTCAGTGCGACGGACGAGCGGCGGTCTGGATTTTCGCGCTGCCGCATAGAATCCACCATCTTCCCCAACCCGGCAAAGACGAGGATCAGCGGCCAATACGTCTTGATGACGTACCACGCATCGAACGACGGCCGATAGTTGGCGTACAAGAAGAGTGCTCCGACCGCAATTAGAACAATCGGAACCACCAGGTGAGGCCGCTGGTTGTGCGCCATTACCAACCTCGTTGTTGAATAGTACGCATTCTTCGGAAGAAAGTTTCTTCGGGCCCCATGCAGAAACTGTTGATCAAGAATACAGCCGCAGGGCGGCGGCGACAACAGCGCTCACGCATGCCTCTATGCTAGAGTTCGCTAACGCGGCCGACGAGGTGCTTCGATGGGATCTTTCGAGCGGATCATTTGGATTGTGCTGGATAGCGTCGGGATCGGTCCTCTACCCGACGCTGACGAGTACGGCGACGTCGGGCGCAATACGCTCGGCCACATCGCCGAATCTCGCCCGCTCAAACTGCCGAATCTGGTGCGCCTCGGATTGGCCAATATCGCGCCGCTTCAACATCTAGAACCCGCCGCGGCGCCTTCCGGCTCTTACGGAAAGGGCGCGACGCATTCTCCGGGTAAGGATACGACGACGGGGCATTGGGAAATGGCGGGCGTGTGGCTCGACCAGGCCTTTCCGGTTTACCCCAACGGATTTCCGCGCGAACTGATTGCCGAGTTTGAGCGCCAGATTGGCCGCGCGACCATCGGCAACAAGCCGGCTTCCGGCACGGAAATCATCAAAGAGCTTGGCGACGAACATGTGCGCACGGGCAAGCCGATTGTGTACACCTCGGGAGATAGCGTCTTCCAGATTGCCGCGCACGAGGAGGTCATTCCGATCGCCGAGCTCTATCGCATGTGCGAAATCGCGCGAAAGTTGCTGGACGGACCACATCGTGTGGGACGCGTAATCGCACGGCCGTTCACTGGCCCAAGCGGAAAGTTTGTGAGAACACCGCGTCGGCACGACTATGCGGTAGACCCGCCGAGACCCATGCTCCTGGACGTTTTGCAGAATCGCTCCGTGCCCGTTTTCGGCATCGGAAAAATTCACGACATCTACAACAGCCGCGGCGTTAAAGATTACGTCACTACAAAGAACAACGTCGATGGCATGGAGAAAATTGCGATGGCCCTTCGCGAGCGAGCCACCGGTCTGATTTTCTGCAATCTAGTCGACTTCGACATGCTCTACGGTCATCGCAAGGACGTGGAGGGCTTCGCGAAATCTCTCGAGGAGTTCGATCAGCTCCTCGGGCAATTTTTGCCGCTCCTCAGGGCTTCGGACCTAATCATGATTACTGCCGATCACGGTTGTGATCCCGATCCGCGTTGGGCCACCACCGATCATTCGCGCGAATATGTCCCGATTCTCGCGTATTCGCCGCAGGTAGGCGCGGCGGTCAACATCGGAATCCGCGAGACCATCGCGGATATGGGCCAGACCATCGCGGAGAACTTCGGCGGCGCAATTCCTCACGGAAGAAGCTTTTTGCGGGAGATTGCGAAGCCATCCGCGCAGTCTGCAAGGTAAGTTGCCAAGCGCAACTCAGGCGCAGCGCAATTCAAGGCCGAGCGCAACTCGAGCCACCGCAAATCGGGCCTTTTCTTTTCGATGGTTAGTTGCCGGACGTCGCGCCGCTTGGGCTGCCGGGAGCGTAGTAGCCATTGCGGGTGCGAGCAACCAGCTTGCCTCGCCCGCGGGGCGGAATAACTTCGACTTGCACGGTCCGGAAAGTGCCGTCACGTTTTGTATTGCTCGGGTAGTACGCCAGCGTGTACTGGTTGCGAATATCGTGGGCCACTTGCTGGCATATATCGTGCACGTCGCCGACGTTTTCCGGAAAAAACGCGAGTCCGCCAGAAGCCTGGGCAATCTGCTCCAAGGCCCTCTTGGCGCGCTTTGCATTTTTCTTGCTCTCTTCACTGAGCAGGCCAATGGTGTAAATCACCGTGTCCGTCTTCTGAATTTCCTTGATGGTCTTCTCCAGCGAGTTGTGACTGGTGTTGTCTTCTCCGTCGGTCACGACCAGAAGCACCTTCTTGTCCTTGGCGCCTTTCTTTACGTGATCGAGTGAACCAATAATCGCGTCATACAGCGCGGTGCTGCCGCGCGAATCGATGCGCTCGAGCGCTTCCTTGAGTTCCGGAATGCTGTTGGTGAAGTCCTTATCCAGATCAAGATAGAAGTCGTCATTGAAGTTGACGACGAAAGCCTCGTCTTGCGGGTTGCTGGCTTCCACCAGTGTCACGGCTGCCGCGTTCACCCGGGGACGCTTATCCCGCATGCTCCCGCTATTGTCGATCACTAAGCCCATGCTCACGGGGACATCTTCGCGTTTGAATACCGCAAGCTTCTGCTCGACCTTGTCCTCGAGCACTCGAAAACTATCTTGCTTGAGTCCGTCGGCGAAGCGTCCGCGATCGTCCAAAACAGTGGTGTGCAGCACGACTAGGTTGACATCGACGCGAATTCTGGAGTCTTGCTTGCCAGCGTTGGGTTCCTGCCCTGGCGGTGGCGGCTGCGAAGTGGGGACCTGCGGAAGTTGCGCCGCGGCGGGCAGCCTGTTTAGAAGAAGTCCGCAGAGCACTAACGTCGAGGCGAGGAGGTGAAACAGGTATCGCGGGGAGTTAGTGGCTCGGCGCGTAATAGCCCGTTTTGGAGTAAACGTTGAGCGGAGGAAGCCCTTTGGGCGCGCGCAATTTGATCTTAATCTTCCTCCAGCGCGCATCATGTGCCTTGTTGCTTGGCCTATATCCCAGGACATATTGATTTCGCAGCTCCATACCTATTTTTGACGCAATATCCGGCAGTTCGTTAAGATTCTCCACTGCGAATACGCGCCCGCCGGTCATCTCCGTGATTTCACTCAACAGGGAAGGGCCATTGAGCTCTTCGGGAGTCCGGTTGCGGTACCCAAGCGGGTCGAAAATCCCAATGGCGTAAAGCTGAGTATCCGCTTCTTTCACCAGCCGCTTGATATCGCTTTCGTTGTACCTACTATGATTATCGCCCCCATCCGAGAGAATGAGCAAGGCACGTTTGCCGTTCTTTGCACCCCTCATCTGGCTAAGACCTAGATAGATCGCGTCCAGCAACGCCGTTCGGCCTTTGGGGGCTGTCAGCATCATTCGGCCTTGCAAATCTTCCACGCTGTTCGTGAACGAACTCGTGAGCTCGGCGCGCTCATTGAAGCTGACCAGAAAGAATTCGTCCTGGGGATTCGCAGTCTTGAAGAATTGGATCGCGGCTTCGCGAGCTTTGCCAATCTTGTTGGCCATGCTTCCGCTAAAGTCGAATATCACACCGATCGAGATGGGAACGTCCTCAGAGGAAAACGTCACCACTTCTTGCTCGATGTTGTCCTCGAAGACGCGGAAATTATCGGGGTCGAGGCCGGTCACCAAGCGATTGTACGGGTCGGTAACGGTAACATTGACGAGCGCGAGGTCGACGTCCATATGGAGCCCTTGCTTGGGCTTGATGGATGTTCCTGGCGTGTCTTTCTTGACGTCTTCTTTAAGCTTGGCTTCGTCCGCGAGCTTGCCATCCTCTTTGGGCTTGGCGTCATCTTTAGCTTTGGCCTCGTCCTTAGCTTTGGCGCCGTCTCGAGCCTTGGCCTCGTCTTTGGGCTTGTCTTCGTCTTGGGAGTTGTTTTCGCCAGGCTCAGGATTTTGAGCTAGCGCAGGGACGGACATTGCGGGAAGGACGACAAAAGCGAACAGGAGAGTAATGAGCACCCAGGGCAGAACCCGAATCCGAGGCACCTCGCGCTTCACGGCTCTCTCCCAAAGATCCCTAACCCGCAGGGACGGCCGCGCGGTTACGACTGCCAGGATTCTATCACTCACAGTCCATAAGACAAGAGCAATCGCAGTTTCCTTCGCGCGTTTTTGTCAAAGCTTTGTCAACACCTGGTCAGATGTCGGAAGACGGTGTGGTAGCATCCAGAGAATTCCGCAGAAACCGGCGGAATTTACTGTACTCGGGGACGCGGAATGAGTCCGGTCAGAGTTATCGCGGTCATACCGGCGCGCTACGGGTCCACACGGCTGCCTGGCAAGCCCCTCGTTTCGCTGGCGGGGCGGCCGATGATCCAGCACGTGTATGAGCGTACCAAACTGGCACAGCGCGTGAGTCGCGTGATTGTCGCAACGGACGACGAACGCATCCTCAAAGCTGTAGCCGATTTCGCCGGCGAAGCGCGCATGACCCGCGCCGACCATCGCACCGGCACCGAGAGGACTGCCGAGGTGGCTGCCCACGAGGAAGGCGACATTTTCGTGAATGTCCAGGGGGACGAGCCGCTGCTCGATCCGACTGCGCTCGATGCCGCGGTGGACGCTCTGCTTCAGGAGCCTCAGGCGGCCATCGCAACCGTCGCAACGCCAATCAAGACTGCCGCTGATATCATGGATCCGAACGTCGTCAAGGTGGCCCTCGATTTCGACGAGAACGCCCTCTATTTCTCGCGCGCTCCCATTCCGTGGGTGCGCGACACCGCGAGCAAGATCCAGGTGCGTCACCTAAAACATCTGGGGCTGTACGTCTTCCAACGTGATGCCCTACTGGAGTATCCGACCCTGCCGCAGGGCGAACTGGAGCGCATCGAGCAACTCGAACAACTGCGGTGGATGGAGAACGGCTACAAGATCCGTGTCGCCGAAGTGGAACACGACGCGATCAGCGTGGATGTTCCGGAAGATGTCGCTCGAGTGGAAAAACTGCTCCAAACGTGAAACCGCGGGGTTGCCGATGCGGTTTTTCCTCATGCGGCGATCCGATCGACCCCGGCGTTTTTTATTGCTGTTGTCCAACGACCGATCCGGCGATAACGCGGTCGGTGTCGCTTCCGACCAAGAATATTGTGCTGGGACTTGCGATATAGGCTGTGAAGTTGAACGTCGTCGTGGGCGAAGTGCCGGTGGTCACCTTATATGTGTTGCTTCCCGTGCGGCCGGTGCCATCGCCGGTGAGAGTCAGCGTTCCGGTAATCGCCGTGTTGGGGAACGCGATGTGATTGCTCGTCGAGCCCAGCTCGGTAAAGTCCATGGCTCCACTGATAGCACCTGTGCTGGACAACGCATACTGGCCGACGAAGTCCTCCTCAAAGACAATGTTGTGAGACGAACCCAAATTGACGCCGCTCCAGTTAAACGCGTTGTTCGCAGAAAGACCCGCAAAGGCAAACGGTCCTCCCGTCTGCGCCAACATTGAGCCATCCCCGATCACACCATTGCTGGTGTCATAGATCATTGCCTGCGTTGGCGATTGCAGATAAAAGACGAATGTAAACGGGTTTTTCTGCCCGGAAGCTTGCATCGTCAGAGTTCCGCGTCCGCTCCCAACGACTCCGGGAGTCGTGTCGATTTGATAGGTGGCACCCGAGAACTTGCTGCTGTTGAGTGAGGTGACGGATCCGGTGTTGTTGTCGTCCAGGTTGATGGCGCTGAGATTGCCGCTGCCATCGGTGGTGAATCGAGTGGCTCGCGTGATCGGACCCGCGGTACCAATCACCGATGAGCCGCCTATGATCACGACGAAGCTTGCAGGATTCCAGGTGGAAGTTTGCGCCGGAATACCTGCCGCTTGCGACACAGCATCGCCGGCGATGTCGCCCTGCCCGTCTGCTTCCAGCAACCGGATGCGCGTGCCATCGACGATATAGAAGACGAACGTGATTCCGTCGATGTCGATTGCGCCGCGACCCGCGCTGGCTAACGTCCCCGGATTAGCGGTGGTTGCTCCATACGTTCCCCCAGGACCAAAAGTGACCGCGCCGGTGGGTGCCGCCGAACTGCCATCGTTCTCGTCCAAAACTCCGCCGGTGACGTTCCCTCCGCCGTCTGCATTGAATTGGCCGATGATCGCGTCCGGCGCCCCCCGGCTGTCGATGCCGGCCGTGTCAAACACGTACTTGTTGGCGATTCCGGGGACGCTGAAAGAACCTGCTGACTGCAGAATGAAGTTGCCACTCGAAGTGGCGTTGAGATCCGTCTGAGCAGCCAATCCCTGGCTGGTCGAAATCAGCGTGATGCTCAAACCGAGGCCGCCCCCGGCGCTGTTCAGGGTGAGCGTGCCTCTGCCGTTGGCCTGAATCGAGTAAGTTCCGCCGGTGAACTGGATAAAACTGTTACTGCCGGCATCGTTTACGTCTTCTATGGACGACGTAATATTTCCGGCACCGTCAGCCGTGAAACTGCCCACGCGCGCCAGAAAGTTTCCGAACACGTCCGATCCGGTCATCTCGAAGGCATACTGGCCCTTGAGGCTGGAGTTGGAAAAGCCGCCCGAAGGTGGAGGCGGCGGTGTCGATCCACCACTTCCGCACGATACCGCAAATCCAGATAACACAATCGCACCCAGCAACAGGAGACGCTTCACAGCACACCTGCCTTGGTGTTGCTGCTTGTCGCCTTCGGCCGAAGTGGGAAGCCCCGAACACTGCGCAGCGCGACGGACTGGCCGCCTTTTTCGATTAGTCTCGCAAAGAACTGCGTGCCTTGGCCGTAGGCCAGATTTTCTCCGACGATTCGCACGCTATCGCCAGGAGCGAGCGAGAAGTGGTTGGCATCCAGGAGCTGGGAATTGCCGAGATGCACATCGACCACTCCCGAAGTGGTCTGAACAGTGACATGAGCACCCAGCGGTGCCGTGGAAGAGTCGGCGGTGTAATTGACGACCGTGCCTTGTAGCAGAGTTTCGCGACTCACCGCATAAGCTTCGTTCTGTGGAGGGGTGGTCTGGCCTTGTTTTTGTTGCGCGGCCGAAGAGCTCGTCAGTCCGCCCATGAAGATAACCGCTGAAAGAATGAGAGTCGCAGTGCAGGCCGTGCCCCCGCCGGTTCGATTCCTATGTTTCATTTGGCTTCCCTAAGCGGGGACCCGTTGCTCGGAGCTCCCCAAGATTTTGCGCAGACACGTTCCTCACGCGCGCGCTCACGCAATTCTTATCTATTACTTAACTACCATTTAGACGGGCAAAATGCCCGCTGGAGCTATCAACAAGCGAGCCGAGGCGTGCCCAATGACAAACTATTTACGCGCTGACGACCCGCCAGCTGATCCCTGCACTTGGAAACACCATTTGCCGCTGAAGGTTGCGTCCACTTAGGTCAGGAAGTGCCGGAAGATTTTTCGTTTCAGCCAGATAATAACCCAGGTAAATGACTTGGATAAATAACTTGGATTTGACACCCCACCGCCTTCCGACCATAATTGTGTGTACGTCAATCCTGCGGAGGGCAAACAGCCCGACCAGCCGGGAACGAAACGCGCTAGGTGCGGGCGGCACGGATGGCGCCAAAATATATTTTTGTAACTGGCGGTGTTGTTTCCTCACTTGGAAAGGGCGTAGCGGCCTCCTCCATCGGTTGTCTCCTCGAAAGCAGCGGATTCAAAGTCACCCTTCAGAAATGCGATCCGTACCTCAACGTCGATCCTGGCACGATGAGCCCGTTTCAGCATGGCGAGGTCTTTGTCACTGAAGACGGCGCCGAGACCGATCTTGATCTGGGGCACTACGAACGCTTCACGCACGCGAAGCTAAGCCGCGACAATAACTGGACCACCGGCCGCATCTACGAAACCATTCTCAGTAAGGAACGCCGCGGCGACTATCTCGGGAAAACCGTGCAGGTGATCCCGCACGTCACCGACGAAATCAAAGCCACCCTCCGCAAAGTTTCCGATGGCGTCGATTTTGTGATCGTGGAGATCGGCGGCACGGTTGGGGACATCGAGTCTCTGCCCTTCCTGGAAGCCATTCGCCAAATGCGCCTGGAGCTTGGGCCGGAAAATACGCTGTTCGTACATGTGACTCTCGTTCCCTTTATTGCCGCTGCCGGCGAATTGAAGACCAAGCCGACACAACACAGCGTCAAAGAAATGCTGGGCATAGGAATTCAGCCGGACATTTTGCTGTGCCGCAGCGATCGTCACATCCCGGCGGACCTCAAGAAAAAGATCGCGCTGTTCTGCAACGTAGCGGAATCCTGCGTCATTTCCATGGAGGATGTGGACACCATCTACGCGGTGCCAGTCGAGCTCGCCCGCGAAGGTCTGGACGCGCAAATCCTCCGCCACTTGAGAATGGAGCACCGCCCGCACGATCTGAAGCCTTGGATCGATCTGCTTCATCGGCTGCATCACCCGGCCGGTGAAGTGCGCATCGCCATTGTCGGCAAGTACGTGCAGCTTGAAGATGCTTACAAGAGCCTTCGCGAAGCGCTGCTCCACGGCGGACTGGCGCACAATCACAAGTCTGTCTTGGAGTGGATCGAAGCAGAGGAGATCGACTCGGTACAAACTGCGGTCGCGCGACTCCGCGGCTACGACGGGATCCTTGTTCCCGGCGGCTTCGGCAAGCGTGGCATTCAAGGGATGATCTACACGATTCAATACGCCCGCGAGCATAAGGTCCCTTTCTTCGGCATCTGCCTGGGAATGCAGTGCGCCACGGTGGAATACGCTCGCGACGTGGCCGGATTAGAGGGCGCCCATACCACGGAATGCGATCCGCAGGCCCCGCACCGCGTCATCTACAAATTGCGCGAACTGCTCGGCGTGGACGAAATGGGCGGCACGATGCGGCTGGGTGCATGGCCTTGCAAGCTCGAGCCCGGGTCGTTCGCGAATCGCGCCTACGGCAAACTGGAAATCAGCGAGCGCCATCGACATCGTTACGAATTCAACCGCGATTACGAAAAGATCCTGACCGGCGCGGGTTTGCGCATCACCGGCCGGACTCCCGACGAAAATTATGTCGAAATCATCGAGGCGCCGGAGCACCC
>Ga0070698_100001148_pt1 | contig 29296 bp, 26 predicted proteins | sample KBSK1502metaG_FD_65477 | JGI IMG/M metagenome (GOLD analysis project Ga0070698, IMG submission 65477) | Corn, switchgrass and miscanthus rhizosphere microbial communities from Kellogg Biological Station, Michigan, USA - KBS K1-50-2 metaG | ecosystem: Host-associated > Plants > Roots >...
GCTAGCGGCGGAGCCAGGCGAAGCCGTCTCCGACCTCGGCCGCGAGGACCAGGTAGGCGTCGGCGGTGGCCCTGCTCAGCCGGGCCAGGTCCATCTCGGCGCCCTCCTCGAGGTGGGCGTCGCAGGGGATACGCACCACTGCCCGGCACCGCGCGGCGAAGTGCCGTTGCAGCCGCCCGAGGTCGACCGTGCTCTTGCTGCGAGGCCGGATGGCGGACAGCACCACGACGGCGCCGCGCACCAGGTCCCCGTACTGGTGCGCCGCCAGCCAGTCCAGCGTGGCGCTCGCGCTCCGGGCCCCGTCCACCGACGGCGAGCTGACCAGCACGATCTGGTCGGCCAGCCGGAGTACCCCGGCCATGGCCGAGTGCAGCAGGCCGGTCCCGCAGTCGGTGACGCAGACGGAGTAGTAGTGCTCGAGCACCTGGGCGACGTCCTCGTAGTCCTCGGCGCTGAACGCCACGGAGACGGTGGGGTCACGGTCGGAGGCGAGCACCTCCAGCCCGCTCGGCGCCTGCGTGGTGTAGGCCCGCATGTCGGCGTAGCGCCGGATCTGGCCCCCCTCGTTCACCAGGTCCCGCACGGTGGCCGCGGTTTCCAGCCGCAGCTTGTCGCACAGCGTGCCGCGGTCGGGGTTGGCGTCGATGGCGATCACGCGGTCGCCGCGCAACGACGCCAGCGTGGCACCCAGGCCCACGGTCGTAGTGGTCTTGCCGACACCGCCCTTGAGGCTCAGCACGGCGACCCGGTGGTGGCCGCCCGCGACGGGGGTGCGTGCCCGCAGCGCCAGGTCCATGCGGCGCCGTTCGGCCGCGGACTGGGGTGCCCGCATCAGGCCGCCGGTGACGCGGTGCAGCGCGTGGCGCCAGCCCGGCGGCGGCGCGCCGTGCCGCCCGGGCAGGAGGACATCGGCGGTGCGGCGGTCGGCGGACTCGGCCCGCCACGCGGCCTGGTCCGGGTACCGCGGCGGCGCCTCGGCTGGCGGCACGCTGCCGTACCCCCGGTACGGGGCCCCGTCGCCGGCCGGGTCGTCCTCCGCGACGCTGCCATAGGAGGTGTCCTGGTCCTCCAGCACTCCGTAGCCCACGGCCCACCCGGGCGCCGGTTCCGCCTCATACGTCTCCCAGGGGCCTAACGTCCCATACGGGGCAGCCCACCCCCGCGGCTGCGGCACGTCCGGGGCGGGTGGTACCTGCAGCCCGGGTTCCGCCGCGTCGGCCGGTTGCACAACGGGGTGTGGTGGGCCTAACGCGCGGAACCCGCCGTACGGGGAGCCTTGCGGGGGGAGCCCGGTGTCCCCGAAGGCCGGCCGCTCACCCGCGGTCGGCCGCTGGCCGAACGAGGGCGGCAAGCCAGACGACGGCCAGTCCAGCGCGCCTTCGTGCAGGCTGCCGTAGCCGGGTGGCGGCGCGGATCCGGGAGGCTCGGGTTCGTCAGCGTCGCCGGGCCCGGAGAGGAGCATGTCAGCCCAGAGCGACCCGGCCCCGGCCGGCCCGGGGCGCGCCCGGCCGGCGGGCGGCTCTGCCCCGGACGGGCCGGCCGGCGTGACGGCGGGCCCGAACTCGGTGGGCTGGTCCGGTTCGTTGCTGGCCAAGATGGTTCACCCCCGGCTCTCATCCGTAAGAGAATGGCGTGCCCGGCAAGGCGCTGACCGCCTCACGCCGAGCCTAGGACACCGCCGGCCCGGGGCACGCCTTGGTCGCGGAAGGGGACAGACTAGGACCATGACTGACCAGACAGATGACGCGGGCCAGGACCCGAGGCCCACGGGCAGGGTGGTTGTTGTCGCGCCAGACGGCATGGCGATCGAGGGAGCCGAGCAGGAACGCGAGCGCCCCCTGATCGAGATGGTGGAGCAGCCCGCCAAGGTCATGCGGATCGGCAACATGATCCGCCAGCTCCTTGAGGAGGTCCGGGCCGCTCCCCTGGACGACAAGGGCCGGGCGAGGCTGCGCGGCATTCACGAGCGCTCGGTGAAGGAACTGGAGTCCGGGCTCGCCCCGGAGCTCGTCGACGAGCTGGAGCGGCTCTCCCTGCCCTTCACCGAGGACGAGACCCCCAGCGAGGCCGAACTGCGCATCGCGCAGGCCCAGCTTGTCGGCTGGCTGGAGGGGCTGTTCCACGGCATCCAGACGACGCTGTTCGCGCAGCAGATGGCGGCGCGGGCCCAGCTGGAGCAGATGCGGCGTGCCCTGCCCCCCGGCATCACGCCGCCCGGCCTGGCCGACCAGCCGCCGAGCGGGTCCGGGCCCTATCTGTAGGACCGAGGACGCTAGACCCGGCCGTACCGCAGACGCCCCAGCCAGGCTGCCGCCTGGGCGAACTCGGCGTCGGAAGTCCCCGGGCGGACCTGGGTCCCGCCACCGTCGTGGCGCGGGTAGCTGCCGAGGAACTTCACGTCGGCGCAGACCCGGCGCAGGCCCATCAGCGCTTCGCCGACCCGCGCGTCGTCCAGGTGGCCCTCGCAGTCGATGGAGAAGCAGTACTTGCCCAGCCCGTCGCCGGTCGGCCGGGACTCGATGCGGGTGAGGTTGATGCCGCGCACCGCGAACTCGGTCAGCAGCTCCATCAGCGCGCCGGGGTGGTCCTCGCGCAGGAACGCGACCAGCGAGGTCCGGTCCGCCCCGGTGGCGGCGGGCACCGGGCCGGGGCGCCCGACGATCACGAACCGGGTCACCGCGTCCGCCACATCGTTCACGTCGCTGGCCAGGACCATCAGGCCGTACCTGCTGGCCGCGAAGGCCCCGGCCAGGGCGGCGTCGATGACCCCGTCCGCGGCCTGCCGCGCGGCCTCGGCGTTGGACGCGGTGGGCAGCCACTCGGCGTCGGGCAGGTGCCCGGCCAGCCAGCGCCGGCACTGCGCCTGCGCCTGCGGGTGGCCGCCGACCTTCTTGACATCCGCGAGCGCGGTTCCCTGCCTGGCCAGCAGGGCGAACGTCACGGGCAGCAGCAGTTCGGCGCAGATGGCCAGGTCCGGGCCTGTGGCGAGCTCGTCGAGCGTGGTAGTGACCGCCCCTTCCACCGAGCTCTCGATCGGGACGATCGCGCGGTCCGCCTCATCGCCGCGTACGGCGTCGAGGGCCGCCTCGATGCTCGGGTAGGAGACCGCGCTCTCGCGCGCGCCCGGGTCAAATGCCGTGAGGGCGGCGTCGGTGAACGTGCCTTCGGGACCCAAATAGGCGTACCGGACGGCCGTGGCCTGCGTCTCTGGCATGGCGCTCATCTTGCCAGCCGGGGGCGCGTGCCGTGGCCATGGGCCGCGAGCGCCCTGGCGACGTCGGCGAGCTGGCGCGCCCGGTGCAGTTGGGCCCGCCAGTCGTTGCCGGTCGCCCGGTGCGCGAGCGGAACCTCGACCTCCGTCACCCGCATGCCCAGCCGGAGCAGGTCAATCGTGAGTGCCGTCTCCACGCCGAACCCCGGCGCGAGCGGCCGCGCGGCCTCGAGCGCGGCCCGGGTGAGGCAGCGCTGCCCGTTGAGCGGCTGCGCCGGGCGCCAGCCGGTGGCCCGCTCGATGCCCGCGCCGGACAGCCCCACGACCAGGCCATGCCCGCCGCGCTTGACCCGGTCGGTGAACACCGCGATGGTCATGTCGGCGTCCCCGGCCAGCACCGGCTCGGTCAGCGGGCCGGCCGCGCCCGCCGTGGCGCCGAGATCACCGTCCAGGAACAGCAGGGGCCGGGGGCTGGACCGGCCGTTAGCCCGCTCAAGCAGCCGCACCGCTTCGGCGCCGGTCTCCATCGCCGCCGCCTTGCCGCGGCGGCGGCCGTGCCGGACGACCGTCGCACCGGCGCCCTCGGCGAGGGCGCCGGTGCCGTCCGTGGAACCGTCGTCGACGACGACCACCAGGTCCACTCCGGGCAGCCCGGCGGCCCCGGCGACGGTCGCCTGGATGCGGTCGGACTCGTTCTTGGCGGGGATGACGACGGCCACGTCGCCGCTCGGCGGCATGCGCGCCTACAGGCCGGTGACCGCCGCCAGGTCGTCGTGGATGGTGAACACGGACTGCAGGCCGGTCACCTCCAGGATCTTGCGAACCGGCGGGCGGGGCGCGGCGAGGGTGAGGTCGCCGCCCTTCTCGCTGGCCAGCCGTTGCGCGGCCAGCAGTACGTTCATGCCCGTGGAGTCGCAGAAGTCGACCGCGGACATGTCCACGACGATCTGCGCTGACTTGGTGGCGGCCAGGGCCGCGGTCAGCTCGGCCTGCAGCCGCGGCGCCGTGTAGAGGTCTATCTCGCCCGCGAGGGCAAGGACCGTCACGTCACCCTGGGACCGGCTCGAAACCCGCAACTCCACGTCCGCACCCTACCGGGTCCGGAACGCTGGCCACCACATCGGCCGATATATCTGCCGCGACGAGCTCCGGGGTGACCGCGGCGGGCCGCGCCGCGGCGGTGACGCTATCGCGGCTGACCTGGCACGACATGGCCCTCGGACCGCCCCTGCCGCTGCCAAGCTCGCTCCCCGGAACCCGGATCACCTCGATCCCGGCAGCCTCCAGCCGGGCGTTGGTCTCGACGTTACGCTCGTAGCAGACCATCAGCCGCCGGTCGATGGCCAGCGCGTTGCCGCCGTCGTCCCACTGCTGCGGCACGGCGGGCGGGTCCATCCCGGTGCTGATCACGGTGAGCGCGTCGGCCTCCATCGCCTGCGCCATCGACTCCAGCAGGGGCATCGGCCGGGACACCCGCAGGTCACCCGCGGAGCCGCTGATGACGTGGCCCTGGAGGACGTAGCCGAGGGCGGGGAACATCAGCACGGTGTCCTGGTCGAGCACCGTGCAGACGTTGTCCAGGCGCGTTCCGGACGGCAGTTGCCGCAGCGGCACGACCAGGACGGCCCGGGCGAGCCCTGCCGCGAAAAGGTGGTTCGCCAGCCGCTCCGCGGCGGCGGGCGTGGTCCGCTCGGTCAGCCCGACGGCGATCACCCCGGGCGCCAGCTGGAGCACATCGCCCCCGTCCAGCGGCTCGAACTCGGGCCCGTAGACGCACGTGGCGCCCGCGAACCGGGGGTGGTGGGCGTACAGGATCCGCATGAGCGCCGTCTCGCGGGACCTGGCGCCGCAGGCCAGGCTGGTCACCGCGACCGCCGGCCCGATCCACAGGCTGGAGTCGCGCAGGAAGGCCAGGTTCGGCAGCGGGGAGACTATGAAGTCGTGCCGGTCCAGCAGCCCGAAGACCACGCCGCGCCCGGGCCGGAACTCCTCCGGGGCCAGCCCGGCCACCAGCACGTGCGCCAGTTCCTCCGGATCCAGGCCGGCCAGGTGGCTGCCCAGGTCGGCCCGCAGCTGCGCACCGAGGCGTGGGTCGGAAAGGACCGAGTTGATCGCCTCGCCCCGCGCCGTTGGGTACTCCATTACGTCTTGCAGCAGCTCCAAGACGTAGAGCACTTCGATGCCGTGATCGCGCAGGCACTGCGCGAGGATGTCGTGCTCCTGCTGGGCCCGAGCGGCCCAGGGGACGGAGGGGTAGAGCAGCTGATCCTTGGTGCGCGGGGTGATCCGCGTGAGCTCGGCCCCCGGCCGGTGCGATACGACCGTTCGCAGGCGCCCGACTTCGCTGTCGACGCCGTGGTTGTGGCGCACGACTCACCCCCGTTCCCGGTGCCGGGGCCCCCCGCTCCGACGACCTTTCGCAGGGAGTTATCACCGCTTCGCGAGCGGATTACGCCTCGCTAGGCGGAGCAGCCTCTCCGGCCGCAGGCCCGGTCGCCCGGCCGCACGGCGCGGGCAGGACCGCCCAGACGGTGATCTCCCCGTCGGCGGCCCGGATCCCCCAGTGGCTGGCCAGATGCTCGACGATGGCGAGGCCGCGCCCGCCGAGCGAGGACGGCCGGGGATGCCCCGCGTGCGGGCGCGTGGAGCCGCCGCCGTCGCTCACCGATACCCGCAGCGACCCGTCGGCGAGGGTCCAGGCCACCCGGACCGTGCGGCCCGGCAGCGGCCTCGCGTGCCGGATCGCGTTGCTGAGCAATTCGCTCAGAACCAGGGCCGCGTCGCCGATCGCGGCTGCCATCGTGCCCGCCTCGCGCAGGTCGGCGGCGAGCTGCCAGCGGGCCGTCGCTACGCTGGACGGCGCATACGGGAGCAGGACCACGCTCGACTCGCCCACCTCCCCGTGCCCGTCCCGCATTCGCCTACTAGACCCGGACATGCCCCGAGGATTCATCCCGGAAACACCCACCTGCCCCGTATGCATCACCATGCACAGACGTAACAGGGATTTATTACTTAACGGAACCTCAGTGATTCTCTACGTAACCGAAAGTCCCGTGTCCCGGGGCGGGGCGCGGCAATCCGGGTAGGGTTGGGTTCGCTCCGCGGCCGACGGCCGGTTCACGGCCGGCGCGCCGGCGTACGGTCCCGTAACGGCGGGCCGTGGGACGGGCGCTCATCTGTGAACATGCTGGACGAGGTGACGTGATGGACACGGCGGACCGGGACCGGTCTGGCCGCCCCGCGCCGGCGCCAGCGGGCACTTTGGACGCCGAGGACCAAGCCCCGGGAACCGCCGGGGAAACCGCCGGCCAGGCTGGGCAGGCACCCGCGGGCCGGGCGGGGGACGAGGCACCCGCAGGCCAGGCGGGGGACGAGGCGCCCGCTGGTCAGGCCGCCGACGCGCCCCCCGGTGCGCCCCGCGCGCGGCCGTCCCGGCTGCGGCGGGCCGCCCGCTCGCCGCTGGCCCGGCACGCTGCCCTGCTGCTCTTCTTCGTGGCCGCGGGGATGGCGGTCACCTGGGCACCCGGGCCGCACCGGCCGCTGGTGGGGTACCTGGCCGGCTATCTGCCGGAAGGCCGTGACACGGCCAGCTACGTCTGGGGCTTCTACTGGATGGCCCACCAGGTGACGCACCTGGGCAACCCGTGGTTCACCACGCAGATGGCGGCGCCGGTGGGAGTCCAGCTCGGGTTCCACACCCTCATGCCGCTGCCCGGCGTCCTGCTCACCCCGCTCACGCTCGCCTTCGGCCCCAGCTTCTCCTACAACCTCCTGGTCGCGATCCTGCCCGGGCTGCTGGGCTACGCCGCCTACCGGGCGGCGCGGCTCTGGCTGCGTTCCGCCACCGGCGCCGTCGCCGCAGGGGTGTTCTTCGGCCTGTCCTCCATGCTCACCCAGCAGACCTGGTACCACCTGAACATCGCGCTCGGTGCCCTGTTCCTGCCGCTGGCCCTGGAGGCCTCGGTCCGGCTTCGCCGGAGCCCGGGACGCCGTCAGGCGGTCATCCTCGGGCTGGTCATGGGCGCCGCCGTGCTCACTGACCAGGAATCGTCCGTGCTCGCGGGCATCGTGACCGGCGTGGTGCTGTTGCCCTGGCTGCTGCGCCGGCCCAGCTGGGCAAGGGTGCGGCCGACCGGGCTCGCCGTGGTGACCGGTGTCGTGGTCGCCAGCCCGCAGCTTGCGGCCATGGTCCAGGAGATCACGCAGAAGGGCCTGACGATCCCGTCGAGTCTGCTGGCGGTGTCGTACAAGCAGTACGGGATCGGCCTGCCGGGCATGTTCACGCCGACGCCGCGGGTGGCCAACTTCGGGCTCAGCGTTCTGGCCAGCCCATTCCTGCACGGCCGGGACAACGAGGGCATGCCGATGTTCGGCACGGTGCTGACCATCCTCGCCGTCTGCGGGCTGATCGCGGCCCGTAAGCGGCTGAGTGCGTGGCTGCTCGCGGCGCTGTGGATCGGCTGCGCCGCGCTGGCGCTCGGCACCTCGCTGTGGATCGGCAGGCACCAGTACCTGCCGCTGGCCTCGGTGTGGCATGGGGTGCGGGTGTCCAACCTCATGCCCTACACCTGGTTCGTCCGGATCCCCGGCCTGTCCAGCTTCCGGGAGGCCGACCGGCTGGCGATCCTCGGGCTGCTGCCCGCGGCGCTCCTTGCCGGGGCGGCGGTGGACTGGGCCCGCTACCACGCGAGGCCGGTGATCGCCGTGGTGGCAGCGGCCGCGATCCTCGAGGCCGGCTACGGCGGCAGCGCCAAGGTCGGCGTGATGCCCACCAGTTACCCGGCGGTGGACCGTGCAATCGCCGCCGACCACTCCGGCTCGATCGTGGTGGACATCCCGTTCGGTCAGCGCGGCGGGATCCCCGTCAACGGGGCGCAGTTCTTCCCCCAGGCGCTCGTGATGGCCACCGCCGACGGCCACCCCCGGTCCGTCTCGTACACCTCCCGGCTGCCCACGCCCACCGCGGAAGCCATCGACGATCACCCGTTCTACGCGGACCTGATCGCCGTTGAGCACGACGTCCCGATGACCTGCCCGTGGCGGATCCCCCACCAGGCGCACTCGCAGCTGCTGTGCCTGCGCCCGCCCGGGGTGACGCTGAAGGGCCTGGTGACCTCGTCGGCAACCCTCTCCGCCGCGGAACTGGCCCAGGCGCGAGCGGACGCTGCCCGCATGAACGTCGGGTGGGCCGTGGTGTGGAAGCGCAACCAAAGCGTCGCCAGCTTCATCCTGCCCTTCCTGAAGGCGACCGGCTTCCACTTCGCGTACCGGACCTGCGGGAAGGACAGCGTGCTGGTCTACCAGCGCTCTGGCCACACCGTCACGAGATCAGGCTGCGTCGCGTGACTGATATTCGCCGATAAATTGGTATTCCCGCGTCACAATCCATTCCCGTAAAAGCCAAGCTTTGTGAATTCTACAGGCGCGCTCCGCCATTAGGTATGCAACCATCTGGCGGAGCGCGGCCCCGCCGGGCATCGGGGTGCCTGAACGCTTGGGGGCGGCGCGCAGACGGGGGTGAATGGACCTGAGCGGGGTGGGGTCAGGGCTAGCAATGGGCGGGGCGGCGGGGTCAGGGCTAGCAGAGCGCGGGGCGGCGGGGTCAGGGCTAGCAGAGCACCGGGGCAAGACGGAGACCACCGTCCCGGCGGGGGGACGGTCATCTGGCCCGTGGCGGGCGCGCGTCCCCGGCGCCCGCCACGCCGAGTTGATCATCTGCTACCTCATCGCCGGGGTCGCGCTGACCTGGCCCCGGGCGACGTATCTGGCGGGCCGCCTTCCCGCGACCCGCGACGTCGGCGGCTACGTCTGGGGATTCTGGTGGATGGCCCGTCAGGTCACGCACCTGGGCAACCCGTGGTCGACCGGCTACCTGGCCGCGCCGGTCGGCACCCAGCTCGCCTACCACACTCTGATGCCGCTGCCCGGCCTCCTGATGACGCCGGTCACCCTGGCCTTCGGCCCCAGCGCGCCCTACAACCTGCTCTCGACGGCCTGCCCCGGCCTACTCTGTTACGTCATGTTCCGGGCGGCCCGGTTGTGGCTGCCCGGCTTCGGCGCGGCGGTCGCCGGGGCATTCTTCGGCCTGTCCTCCAGCCTCGCGTGGCGCAGCTGGTACGAGGTGAACCTGGCGCTCGGCGCCCTGTTCCTCCCGATGGTGCTCGAGGCGTCGGTGCGCCTGCGGCGCAGTGCGGCTGGAAGTGGCGGCCGGTGGCGCCGGCAGGCCGTGACCGTGGGGCTGATCCTTGGCGCGGTGATGCTTACCGACCAGGAGTCGGCCGTCCTGGCCGCCATCCTGGCCGGGCTGACCCTGATCCCCTGGCTCGTCCGCCGGCGGTCGGCGGCGGCGCTGTGGCGCGTCACCACGGCCGCGATCGTCGCGGCCGTGGTCGCCAGCCCGCAGGTCATCGCCATGATCCGGCAGTCGGCCGGCGGTGGTGCCGCGATCCCGGCCCGGCTGCTCGCGCAGGACTACAACGGTTCCGGGGCGGGGCTTGTCCAGATGGTCGCCCCGTCCCCGCGCCTGGCCAGCTACGGCCTGCCCGGTCTGGCCTCGCTTTACTACGAGGGCCGGCCTTCGGTTGCGGTGATCGGGTACGGCGCCGTGCTCACCCTGATGGCCCTGACCGGCCTGATCGTCACCTGGCGGCGTCCCGCGGCCCGGCTGCTCGGGCTGATGTGGCTGGCCTGCACGGCGCTGGCGCTGGGGTCCGCGCCGTGGATCCTCGACCGTGGCTACCGGCCGCTGGCCGTGACGTGGCACCGGGCGCCGGTGTCGCTGCTGATGCCCTACACCTGGCTGGTCCGGCTCCCCGGGCTGGCCAACTTCCGGGAGGCCGACCGGTTCACCGAGCTTGGCCTGGTAGCGGCCGCCCTGCTCGCCGGGGCGGCGGCGGGGTGGCTCCGTGCCCGGGCCAAGCCCGTCCTCGTGGTGCTGCTCGCGCTCGGCCTGGTGGAAGCGGGCTGGTCGGGCAATCCGCAGGGTCACGCGCCGGTCGGCGTGATGCCCACGGCCATGCCTTCGCTGGACGGGCCCATCGCGGCCGATCACTCCGGGTCCATCGTCGTGGACGTCCCGTTCGGCATCCGGGGCGGGCTTCCGGTGGCCGGTGCGGCTTTCCCGCCGCAGACGCTGGTGCTCGCGACGGCCGACGGCCATCCACTCGCGAACGCGTTCGTCTCCCGGATCCCGGACGCCACGCTCTCCGGCATCCAGCGCCGCGCGTTCTACGCCGGGCTGATGAACGCCGAGGGCGGGCCCCGGGCCAACACCCCCGGCACCCTGGCGGCGGCGCGGCTGAGCGCGCGCGCCATGCACGTCGGCTGGGTCCTGGTGTGGACGCCCAGCGCCGCCGTTGGCCGCTACCTGCGCCTGACCGGCTTCCGCCTGGATTACGTCGCGAACGGGGCCGCCGTGTACCGGCCGACGGCGCCCGCCGCGCCTGGCCCCGCCGCGCCCGGCCCACCGCCCGCGAAGCCGCCAATCCCAGCCCCATGAGCCCCACCAGCACCGCAGACATCGCTACTTGCGGCACTCGATGGAGCCGTATGTGAAGTACCTGGCCCTGATCACCGGCTACCAGTTCTTGCTGATTCTGACGGGGATCGCGTCCGGGCTGGGCCTTCGTCACCAGCCGCAAACGCATGACAGCCCAGCAGGTCACCCGGTCCCGAGGTCGGCAGGAGGAGCGGGCCAGCTTAAACCATGATCCGGTAGGGTTTTCGCCCCTGGGAGGGCGAAAACCCTACCGGATCACGAAATTCTGGTTGTGGCTGCCAGGACAATCTTTGGTGCTCGTTGCCACAACCAGCACATTCCGCCGTGGCAAGCGCACCCGGCGCTATGACCCGCGGCCGGTACTTCCTGCCGTCATCCGGTCGGCGGGGTGAGGCGGGCGGTGGGCGGGCCGTCGAGCAGGCCCTCCGCGACCAGCTCGCGGACGAGACCGCGCAGCCCGACCGCGAGGCCCACCCGCTCCTCGGTGGACAGCGCGGCGAGGATGCGTGCCTGACGCGACTGCCACGCCTGCCACATGCGGTCGGCGACGAGCTGACCTTGCGGCGTGAGATAGAGCCGAACGTAGCGATGGTTCCCCTCATCCCGCCCCCGCCGGATCCAGCCCTTGCGCTCCAGGCCGGCCGCCAGCCTGCTGACCGTGCTCTTCTCTAGGCCGAGCAGCTCCGCCAGCTGGCCCTGGGCGATGCCACGCGCCGCCAGCAGTTCGAGCAGGGCGCGCGCTTCCGAGGCCGACACAGCAGGGAGCGGCCCGGCGGGCTCGCCGGTATCCTCCTTGGCAGCCCAGGAGCCCTGGGCGCCCGTCAGCGCATCCCGGCTCAGCAGGCGCATCAGCTGCGCGAGGAGCTGTTCCAGGTCCGGGTCACCCAGCGAGGTATCCACGTGAACAGTTGTACCCCACAACTCTCTCGGTGGTACCGTCAAGACGTGAGAGTTGCCTCATACAACTACGGATCTCACTGGCGTGGTGGCCCGTACGCCATAGGCTCACCGCTGTGAGTAACCGAGGGCGACTGAGCGCGCCCGGCGACCTGGACAAGCCAGGCAGCCTCAGCGGCCCGGGCAGCCTGCAGGCGGACGGCGGCATGGCCAGCGCGGCCACCGCCACCGCGGACGCCCCGGATGTCGCGCCGAGCGTGGCCGACCTGGCTGGCGCCGGCATACCGCCCGGCGAGCGGCTGGAGGACTTCGCCAGGCGCTACAAGCTCGAGCCGGCCTCCGCCCGCCCGCCAGCGCTGAAGTACCTGCGCATGCTCTGGCAGCGGCGGCAGTTCATCACCGGGTTCGCGACCGCGAGCAACGTGGCGATGTACAGCGAGGCACGGCTGGGACAGCTCTGGCAGGTGCTGACCCCGCTGCTCAACGCCGGTGTGTACTTCCTCATCTTCGGGGTGCTCCTCGGCGTCAACCGGGGTGTGCCGGGCTACATCCCGTTCCTGGTCACCGGCATCTTCGTGTTCAACTTCACCCAGCGGTCGTGCATCACGTCCTCGACCGTGATGCGCACCAACCTGCCGCTGATCAGGGCGCTGCCGTTCCCGCGCGGCTGCCTCCCGCTCGGCTACGTGATCATCGAACTGCAGCAGCTGCTGCTCTCGTTCGCGGTGCTGTTCGTGATCATCCTCAGCTACGGCGAGCCGCTCACCTGGTACTGGTTTCTCATCTTCCCAGTGCTTGCCCTGCAGACCCTGTTCAATGTGGGGTGCGCCTTCGTCCTGGCGCGCTGGGGCTCGGGCTTCGACGACGTCAGCCAGCTGCTGCCGTTCATCGTCCGCACCTGGTTCTACGCCTCGGGCGTCATCTTCAGCATCCAGACCACGCTGCGGCTGGTCCCGGGCAAGTTCTTGTTCAACCACCCGACCCTGGCCTACCTGCTGCAGATCAACCCCGCCGCGGTCTACATCACGCTGATCAGGAACGCGTTGCTGACCAGTCAGCGCACCAGCATGCCGGGGTACCACCCCTACAACGCGGTGCGGTGCTCGATGTATGGCGATCCCACGAAGTACCACGTCGGCGCGCATCAGTTCGCCAGCACGGTCACCTACTACAGCTCCTACTGCCATCCGGTGGTCAGCCAGTCAGCCCTCTGGCTGTACGGGGGTGGCTGGGCCGTGGTAGCCGCGGTCGGCGGGTTCTTCTTCTTCTGGTGGGCCGAGACGAGATACGGCCGTGGCTGAGCCCATGGTCGTCGTGGACGACCTGCACGTTGTGTACCGGGTGTACGGCTCGGGCTCGGACAAGGGGACGGCGGCGACCGCGCTGCTGCGCATGATCAGGCGCCAGCAGCGGCCGTCGATCCGCGAGGTCCACGCCATCCGCGGCATCTCCTTCGTCGCCTACAAGGGCGACGCCATCGGGGTCATCGGGCGCAACGGATCCGGCAAGTCGACCCTGCTCCGCGCCATCGCGGGACTGCTGCCAGCCGAGCAGGGCATGGTATACACACTCGGGCACGCGGCGCTGCTCGGCGTGAACGCCGCGCTGCTGGAGAACCTCGCCGGCGAGAAGAACGTCGTCCTCGGTTGCCTGGCGATGGGGATGAGCCCCCAGGTGGTGAAGGAGCGCTACCAGTCGATCGTGGACTTCTCCGGCGTCGGCGACTTCATCAACCTGGCGATGAAGACCTACTCCACCGGCATGGGCTCGCGGCTTCGGTTCGCCATCGCGTCCGCCAAGAGCCAGGACATCCTCCTCGTTGATGAGGCCCTGGCCACCGGGGACGCCGAGTTCCGGGTCAAGAGCCACCGGCGGATCGACGAGTTGCGGGCGCAGGCGGGCACGGTGTTCCTGGTGGCGCACAACCTCGGCGAGATCGAGGAAACCTGCAACCGGGTCATCTGGCTGGAGAAGGGCCGGATCGTCCAGGCCGGCGAGAACGTGCCCGAGATCGTCGACGCCTACCTGGCTGCGACCGGCGGCGAGCCGCGGGTCCGGGAAGCCCCGAAGGCCTGACGGCCCGGCGAGTACTCAGCGCACCGCGTCCGCGGCCACGACGTCACGGCTGGCCGCGGCGCCTGCCCCGGTGTCCTCACCGGCCCCGGTCACCGCGTCGGCCCGGCGCAGCCGCAATCTCATCCGCGTGCCACCGCTCGGCCTGGAGCTCGCCGAAACCGAGGCGTCCTGCGCCATGGCCAGCTGCTGGACGATGTAGAGCCCGAGGCCGATGCCGCCGAACCGGCGGCGGTCCCCGACCTCACCCTGCACGAACCGCTCGAAGATCCGCTGGTGGTCACCGGGGGAGATGCCGATGCCCTCGTCGTCGACCGTGACCTCGATCCGGTCCCGGACCTGGCGGGCCCGGACGTTGACCGCGCCGCCGTTCGGCGAGTACTTGAAGGCGTTCTCCAGCAACTGGCCGACCATGATGTCGGTGGCGATCGGGTCGCCATAGGCCTCGGGTAGCTGCCGGGGAATGTCGGCGATCAGCGTGTGCTTCTCCGACAGCGAAAGGAACCCGGCTGCAGTCCCGCGCAGCAGCGCCGCGAGGTCGAACGGCCCGTTGCGCACGACGAGCTGGTCCGACCCGGCCCGCGCGCCGAGCAGCAACTGCTCGACCAGGTGCCCCAGGGAGCCCGCCCGTTCCGCGATCGTCTGCACCGCGCTGCGCCGCTCGGCGTCGGTGAGCTGGTCCCACCGCCTGGTCAGCGTGCTCGCGAACCCCTGCACCACCGTGATAGGCGTGCGCAGCTCGTGGCTGGTCGTGGCGAGGAACAGGTCCTTGGCCTCTTCGAGCTCCTTGGCGGCGGTCACGTCACGGAAGTCCACCACCCACTCGTCCCGGCCGTTCAGCACGTTGCACAGCACGTCGAGCCAGCGGCCGGCGGGCAGCCGGTAGGTGAGCCTCGGCGCGCCCGGCGCGGGCACGGGGAACGGTGGCGGCTTGCCGAGCACTTCGGCCGCCGACATCCCGGTGAGCCTGTGCGCGGCGGGGTTCCACTGCTGGATGAGGCCGTTGCCGTCGAGCACGGCGATGCCGTCCGCGCTTGCGTCGATCACCGCTCGCTCGTGCGCCCGCTGCCGGACGATTTCCTCGAACGCCGTCGCGTTCGTGAGGGCGACCCCGGCGTGCCCGGCCAGCAGCTCGAGCAGCTCGAGTTCGACGTGCCCGACCCTGCCCCCGCTGTAGAGGGCGTACAGGGCGCCGTACGGGCGGTCCCGCACGTGCGACAGGGCCAGTGCGATCGTGTGCAGCCCGGGCAAGGCGGACCAGATCAGGTCGGCGAACTCGCCGGACTCGCCGGTCCGCATCATCACGGTACGGTCGGACCGCATCAGCTCGCCTACCAGGCTGGTGGGCAGGTCCGAGACCCTGCCCCGGAGCCGGGCCGGCAGCCCTTTCGTGCTGACCAGGCGCACGCTGTTGTCCTCGATGAGGACGAACCCGCCTGCGTCGGCGCCGGTCAGCTCGCACAGGCTCGCCGCGATCCGGTCGAGCACCGCCTCCAGGTCGCGCTGGGCGTTCATGTCGGCCACGACGTCGCCCAGCTTGCGCACCACCCGGGCGCGCTCGGCGGCGTGGTGCCTGGCGGCGGCGTCCTCACCGGTCCGGTGGCACACGTTGACCCAGCCGATCACCTCGCCTGCGCGGTCGCGCAGCGCGCTGGTGTCGATGCGCAGGTCCAGCAGGGTCTCATCCTTGCGGGCGCGGCGGGTCACGAACGAGATCTGGCCGCCGGAGCGGACCCGCTCCAGCGCCGCGTTGTGCTCGGCCTTGAGCTCTTCGGGGATCAGCGGTGGCTCCCGGCCGAGCACCTCATCCGCTTTCCACCCGAACATGCGCTCGGCCGCCGGGTTCCACAGCAGCACCGTCCGCTCGGTGCTGAACGCCACGATGGGGTCGGCCGCGCACTCCACGACGGCACGCGCCGTCGCGTCAATCCGGTCTTGCCCGGCTAGCACCGCTTCAGGACCCACCCCTGCATAGTGTCATCGCCCAGCCACCAAGGCTCGCAAATCGCGCTCAGCGGCAGGCGGCGGTCCAGTCCCGGACCGCGGACGAGGCGGCGGCCGCCGCGGCCGGAGCCGAGGCGCGCAGGCCGCGCCGATAGTTCGGGGCGCTACTGCACGGTCCAGCCGAACGAGACCGAGCCGGAGTGGCCGTGACCGTCGGTGACCTTGACCGTCGGCCGGTACGTTCCCGCGGTGCTGGGCGTGCCGGTGATCAGCCCGCTCGCGCTGATGCTTAGCCCCGGCGGCAGGCCGTTGGCGGAGAACGATAGCGTCTGCCCGGTCACCGGGTCGACCGCCTTAATCTGCAAGGACACCGCGGTGCCCGTCACGCCGCGCTGGGCGCCGGGGTCAAGCAGCGGTATCCGGAGCGGGTTGAGTTGGTCGAGGTCGGTGCCCCCAGGCGTGTTGATCCCTCTGACGGTGCCCGTGCTGCTGTACTGCCAGACCCCCCAGTTGGTCCAGCCTGCCGGCAGGGTGGGGCTGGACGTGGAACTGTAGTCCGGCACCCACAGGGGCACCTGCCTGAAGTTGGCGACGCCGCCGGTGCAGGTCTGCCACCACGGCGCCGGGGTGTAGATGATGGGCTCCTGCCCGGTCTTGACCTGCACCTCGGCGTCGAACCTGGTGATCCAGGTGACCATGGTGGATTTGCTGAGCCCGTAACACTCGGCCCCGTAGGGGTTGTACTCGATGTCCAGCATGATCACCGGCGGCGGGACGCCCGCCTTGGCCAGGTAGTTGAGCAGGTAGTCCGCCTGCACGGCGGGGCTGGCGCTGCTGCCGTTCCCGTTCGGGATCGCGAACGCGTAGGCCATCACCGACAGGCCGGCCGCCTTGGCCTGGGCAAGGTCGGTGAGCGCGTAGGGGTTCTTGTAGTAGGCGCCCTCGGTGGCCTTGACCGCCGCGAACTGGATGCCCGCCTGGGCGACCTGGGTCCAGTTGATGCTCTGACCGTTCGGGTGCTGGAACGAGGCGACGTCCACGCCCTGCTTGGCACCGGGGAGCGGCGCCGTGTGCCTGCCGTCAGCGGCCCCGCCCGCGAGCTGGCGCAGCACCTGGGGCGAGTGGGTCGCCCCGGTGTTGTAGCGGTCCGCTCGCTGCTCCTGGCTTGCCGAAGAGGCCGACGCCGGGCCACGCACCCCCGCCGCTGCTGGCAGCGCCATGAGCGCCAGCACTCCGAACCCGGCGGCTCCCGCCGTGATCCGCGCCATCCGTCGGCTCGCCGTTGCCGCCATCGCCGTCCCCTAGCCCAGTGACCCGTACCGTGCCTGGCGACCATATCCCGGGCTAAGCGCTGGCATGACTCAAGTGCGCGAAGAACCAGGCCACCGCGGTGGCGCGGGTGCCGGTGCTCTCACATCAGCAAGTGCTTTTGTGCTCCTGTGCCGTCCCCGGCCGCCGGCGCCGGCGCTCTCACATGAGCAAGTGCTTGCGCTTTTGTGCTCCTGTGCCGTCCCCGGCCGCCGGCGCCGGCGCTCTCACATGAGCAAGTGCTTGCGCTTTTGTGCTCCTGTGCCGTCCCCGGCGCCCTACTTGAGCAGGCGGGACAGGCGGCGGTCAGCGAGCGGCTTTCCGCCGGTCTGGCAGGTCGGGCAGTACTGCAGCGCGGAGTCGGCGAACGACACCTCGCGCACCGTGTCGCCGCAGACCGGGCACGGCTCGCCGGCCCGGCCGTGCACGCGCAGGCCGGACTTCTTCTCGGCCTTCAGTTCCCCGGCCGCCAGGCCCGCCGACCTCTCGACTGCCTCCCGGAGGGCGCCCGTCATCGCGGCGTGCAGCGCCGTCACCTCCTCGGGCGTCAGGCTGGAGGCGAGCTTGAACGGCGACATCTTCGCGGCGTGCAGCACCTCGTCCGAGTAGGCGTTGCCCACGCCGGCGATGATCTTCTGGTCCCGCAGGACCCCCTTGATCTGGGTGCGGCGCCCAGAGAGCAGGCCGGCCAGGACCTCCGGGGTGAAGGTGTCCGCCAGCGGGTCGGGGCCAAGCGACGCGATGCCGGGCACTTGCGCCGGGTCGGTCACCAGGTAGACCGCGAGCCGCTTGCGCGAGCCCGCCTCGGTCAGGTCAAAACCGCTCTCGTCGGTGAACCTGAGCCGGAAGGCGAGCGGGCCTTTGCTGGGTCGTGGCGGCTCGGCCGGCAGGCTGTCCCGCCAGCGCAGCCAGCCCGCCCGGGCCAGGTGGATGATGAGGTGCAACTGCGCTGGCTCGGTGACCAGGTCGAGAAATTTGCCGTGCCGGCCCGCGCCAGCGAGCCGCTCGCCCGTCAGGGCGCTGAGATCAGGCCGGTAGGTCTTGAGCACGGAGATCTCCGCGCTGGCGGCCCAGTCGATGACCCGCCCTGCCGCGCGCTCACGCAGGAAGACGGCGAGCGACTCAACCTCTGGCAGTTCCGGCACAGCATCGATTCTGCCGTGCCCCGGTCACCGGGCCGGCCAGCCGGGGTCGGGCAACACCGCGAGCCCCGGCCGCGCAGGCCCCGAACCCCGCGACCCTGCCTGGGCTCAGCTGGCGATTTAGTTGGTTTATCAAAACTAACTTATAGTGGACAAAACGCGCCCGCGCCGGCGTTGCGGGAGCGCCCAAGTGAGCGGACCATGGACCTGACAAGGACGAGAGGCCATGGACCAGGCAGAGCCTTCGCCCCTCCCGGGCCAGCCCGGGAAACCACAGCGGCAGAACCCCGAGGACCAGCCGCTGGGCGACCGGCGCGCGGCCGGTAACCTCGACCACCCCGTCGTGGCCGGGTACGACGGGTCCCCGTCGAGCCGTAACGCGCTGGCCTATGCCGCCGGTGTCTCCCGCCGGCTCGCCCGTCCGCTCGTGGTGGTCCACGTCACCCCCGGGGCCTACTGCGAGCCGCTGACCGGGCAGGTCATCGGGATGCCCCGCGCCAGGGCCGAGACGGAGCGCTGGCTGCTCGCCGAGCTCGACCAGGTCTGCGACCGTACCGGCATCGACGTCTGCGTGGTCACCCGGCGCGGCAACCCGGCGCGAGAGCTTGCGGCCGTAGCCGACCAGTTCAGCGCGGACGCGCTGGTCATCGGCGCCCCCGGGCACCGCTGGCACCAGGTAGCGGGTTCGGTCCCCGGCTGGCTGGCCCGCCACGCGCACTGCCCGGTCATCACCGTTCCCTGACATAACTGCCAGGCCCGCCGCGGCACCGCCGTTTCCGAATGCCCGACAGTTTCGGGGAAGAGTGGCGGGGTTCAGCCGATCTGACTCAGGCGGTCCCAATGGGCCCGAAGCGCAAACCGCGAGCGCGCCAGAATCCGGGAATCCGGATTCCGCGATGTCCTAGGGTGAATCCGGGAAGAGGGCGGATGATCTCAAATGGAGAGGCTCCGTACGGGCCGGTACTGGACGCGTGGGGGTTCCGGGGGGGTCGCCCCCGGGATGGAATAGCGGCCCGAACGGGCCGGTACCGGGGCGTGGGGGCTCCGGGGGGTCGCCCCCGGATGGAATAGCGGCCCGGGGCGAAGGTGGCCGAAGGCCACCGAGTAAGAACAGGCGGCTCGGTGGGCGAGGAGGGATTTGAACCCTCACGTCCTTTCGGACACACGGACCTGAACCGTGCGCGTCTGCCGTTCCGCCACCCGCCCGGGCAACGAGTCAGGTTAGCACGACCTCATGCTTACCCTCCCCGCCGATACCATCGGATGCGAGCAGGGAAGGAGGTACCCGGAGTGGGAGTGCTGCAGCGCTTCGAGCGCAGGCTTGAGGGCATGGTCGAGGGTGCCTTCGCACGGGCCTTCAAATCCGAAGTCGAGCCGGTAGAGATCGCCAGCGCCGTACAGCGTGAGATGGACGACCGGGCCGCGATCGTCGCGCAGGGCAGAACGCTGGTGCCGAACGACTTCGTGGTGGAACTGGCCAACACCGACCATGAGCGGCTGGAGGTCTACGCGGACAGCCTTGGCATCGAACTCGCCACGCTGGCCCGTGAGCACGCCAGGGAGCAGGGGTACTCGTTCGTCGGGCCGGTGCGGATGCGGTTTGAGGGCGTGCCCGACCTGACGACGGGGACGTTTCGCATCCGGTCGGGGGTAATCCGCGGGACCACGGTCGAGGGCGGGGAGATCCGCCGCCCTGCGAGCGACCTGCCCCGGCCGCCCGGCGCCTTCGCCGGCCGGCCCCGGCTGCTCGTCTCGGGCCCCGAACCGGGCTCGGACGGCAGCATGCAGCGCACCTACGAACTGACTTCGCCGGTCACCATGCTCGGCCGTGGCACCGACTGCGACCTCCGCCTCGTCGACCCCGGAGTCTCCCGCCACCACGCCGAACTGCGCGTGGAGGACGACGAGGTGGTGCTGGTGGACCTGGGTTCCACCAATGGCACCTTCGTCAACGGTGAGCCGGTCCGGCGGGTCGCCCTCACCGACGGGACGCGGGTCACGCTCGGCCGGACCACCCTGGTGTTCCGGCGGGATGCCTTCTACTAACGCTGACGACGACACTGAAAGGCAAATCGCGGTCTCGGCCATCCGAGGACACATGACCCCATGAATCCGCTCACGCTCCTACTCATCAGGCTCGCATTCCTGGCGGTCCTGTGGCTTTTCGTCATTGCGGCGGTAGGCGTGGTGCGGACCGACCTGTTCGGGCCGTCCCGGAAGGCGCGGCGGCGGCAGCGCCGGCCAATTCAGCCCGTGGCGCCCCGGCCGCCGCGCGCCGCGCGCGCGTCACGGGGCACCCCGCAACGGCTTCTGGTGACGGCGGGCGGCCTGGCTGGCACCACGATCGGGCTAACCGACCAGCAGATCACCATTGGCCGGGCGAATGATGCCACGCTGGTGCTAAACGACGACTACGCTTCGAGCCGGCACGCCAGGTTGTTTCCGCAGGACGGTCAGTGGATTGTTGAGGACCTCGGATCGACCAACGGCACCTACCTCGACCGGCAGAAGGTAACCCAGCCGACGCCGGTGCCCCCGGGCGTGCCGATCCGTATCGGCAAGACCGTTCTGGAACTCCGCAGATGACACTCGAACTCCGCTACGCGGTCCGCTCAGACGTCGGCCTCCTCCGCGAGGGGAACGAGGACTCGGCGTACGCTGGCCCGCGCCTGCTCGCGGTAGCCGACGGGATGGGCGGCCACGCCGCGGGCGAGGTCGCCAGCGCGGTGGCCATCTCGGCGCTCGCCGACCTCGACGACGACCTGCCCGCCAGCGAGTTGCAGCCAGCCCTGGCGGAGGCGGTGACGCGCGCCAACCGGATCCTCCACGACATGGTCGCGGCCGATCCTGCCATCGGGGGGATGGGCACCACCCTGACCGCCATGCTCTGGTCGGGCGACAAGGTGGCGCTGTGCCACATCGGTGACTCCCGCGCGTACGTGCTGTCCGATGGGGAGTTCCAGCAGATCACCCACGATCACACCCTGGTCCAGTCGCTGGTGGACGACGGCAGGATCAGCCCGGACGAGGCCGCCACCCACCCGCAGCGGTCCCTGCTGTTGCGGGCGCTGGACGGGACGTCAGACGCCGAGCCCGACCTGTCGGTGCGCGAGGCCAAGGCGGGTGACAGGTACCTGCTGTGCTCGGACGGCCTGTCCGGCGTGGTCAGCGAGGAGACCCTGCACCGGATCCTGGTCGCGGTGACCGAGCCCGACGAGGCGGTGCTGCAGCTTGTCGAGCTGGCGATCAAGGGCGGTGGGCCGGACAACATCACCTGCATCGTCGCGGACGTCGTAGACAGCAAGACGACGCTGCGCCCGCCCAGCAAGGGCTTCGTGCTCGCCGGGGCGGCCTCCAATGGAGGCAGGCCCACGCTGCGCACCAACAGCCCGGCCGGCCGCGCCCATGCGCTGAGCCAGACCGCGCCGCAGCCGATCGTGGTCGACCACGACGACTCGGCCCCGCGCCCGGCGGAGGCTGAGCCGGAGCCGCCCGTGCAGTCCCGCCGCAGATGGCCGATTGTCACGTCGATCCTGGCGCTCCTGCTCGTCGTGGTCATCGGCGGCGGCTACCTCGGCTGGCGGTACACCCAGGACCAGTACTACGTGGGCACCGACGGCAACGAGGTCGCCATCTTCCAGGGCGTCAACCAGACCGTCCTCGGGGTTCACCTGTCGCACGTGTACCGGCGCACGGGCATCCCGGTCGCGGGGGTGCCCACGACCTACCAGTCGCTGATCCGGGGCAACATCACAGAACCCAGCCTGGCCGGCGCACAGGTAACCGTGCAGCACATCACGAACGCCTGGCGGGCATGCCAGGCCGCCTACGCCGCTCACGCCTCCTACAACCGCGCTTATAGCTCGTACAGGACCAGGCTGAGGAACTACGAGAAGAGGTACAAGGTCGGCAACAGGCCGGTCCGGTCGAAGGGTAAGATCATCCACTCACCGCCGAAGCCACCCAGGCAACCGGCCCCAATACCGGGCAACTGCCCGGGCCCGTCCTCGGCCACTAGCAACGGGGGCGGCCCGTGAGCGCTGTCGCGACGCCTGGCCAGCCCGGCGGCACGACCCGGCGCGGGACGGTGGCAGGTGGGCCAGCCTTGGACGGCGTGGTGCCGCTGCCGCGCGGGCGGCGCGGCACCGAGCTGATCATGCTCGTGTTCGCCGTCGGCCTGGTGCTGTTCGCCTACGCGAACGTGGGGTTCGGGCTGAATGGCAAGCTGCCCACCGGGATCGTCACCTACGGCCTCGCGTTCGCGGCCATCGTCGGCGTCGCGCACCTGGCCGTCCGGCGGCTGGCGCCGTGGGCGGACCCGCTGCTGCTGCCGCTCGCCGCGCTGCTCAACGGCCTGGGCATCGTCATGATCTACCGGCTGCAGGAGTCCGGGCGCGGCGGGAACCCCGGCAACCAGATCTCCACGATGACCGCGTCCACCACGACCCTCCAGGTGCTATGGAGCGCGCTCGGCATGGCGGCGTTCGTCGGCGTGCTCGCCGTGATCAGGCAGCCGCGGATGCTGCAGCGCTACACCTACACCTTCGGCGCGATCGGGCTGGTGCTGCTGGCCCTCCCCGCCCTGCTGCCGGCGTCGATAAGCGAGGTCAACGGCGCCAAGGTATGGATCAGCGTGGGCGGGTTCTCCGTTCAGCCAGGCGAGTTCGGCAAGCTCGCGCTCGCAGTTTTCTTCGCCGGCTACCTGGTCACCAAGCGCGACGTGCTCTCCCTCGCCGGCCGCCGGGTGCTTGGCATCGACCTTCCCCGGGCGCGGGACCTGGGGCCGGTGCTCATCGCGTGGGGGGCGAGCCTGCTCATCCTGGTCTTCGAGACCGACATCGGCCAGTCCGCGCTGTTCTTCGGGCTGTTCGTTGTCATGCTCTACATAGCCACCCAGCGCACGTCCTGGCTGCTCATCGGCGTCAGCCTGTTCGTCTTCGGTGCGGTGGTCGCCGGCAAGATCCTCGGGCACGTGGGCGACCGGTTCACGGTCTGGCTGCACCCCACCGCCTACAACAACGTGCTCTGCGGCACCTCCAGCGTCCACGTCGCGTGCGCGCCGTCGTACCAGCTGGCCCAGGGCCTGTACGGGCTGGGCTACGGCGGCATCCTTGGCACGGGCCTCGGGCACGGCCAGCCGTACCTGACCCCGCTGGTCCAGAGCGACTTCATCGTGACCGCGTTCGGCGAGGAACTCGGGCTGACCGGGCTGATGGCCATCCTGCTCATCTACGGGCTGATCGTGCAGCGTGGGCTGCGGGCGGCGGTGGCGGTCCGGGATCCGTTCTCCAAGCTGCTGGCCGGCGGCCTCGCGTTCGTGGTCGCCCTGCAGGTGTTCGTGATCGTGGGCGGGGTCACGGACCTCATCCCGCTGACCGGGATCACCACCCCGTTCCTGTCCCAGGGCGGTTCGTCGCTTGTGGCAAGCTGGATACTGATCGCCGTGCTCATGCGGATCAGTGACACGGCACGCCGGCCCGCCCCGCAGCCGATCCAGGACGAGGGAATGACGCAGGTGGTGAGGGGCGGATGAACCAAGCTCTCCGGCGCGTCTCCCTCGCTTGCCTGGCGATGTTTCTGCTGCTGCTGCTAAATACCAACTACGTCCAGGCGTTCAAGGCCAGCAGCTTCGTGAACGACCCGCAAAACGGCCGCACCTTCACCCAGCAGTACCAGTACCAGCGCGGGTCGATCATCACCGCCGATAACAAGACGATCGCGGAGTCCCGGCACGTCAGCGGGATCTACAGCTACCAGCGGTACTACCCGGACCCGATACCGTACGCGGCGGTGACCGGCTACGTCACGGCCTACAGCGCGACCGGCATCGAGGGGGCCGAGAGCAAGCTGCTGGCGGGGACCGACCCGCGGCTGACCGTGCGCAACCTCATCGATCTGATCACGGGGAAGCCGAAGAAGGGCGCGACGGTCCAGCTCACCATCAACTCCGTCGCCCAGCAGGCCGCCTACGCCGCGCTCAAGGCCACCGGGCTGCCCAGCGGCGTGGTCGCCATCCAGCCGACTACCGGCGCCATCCTCGCGCTGGCCTCCTACCCCAGCTTCAACCCCAACAAGTACGCGACGTTCAACGGCAACGACCTCATCAAGGCCGACAACAGGTACCGCAACTCTCCCCAGCAGCCGCTGCTGAACCGGGCGATCAACGAGACCTTCCCGCCCGGGTCCACGTTCAAGATCGTGACCGCCTCCACGGCGTTCTCCACCGCCAGGTACACCCCGGACAGCCTGTACTACGCGCCGACGGACCTCAGCCTGCCCGGCACGACCAACAAGCTCATCAACTACGACAACCTCCCGTGCGGCAGCGGCGGCAAGGTGCCGCTGATCTACGCGTTCACCGTGTCCTGCAACACGGTGTACGGCGGCCTCGGCCTGCACCTCGGCGGCTCGGCCCTACGCAGCCAGGCGAACAAGTTCGGGATGAACCGCAGCCTGCAGATCCCGCTCACGGTGTCGCCGAGCAGCTACCCGCCCGTGTCCAACCCCGACTACACCGCGTACTCGGCGATCGGCCAGTACAACGACGCGGTGACGCCGCTGCAGGAGGCCATGTTCGCCGCCGCGATCGCCAACGGCGGCACGCTCATGCGGCCGTACCTGGTGCGGCAGGTGATCGCGCCTAACCTCAGCACGCTGGTGGCCACGCAGCCGTCGGTGCTGAGCCAGGCGGTCAGCCCCGGCGTGGCAGCCGACGTGTCGCGGATGATGGCCTCCGTGGTCCAGTCCCCGTACGGCACCGCGCACAGCATCACCCCGCTGCTGGGCACCATCACGGTCGCGGCTAAGACGGGGACGGCGCAAAACGGCATCAACAACTCCGGCCTCGACGACGCGGTCTTCACCTGTTTCTCGCCAGCTACCGGCAACCCGCAGATAGCCGTCGGCGTCGTGGTAAAGGGCGGTGGCCTTGGCGCGGACGCGTCCGCCCCGGTGGCAGTGAAGATCATCAAGGCGTACATGCAGTACCTGGCAGCCTCGCAGGCGACCCGGTGAGCGCCCAGACTAGGAGCGGGACGGCGCGGGCCAGCGTTGCCCGCGTGACGTGCCGAAACCCCGCTCGGCGGCTGACTACGACCCAGGACGGATACGACAAGTGCGAGACATGACACAGCCCCGCCTCCTCGGCGGCCGCTACGAGCTCGACGGCATCGTCGGGCGGGGCGGCATGGCTGAGGTGTACCGGGCGCGCGATATCCGCCTCGACCGCGTGGTCGCGGTGAAGACCCTTCGCGAGGACCTGGCCAGGGACCACACCTTCCAGGCGAGGTTCCGGCGGGAGGCCCAGTCGGCGGCCTCGCTGAACCACCCCTCGATCGTCGCGGTGTACGACACGGGCGAGGACAACTCGGGCGGATCGCACATCCCCTACATCGTCATGGAGTACGTGGACGGCCGCACCCTACGGGACCTGCTGCGCGACGACCGCCGGCTGCTGCCCGAGCGCGCCCTGGAGATCGTCGACGGCGTGCTCCGCGCGCTGGACTACAGCCACCGCAACGGGATCGTCCACCGGGATATCAAGCCGGGCAACGTCATGCTGACCCGCAGCGGCCAGGTCAAGGTGATGGACTTCGGCATCGCCCGGGCGGTGAGCGACGCGCAGGCCACCATGACGCAGACGGCGCAGGTCATCGGCACGGCGCAGTACCTGTCCCCGGAGCAGGCCCGGGGCGAGCGGGTGGACGCCCGCAGCGACCTGTACTCGACCGGGTGCCTGCTGTACGAGCTGCTCACCGGCCGGCCGCCGTTCCTGGGGGACTCGCCGGTTGCGATCGCCTACCAGCACGTGCGGGAGAACCCAATCCCGCCCTCGCGCATCGACCCGGAGGTTCCCACCTGGGCGGACGCCATCGTCCTGCGGGCGATGGCCAAGGACCCCAGGGACCGGTACCAGTCCGCCGCGGAGATGCGGCAGGACATCCAGCGTGCCCTGCAGGGCGTGCCCGTAGCGGGACCGCACACCGGCGGCTACGACGTGACCACCCGGCGGGTGGGCCCCGCCACCGCCATGGCGGGCATGCCGACCGGCGCCATCTCCGACTACCAGTACGGCCCCGGGGATGACGGTTACCCGCCCGGCCGAGACCGCCGGCGGCTGGCCATCTGGCTGTGGATCGCTGGCGTCGTCCTGGTGCTAGGGGTGGTCGGCGGAGTGGCGTACGCCGTCTTCGGCAGCGGCGCCGCCGCCAACTCGGTGCCGCAGGTCGACGGGCAGACGCTCCACGCGGCCGAGCAGGCGATCACCAGGGCGGGACTGACCTATACGACCGTGCCCCAGGCCAGCTCCACGGTCCCCGAGAACATCGTGATCAAGACCATCCCGCAGAACGGAAACAGCGTGCCAGCGGGCTCCAAGGTGACGATCTTCTACTCCACGGGGCCAAAGATGGTCAAGGTTCCCAGCCTCAAGGGGGACACGCTGGCCCAGGCGGAGAGCACCCTCAGAAGCATGGGCCTCACGCCCAGCGAGCTGCCGGACGCCAACTCATCGCTGCCGCCGGGAACCGTGGTCAAGACGAGGCCGGACGCGGGCACGTCCGTCAAAGTGGGCAGCACGGTCATCATCTTCGTCTCGCAGGGCGGTCCCGCGGTCCCGTCCGTCACCGGCGACAGCTACGGGACCGCGCTCAGCGTGCTGGCCAACGCCGGGTTCACTAACATCAGGAAGGTCAACATCCAGAACCCGAACCTCGCCAACGGGACGGTGACCCAGCAGTTGCCCGCCGCTGGGCAGCACGTCCCGGTGAGCACGCAGATTACGCTTACAGTGGTGAGCAACCCGAGCCCCTCGCCCTCGCCGTCGCCCTCACCAAGCTCCTCGCCGACGCCGTCGCCCACGCCCCCCGGGCCCTGAACAGGAGACGACCGTGCCCAAGTCTCGCGTCCGAAGCAAGGCGGTGTACACGCCGCCACCCCGCCGCGCCAGGTCCAAGGAGGTCAGCCCGCGCTGGCTGGTTCCCACCATGCTCGGCTGCCTGCTGGTGGGGCTCGCCTGGATCGCGCTGTACTACATCACGGGTGGCCACCTGCCCGTGCGCTCGCTGGGGGCGTGGAACCTCGCCGTCGGGTTCGTCCTGATCATCGGGGGCGTCGGGCTATCCACCAGGTGGCGCTAGGAATTTGCTGGCACTGGCGCCGGGCGTCGCGCGGTTAGCCCAGCGGTGACGTCAGCAGCTGGTGGTTGCGGGTCAGCACGGCGACAACGATCGCGGCCGCCACCAGGACCGTCGCCCCTCCCTGGACCAGTGCCCGGCGCTCGCGCGGTGCGTACGCGTACGCGGCGGTGAGGAGCCCGCCGGTGATGAGGCCGCCCACGTGTTCCTGCCAAGCGATGCCGCCGAAGACCAACGGCAGCGCCAGGTTGATCGCGATCAGGAACACGATCCCCCGCGCATCCAGCCGAAGCCGCCGGGCAACCACGAACCAGGCGCCGAAGAGCCCGAAAATGGCTCCCGACGCACCCAGGGCAGACTCGTACACGGGCGCGAGGTAGTAGAAGAGCACCGAGCCGCCGAGCGCGCTCAGCAGGTAGACGGCCACGAAACGCCACCGCCCCAGCGAACGCTCGAGCGGGGGGCCGACGATCCACAGCGCCCACATGTTGAAGATGATGTGCGCGGGACCGACCCCGTTGAATCCTGGCTCGTGCAGGAACGCCGAGGTGAGAAGGCGGTAGTCCTGCCCCGCAGCGACACCAATCACCTGATGCAGGGCCGGGTCATACCACCTTCCCACCATGGCCAGGTAGTCGACGATCCTCGGGTAGACCCACTCAACCAGGTAGAACGCCACGTTGAGGCCGATCAGCGCCCAGGTCACAGGCGCGCCGGAGAGGGCCGCGCGGCCGCCGAAGACCCCCGTCGGCTGCCTGACCGTCTGGTTGCCCTCTTTGATGCACTCCACGCACTGATAGCCGACCGCGGCCGACCTCAGGCACTCCGGGCAGGCCGGCCGTTCGCACCGCACGCAGGACAGGTAGGTCTCCCGCCCGGGGTGGCGGTAGCAGCTGGGCCCCTCGGGGCCGGTCCCATCGCTTGGGGCCTGCTGCGGTTCCACCAGCTATCCCGCCGATTCCTGCGTGCCGTCGGAGCGCGTGATCGTGACCGATTCCAGCACGACATCGGTCGCGGGCCGGTCATTCCTCTGCCGCGTGACCTGGCTGATCCGCTCCACGACGTCGGCGCCCTCGACGACTTCGCCGAAGATGGTGTGCTTGCCGTTCAGCCAGGGAGTGGGGACGGTGGTGATGAAGAACTGGGAGCCGTTGGTGCTGGGGCCCGCGTTGGCCATCGCGAGCAGGAACGGCCGGCTGAATGCCAGGTCCGGGTGGAACTCGTCGGCGAACTTGTACCCGGGCCCGCCGGTGCCGGTGCCGAGCGGGTCCCCGCCCTGGATCATGAAATCGGGAATCACCCGGTGGAAAACGGTTCCGTCGTAGAGCTTGCCCGTGGTGGTGCGGCTGGTCCGGGGATCGGTCCACTCCCGGGTTCCCTCGGCGAGTTCGACGAAATTGCTGACCGTCTTCGGGGCGTGGTCGGGAAAGAGCCGCAGAACTATGGTTCCCTCGGTGGTCCGCAAGGTAGCTGTGAGCGTAGTTGTCATGGCTGAATCCTGGCACGGCCCGGCTACTGCCAGAAACAGAACCCTTCCGTCGTGGCGTCGCCTGAGCATACCCGCATATGCGGACCATCCCGGCGAACCGGCCGCCGGTTGGGTTGAGCCCACCAGTCAAGGGAACTGAGTCAGGCGGGAACAAATTCGGGGAGGTAAGACAGTGTCCCTTCTGACAAAGAAGCAGGCCACGAAGGGTCCGGGCAAGGCCGGGCTGGCCGCAAGAAAGGCCGCGCGCCGTGCCGCGTACCACGCACGGACCTGGGCGGCGCCGCGTCTGGAGCGCACCGGGGAGGCCCTGGAGCAGCGGGTGGCGCCCCGGGTGGCGGCCATGATGTCCGCCGCGGCGCGCCGGATCGAGCCGGCCCCGCCGAAGCGCCGCCGGTGGCCCCTCGTGGCCGCTGGGTTCGTGGCGGCCGCCGGGGTGGGCGCCACCGCCGCGTATCTCATGAGCCGGCGCGGGTCCAGCGTCGCGCCGGTGTTCCAGCCGGAGGAGCCCACGGTTGCCCCGGCCCCGCAGCCGCAGACGGCGCACGAAACCGCCGGGAGCGACGTCAACGGGCGCGTGCGCACTCCCTGACCCGTCCG
>Ga0070698_100001150_pt1 | contig 29264 bp, 19 predicted proteins | sample KBSK1502metaG_FD_65477 | JGI IMG/M metagenome (GOLD analysis project Ga0070698, IMG submission 65477) | Corn, switchgrass and miscanthus rhizosphere microbial communities from Kellogg Biological Station, Michigan, USA - KBS K1-50-2 metaG | ecosystem: Host-associated > Plants > Roots >...
ACAATTGCAGTTGCAGATGTAACTACAACTCCAATAAATGCAAACAATGTCATAGCTGGTGGCAAACCGATCGCTTGTCCTCTTATTTGTGATCGCTGTGATTTAGCATATCGTGTAAAGTCCGGAATATTTAATGAAAGCGTGGCCCAGAAACCTACCATCCCGGTTAATGCAGGAAAAAAATAATTCCAGAATGATGGACCTGAAAGTTTTGATGGCTGTTCCAATATTGGTCCTAATCCGTTTGCAGCATTTATTGCCCAGAATAATAATGCCAATGCAGCGACCGGAAGAAAAATTGCTTTAAACACTAGAAGCTTTCTGATACTTTCCACACCGAGATAAACGATGAACATATTCAGCAACCAGAAAGCAAGAAAACAAATCATGGGAATCATCTGAGGAAATAATGAACTATTATCAATCTCGGGCATGCCAGTATTCCATGCTCTAACAATATTATATATAGCAGCGCCACCGATCCAGGTTTGGATACCGAACCAACCGCAAGCAACAATTGCACGAAGCATTGCCGGAATATTTGCACCTCTTGTTCCAAAGCTTGCTCTTGCAAAAACAGGAAATGGTATCCCATATTTTGCTCCTGCATGTCCATTTAATATCATTGGAATTAAAACGATCGTATTACCTAAAAAGATAGTAAGTATTGCCTGCCACCAGTTCATTCCGCCACCGATCAATGAGCTTGCAAGCATGTATGTTGGTATACAAAGACTCATACTGATCCATAAAGCTGCATAATTCCATGTTCCCCATTTTCTTTTTTCCTGGGGAATCGGAGCTAAATCTTCATTAATTAAAGACGATGATTGTATAGTTTGGTTTTCGCTCATTTTTTTTGAACACGGATGGCACGGATTGAACGGATAAGCATAGGTATTAATGCATAAACTTTCGCCTGGTTATCATATCTGTGTCATACGGATTGTGTGCCAAGATTTCTTATCATTATCGTAAACCTTTCTTCTTATTTCGGGCCTCTTACCAAAATTCAGTAATAAACCTACTTCTATATCTGTTGCTTTCAAATAATTGATAAGTTGATTTTCGTTGTCTTCCGACAATCTTTCATGAGTTTTTAATTCACATATAACAATATCTTCCACTGTTAAATCTGAACAGTAATCGCCAACAATATGCTTATTATAATAAACCAATACTTTTTTCTGCCTTTCAACTTTAAAACCCATTTCTGTAAGCTCAATGTACATAGCATTTTCATACACTTTTTCAAGAAACCCGTAACCAAGTGTATTATAAACCTTGTAAAAGGCTTTTATTATTAACTCTGTTATTTCTTCGTGTTTCATTTAATATTTTTCCTGAATAAAGATGCAACACAGAGTTCATATTAAAAATCCGTGAAAATCTATTTAATCCATGTCATCCGTGTTCTGTTTCTTTGTCTGCTATTGAGATTGCATCACTGATCATCGCCAATCCTTCATCGATCTGCTCTTTGTTAATACATAATGGTGGTGCTACGAAAATATAATTCCATCGTACAAATGTGTACATGCCGAGATCTTTTAATCTTGCGGCTACTTTATTCATCACTGCCATTTCATCTGGCTTTGCATTGTATGGAGCCATCGGTTCTTTTGTTTTCCTGTTTTTTACCAATTCAATGCAACCCAGCAAACCTGTATTTCTCCAATCTCCAATCGATGGATGTTTCTTTTTTAATTCTTCTACCCTGGTATCCATATATTTTCCCATGGCTACTGTATTCTCAATTAAACCATCATCTTCATAGATCTTCAGCATTTCTAAGCCGGCAGCGCAGCAAACAGGATGAGCAGAATAAGTCAGCCCGAGAAAAAGAACCTTATCATCAAATTGCGACGCAATTTTGTCTGAAACAATTAACGCACCAAGAGGCAAATAGCCAGAAGTAATTCCTTTCGCCGTTGCGATCATATCTGGTATGATGTCATGATTTTCGACGGCAAACCATTTACCCGTTCTTCCCCATCCGCTCATCACTTCATCTGCGATCAATAAAATTCCATGAAGATCGCAGAGCTCACGGACTTTCTTCATGTAGCCAACCGGGTATTTCAAACAACCTGAAGAACCAGATTCACCTTCTAAAAGAATAGCAGCAATATTCTGAGGACCTTCAAATGCGATCACTCTTTCCAAATTAGCCACAGCATCTTTTAGCAAATTTTCTTCGCCATATTCCCAGCGATAAGCGATGGGAATATCGAAATGAACAAAGTTGGGTGCTTGTTGTGCATCTGACGCAAGCTTGCGTGGATCACCACCGGCTGACATAGAGCCATAAGTTGCACCATGATAAGCCTGGTAACGGGCAAGAATCTTGTGCCGGCCAGTATACATTCTTGCAAGCTTCACTGCATTATCGATTGCTTCAGCACCACCGATCGTAAACAAAGTTCTGTTCAAACCCTTTGGTGCAAGTGAAGCAACCTTTTTTCCCAACTCACCACGGACTTTCGTTACACAACTTGGCGTTACATAACTTACTTCCTGCATTTGCTTCATTACAGCATCAGTTACCCGTTGATTGCCGTGACCAATATTTACATTCATCAGTCCCGATGAAAAATCAATATAACGTTTGCCATCGTAGTCATACAGATAAACGCCTTCGCCATATTTCACCGCGATAGGCGCAATACCTTTTTGTTTGCTCCAGGAAAATAAAGTGTAATCAAGATTATCCTGGATTATTTCTTGTGCTTCGGATAATGTTTTTGTTTGTGACATAAAATTTATTTTATTATTAAACCACTTCCAGGCGATTTTAATTCTTTAAGTGCATTCCTCTTCTTGGTGTTATATGCATTTGCTTAACTTCTTTTGAAGTCAATTTTTCATTTATCTGGATGGCAGTTATTTTAACTGTTACAGTAACCGGTGTATCCTTATAATCATTATGAAAACAGAAATGAAAAGCCCTGTCGCCGGGTTCCATCCGGTAAAAATCATTAATAACTTTTCCTTTTCTAAGAAACCGGAACTGCTCGCCTTTCAAAAACAAGTCGGCATTGTCATTTTCAACGATCCAGAAATTTATATGCATGCCGGTATCAAGTTTGGTAAGATAGGATTGCCGATCCAAACTAACCGCAGCCAAAGGACCATACTTAGGAAATTTTTCGATAACTGATCCCGAATTGGACGCAAGTGTTTTTGCAGCTTCCTGGTAAGCTTCCTGGCCGGCTTTTTCTGCCGTTATATAATAACTCCATGCTACAGCATTTTCAGGCAGTGTAAAATTGAATGTTGCCTTACTGGTTCCCGGTGCAGATCCGGGATTAACTTTTATAGTTCTATCCTGGAAATTATTAATAATAGTATCCGATTTATCAATGTAAGTGTCTATCTCATTTGTATAGGTCGTATCATTATACTCATCTACATATACTGTTGAATTAAAATTTTGTGTAGCCGGGCTGGCTGGGATGCGTTGTATCTTGTACCTGCAAACTCTTGGTAAAAGCGCTGAATTTGCAAAGCGAAATTTATAAATACCAGTTCTTGTAATATTAATCGTCTTGGTTTCTAATTTACTTGTCTTATACTCCATGAATTTTGAATTAGATGGCCATTCAATGATCTCAACTTCTTTCATTTCTTTTCCGTTCGCTTCTTCAAAACTAAAAATGAGTTGATCACCTTCGGCAAAACCAAAATAAACAGCCTCTTCCCCTTTAATACCGACCCTGATAGAACTTTCAGCAACATCAACAGGCTTTTGCGCATAGATTGCAGCAACCGGTAATAATCCGGAGAGAATTAATAAGAGATAATATTTTTTTGTTACCAGCATTTGTAAATTCTATTAAGCTTTTGTTGCGTCGCACATTTCAGCGTTCTGTAATTCTATTCAGCTTTTTTAACACACAGATGACACTGATGAAACGGATACACACAGATTATTCTGCTACGCAGAATCTGGATTTAACATAAATCAATCCTTCCATGTCATCCGTGTGCTTATTCACGATTTCAACATTGGCTTTTTATCATTATCAAAAATCTTTCTCTTTACTTGCGGCCTTTTGCCAAAATTTAAAAGCAACCCCACTTCAATATTTGTTGCCTTTAAGTAGTTCACCAACTGATGTTCATTTTCCTCAACCAAAACTTCAATTGCCTTCAATTCAATTGCAACAACATCCTCAACAATCAGATCAGCATTATAATCTCCCACCACATTTCCGAAATAATAAACCAAAATCCTTTTTTCCTTCGCCACAGTAAAACCCATTGCAATTAACTCTATGACCATCGCATTCAAATAAACTTTCTCCAAAAACCCATAACCAAGTGTATTATACACTTTTATAAAAAGCCTGAATAATCCTCTCCGTTATCTCCTCATGCTTCATAATACCTGATTTTTAGCACACGGATGACACGGGTGAAACGGATAATCACGGATTTATTCTGCTTCGCAGAACCTGGATTTAATTATATCGATTAAATCCATCCAATCCGTGTCATCCGTGTGCTATGACATCCAATTCACTCCTGCTTCCGGATTCCACTTCACTGTACTTTTTTTAAGCTTTGTCCAGAATTCAATCGAACTCTTTCCAGTTATATCACCGACACCAAACTTGCTTTCATTCCAACCACCAAAAGAAAAAGGCTCACGAGGCACAGGTACACCTACATTCACTCCGATCATTCCTGCACTTGCATGATCAATAATATATCTTGCAAGACCGCCATTTTGTGTAAACACACTTGCGGCGTTACCATAAGGATTTGCATTCTCGATCGCTAATGCTTCATCAACTGTATTTGTTCGCATAATTGAAATGACAGGACCAAAAATTTCTTCTTTCGCCACACTCATCTCTGGTTTTACAAAATCAATGACAGTTGGACCAACATAAGTTCCGTTTTCTTTTCCTTCTACTTTAGCGCCGCGGCCATCCACTAATATCTTTGCACCATCTCTTTCTGCTTCGCCAATATATCTTTCAATACGTTCTTTGCTTTCTTTACTAATAACAGCACCGAGATTTTTTCCCGGAATAATCTTCTTTGCTTCATCACATATCTTTTCAATGATGTGATCAATGTTCCCCACTCCTACCATTGCACTCGCTGCCATACATCGCTGACCGGCGCAGCCACTCATACTTGCAGCAACATTCTGTGCAGTCATATCAGCTTTTGCATCAGGCAAAACCATCAAATGATTTTTTGCGCCACCAAGTGCCAATGCTCTTTTGAATTTTTGAGTTGCTCTTTGATAAACGATCTTGGCAACTTTAGTAGAACCAACAAATGAAACTGCTTCAATACCCGGATGGTCACAGATAGCTTCTACAATTTCACTATCGCCATGAACAACATTGAAAACGCCATCAGGTAATCCGGCCATTCTTAATAGCTCTGCTAATTTTCCAACACTTAAAGGAACTTTTTCAGAAGGTTTTATTACCATACAGTTTCCCAATCCAATTGCATTTGGTATTGTCCAGTTGGGAACCATGCTTGGAAAATTGAAGGGGACGATGGATGCAACTACACCAAGCGGCACATGTTCTGTTCTGCATTCAACACCTTTACTTACTTCTAATACTTCGCCGGTTACTAATTGAGGAAGTGAACAGGCAAACTCGGTAAGCTCAATACATTTTTCAATTTCTGCAGTTGCTTCGCCGATAGTCTTGCCGTTTTCTTCACTTACCAATGCTGCCAGTTCCTGCAGGTTTTGTTCCATTAAATATTTATACTTATAAAAAACCTGGACCCTTTCTTTTATCGGAGTATGACTCCATTTTGGAAAAGCGGCTTTAGCAGCTTTTACTGCATTATCCAGGTCTTTTGCTGTTGACATCGGCACTTTGGAAAGAAGATTGCCATCAAGCGGAGATATAACATCGAGTGTACGGGCAGATATAGCATCGACGAATTTCCCGTTAATATAGTTCTGAACAGGTGAATATTTCATAATGATTAAAAGTTATGGAAATGGATTAGATAACCAACTATGAATTTAATTGATTTTTTTCAGAATAAACCACAGAGACACAAGAACACGGAGATACACGGAGATTCTCTGTGACTCTCTGTGCACTAAGTGGTTCCGTGGTAAAAAAATCGCTAAAAGATAAATAAAAAGAAGTTTAGTATTGAAGGAATACTGAACTAACTTTCTTCATCAACTCCCTGACCTTAGAATGATGCTTTTCACTCACAGGCCAAACTGGAAGACGAAAATAGTTTCCGCATAATCCCATTTCAGAAAGATAGGCTTTTACACCACTGGGACTGCCTTCAGCAAACATGGAAGCAATAATGTCGGTATATTTTAAATGAAGAGGCAATGCTTCATTAAATCTTCCTGCAAGGCAAAGCCTCACCATTTCAGAATAATCTTTTGGATATGCATTGGCAACAACAGAGATCAAACCTTCTGCCCCATCAGCGATCATCTGTAAAGTGATCGGATCATCACCACTGATCACCATAAAATCTGCAGGTTTGTTTTTGATGATATAATTGATCTGTGCAAAATCACCACTGGCTTCTTTGGTTGCAAATATGTTTTTACATTGATTGGCAATCCGAACTTGTGTTTCACCGGTTACATTCATACCTGTACGTGAAGGAACATTGTACATAATGATCGGCAATGGCGTTTCCGCATCCAATGCTTTATAGTGCTGGTATAATCCCTCCTGGTTGGGTTTGCTGTAATAAGGAGCTACCGAAAGAATAGCATCATAACCTGTAAGATCAAAAGTTTTAAATCCTTCGATCACTTCGTGTGTATCATTGCCGCCAATTCCGGCAACGATCGGAACTCTGCCCGCAGTTATTTTATTTACAAAAGAAAATACTTCCTGTTTCTCTTTACCATGAACTGTTGCACTTTCACCTGTTGTGCCAAGCACAACAATATATTCGCACTTGCCATCAATAATATGATTGATGACTTTTTCAAATGATGGCCGGTCAATGCTGCCATCCTGTGTAAATGGAGTAACGATCGCCACACCAGTACCACGAAACATTTCACGAAGAGACATGAGAGATTTTTAATTTTTAATTTGAAATTTTAAATTGGTGAATAAAGTTACTAAAAGTATAAGAGTGCGACGCAACTGCAGTTGAATAGAATTACAAAAGCTGGCAACATCATAATGAATTTGTCATCTATCAGGACATTTTCTATCAAGAACCATGCTTCGACCTAAGTACTCCCTTTAGGGAGACAGAGGGTTTCTAAGTTCTCCCTTTAGGGGGACAGGGGGCGGGGTTTTATTCCTCCCAGAATCCCATCTTTCCAAACTTTGCTATCCGCTGGTTTACTCTTTCTTCAGGCGCCATCTGTTTTAATTCTTTCAACACTGGTATCAAATAATTCTTCAATACTTCTGCTGACTGATCATAATTCCAATGTGCACCGCCATCGGGTTCGGGAATTATTCCATCGATCAGGCCAAACTTCAGCATGTGATCGGCGGTAAGACGAAGCTGTTCTGCCGCTATTTCTTTTTTATCCCAGCTGCGCCAGAGAATAGATGAGCAGCTTTCCGGACTGATGACAGTGTACCATGTATTTTCCATCATATATACTCTGTCGCCAACACCAATACCCAATGCACCGCCACTTGCACCTTCACCGATGATAACACAGATCACAGGAACCCTGAGACGGATCATTTCATAAATATTTCTTGCAATGGCTTCGCCCTGTCCTCTTTCTTCAGCTTCCAATCCTGGAAAAGCACCCGGAGTATCAATCAATGTAACAATAGGTTTATTGAATTTTTCTGCAAGCTTCATCAACCGCAGCGCTTTGCGATAACCTTCGGGATTTGCCATTCCGAAATTGCGCATCTGCCGCATCTTGGTATTGATACCTTTCTGTTGTCCAACGATCATTACGGTTTGTCCATCCAAATTTGCAAAGCCACCGATCATCGCCTTATCATCTTTTACATTTCGGTCACCGTATAATTCAAGAAAACAACTTGTCATTTTCTCGATATACTTCATGGTATAGGGGCGATCCGGATGACGGCTAAGCTGTACACGTTGCCAGCTTGTAAGATGATCAGTGATCTCCTTTCTTTTTTGCAAAATGCTTTCTTCAAGGTGTCGGATAGGCTCACTCATATCCATCTTGTTCTTATCTGCATCATGCTTGTACTTCTCTATTGTATCGATCAGGTCCTTGATGGGTTTTTCAAAGTCAAGAAACTGGCGGTTTGCATTAGAAGGCATAGGCTGAAAATGAATGGCGAATGTAAGAATAAAATAATAATAGGCTTATTACCAGTTTCATAGTCAAAGGATACCGGGGATTTTTTTAATTAAAAACAATGGTCGTTAGTTCCTGTGCTGCTAACGGCATAATCATTGCAACACCTAATTAACCCTTCAACTACATGGAAATTAATATAATTAATTATTTCTATGAAGATCTCTATTCTCCTGCTGGCGTTTATTACATCAGTAAAAATATTTTGTCAAGTGCCTCATACAGTTGATTCATTAAATATTCCAAAACAAAGTATCGATACCACTTTTTCCAGTCCGTATGCATTGATCGCCGGGGGAAGTAAAGGAATTGGTTATGCTCTTGCAGAAGCATGGGCGAAGCGTAAATACAATCTTATACTGATTGCAAGACATTGGGATAGCCTGATGACCGCAAAACATAAACTGGAATCAACTTATGGTATTCATGTTGAATTGCTTTCTTATGACCTGAGTCGTGAAGAATCAGCAACTGAAATTGCTCAATGGTGCATCGAAAGAAATATTCCCCTAAAAGCTCTTTGTAATGTGGCTGGTGCCGGGGGTACCCGGGATTATCTTAGCACTACTCTTGATTCACTTAGATATATGGTGAGATTAAATGTTGAATCATGCATGGCACTTACACTCACGTTGCTTCCATTATTAGAAAAGAATACTCCATCATATATCATTAACGTGGCAAGCATGGCCGGATTTGCTCCCATACCAATAAAGAATATGTACTCAGCTACAAAGTCTGCAGTTATTTTTTTTAGTTATTCTTTGAGATACCAGTTAAAGAAAAAAAACATCAGTGTAAGTTGCCTGGCGCCGGGCCCGGTTTATACAAAGCCCGAGATCGAAGCCGAAACAAAAAAACAATTGGGGAAATTTGGGGACAAAATGGCTATGGCTCCACATAAAGTTGGTGAAATAGCAGTACGCAAAACCCTGAATGGAAAAATGATCATTGTTCCCGGGTTTTTAGCCAACATGATGTCTAAAATTTTAAGAATATTACCTAAAAGGGTTTCTACCTCGTTCTATTATAAACAAGGAAAACAATGATATTAAAAAGGTTTTCCATGAGTTTTTTTGATCAGTGCTCTTATTAAACCGGGAAATAATTTGCCAAGTCTTATCATTAAAGTAGTGAGCCGTTGGCTATCAAATAATCTTTGCAGCATACGGCCTGTTCTTAAACGCGAAGCAAAAAGTTTGTTCCATCTTTCAGAATAATTTTCTTCCATCGACTTTCTTGAAATAGTTCCTTCCAAAAAGTTCCTGATCTGCTCAGCAGCAATTTTACTTGCATGCATTGCCATGCTCATTCCGTTTCCACATAAAGGTGTTATCATACCTGCCGCATCACCGATCATTAATACATGATCTTCAAGAGAAGTTTTTTTATCGAAGCTTATTTGGGAAATGATCACAGGTTCATTCATCAGGATCTCACATTCTTCAAAAATCTTTTTTAAATGAGGGTTTACTGAAAGTATGGTTTTCTCCATTGTTTTAATATCGTTTCCGCTGTTCTGCAAATTATCTGCATTTGTGAGGTAACATAAACAATATCTGTCACCTTCCACTTTGGAGATACCGCAATAGCCTCTTTTAAAATTGTGGAGTGCAATGAGATCATCAGGAAAATTATACCGGACATGATACTTTATACCGATATAATTATTCAGCTTGTTTTTCTTAGCAAGAATGAATGGTCGTTTCCATTTAACATCGAGATTGCTTCTTTTACCATAGCTGGCAGCAATTATTTTCGCCTTGAAATTTTCTTGTGAAGATTCAATTGCAAAAATATCATTGACAAAATGAATATCATTGACCCGGGTTTGCTCATAAACTGTAACTCCGGATTTTTTGGCGATCTCTGCTAACACATGATCCAACTTATAACGGCTGATCCCAAAACCACCCAAAGGCAATTCTTGTTCAAATGAATTCCCATTTACATCAGAAACCTGCAGTTTTTTAATATAAGAAATATTCAATGATCCCAGATCAACACCAAGTGATTCAAGAAAATCCCAGGACTCAAGACTTATGTATTCACCGCATACACGATGAAAAGGATATTTCTCTTTTTCGAAAAGAATAACCTTGTACCCCGCTTTGGCTATTTGAATGGATAAAGCAAGACCGGCAAGTCCGCCGCCAACAATGGCAAGATCGTATGTAATGTCATCCTGCAAATGCTATATAAAATTGAAATTAATCAAGCAGATAAAATAAAGGTCTCTATAGTAAGCCCGGGACCAAATGCTGCACCAAATATATTGTTGCGTTTATTTTTAATCAAATCCTGTTGAATCCTTTTGAGCACAAATAAAATTGTTGGAGAAGACATGTTGCCATATTCATTTAATACATCATAGCAATGCTGCAGCTGGCCATTTGTGAATTCAAGACTATTATGCACGGCTTCCAGTATTTTTTTTCCCCCGGGATGAATACACCAATGAGTAATTTCTTCTTTGCTTAGACTTGTTCCTGTCAAACATTCACCAACGATACCATTAAAATCTTCTTCGATCAATTCAGGAATATAGCCGCTTAGTGTTAAAAGAAATCCTGAAGAAGATAATTCCCACACCATTTCTTGTTTACTCTTGAAAGATACCGATGAATAAAAATGATCGATATTTAATCCTTCTGACTCATTATTTCCGGTAACAAGAATTGCTGCAGCGCCATCACTAAATAAAATACCACTGGAGATATTATCAGCATTGTACTTTTTTTGAAAATGGAGGGTGCATAATTCAACACATACGATCAACACATTTGCTTTGGGATCTGATTTGCAAATTGCATCAGCAAGCTTTAATGCATGAATGGCTGCATAACAGCCCATAAAGTTTATAGATGTTCTCCATGTAGTAGCAGGTAAATTCAAAAGCTCTATTAGTTCAAGATCAAGACCCGGGGCACTCATCCCGGTACAACTTACAGTAATGAGGTGAGTGATACTTTGATCTTTAAAATTTGCGAGACAATCATCGATAGCTTTTAAAGAAAGTGGAGCAGCATGCTCACGAAAACTTTTCATTCTCTTTTCGATCGATGGAAAAGGTTCAAGGTTTTCTGTTGGAATAAAAAATTTCCATTCGCTTGCTGGAAGACTGTAATCATTTAAAACTGAATATCGCGTTTGAATGCCGCTATGTCTATACAGAAATTTCAGTTTTCTTTTTTCTGTTTCATTTATTGCATAGACCCGGCTCATAAACTCAAAGATCCTTTGCTGTTCATGCCGATACTCCGGTACTGCCGTTCCTATTGATACTATTTTACTCAAACCACCTCCATATTAATAAGATCAAAAATGAGATGTTTGTACAGGTTGCCGCCAGCCAGTTCATCTTCATAGTATTTTTAAAATCTGCCTGCTTCACATTTTTTTTAACCAATACAAACCACCTGATGAAATAAACGATAACGGGAATAAAAAAGATGCCAATCATCAACAATTGATCCCCATGTTTATTAGTGATAAAAAATTGTGCCATGAAAACCCACGCTAAAATGTAAACAATGGCGCAGAATATAAATGTACCGATATAACCCAGCTTATAGCTAATTGTACTTACACCATCTTCAATATCCTGCTTGTGCTGGTATATCTGTGTTAACGGATAAAAGCCCCCAACCAATAAAGAACATACAACCATTCCCTGCCACGGCACCAAAATATTTTTGTCAGCATTACTTCCATAATATACCAGCCAGAAAGTAACTGCTCCCTGGAAAAGAATTACAATGAAATACCCGAGATAAGGATATTTCTTCAAACGAATTCCCCGGTAACTATAAGCTTTTGATGCACCGATATAAAACAACATCACTAATGTAAAAACAGGTCCAATTATCAGGCTCAACAAAATTCCAATTGAATCTAAAACAACAGTTACCCAAAAAAGTTGTCGTGATGGAGGCGGTGGTTTTTCAAGACCACCAATACTTTCAGTATCCCTGTCCATATAACTATTATAACCATTACTTGCCGGGTAGACCAGGAAATGAAGAATAAGAAAGATCAGCACAGCATTGAACCAATCTATTTTTGGCACTTGTGCCAGTGCAAAAAAATATATTGGAGAGAGAAAAAAAGAGAAAGGAATGCGAAGCAATTTGATGGTGGAACCACTGACCATGAGATTGATTAAAGTCATGAAAATTACTCAATAATTAGGCCGGTCAATGTCAAAACAGACAAATAAAAAACCTTGCTGGTTTATCCACATTAGCACAGGATGGAAGACTGTAGTTCGTCTAATGAATGTGCTGAACGTATCAATTAAGAATTTTCACTGGTTTTTAAAGGAAAAACTTTTGGCAACAATACAGGGCAGGGCTATCTTTGCCATCCCAAAAAAATGATGTCGAAACGCCTCATTTTTAAGGAGGATCGGTAGTTCAGTTGGTTAGAATGCCGCCCTGTCACGGCGGAGGTCGCGGGTTCGAGTCCCGTCCGGTCCGCAAGAATAGAATTCGTATCTGACGAGATTGATCCCTTGAAACAAAACTAACTGCCCGGTGCCATGCACCAGGGCAGTTTTATTTTTTAACCCATTAAAAAATTAATACCGATGCAGAACAGAAAAGTGAGGAATGCCTATTTATTTATTTCATCATTATTAGTTGGTTTATTTTCTTTCCCATTTGCTTTCGCAAAATCTGTTGAAAAAAAGGCTATCCAGTTCAAGGATACAGTAACAAATCTTAACGTTTCGGATTTTGTTCCTTCAATACCTTCAGCCGTTTCAGTTTATGATAGTTTGAAATTAAACCTTGCAGGTTTAAACAGGAAGGCATTTGAATTGGCGCAGCAAGGATTCGACAAACTGAAAGAACAAGGCACTATTTTAAATGACAACATAATTTCTATTATTGATTTTAGTTTGCCCAGTACCGAAAAAAGATTGTACGTAGTTGATCTTAAAAATTACCAGGTGCTTTACAAAACTTATGTTGCCCATGGAAAAAACTCTGGTACCGTAATGGCAAATTCCTTTTCTAATAATCCGTCTTCTAATAAAAGCAGTCTTGGCTTTTACAAAACACTTGGAACTTATTTTGGCAAACATGGATATTCGCTCAAATTGCAAGGACTTGAAAGAGGCATTAATGATAATGCATACGAAAGATCGATTGTAATGCATGGTGCGGATTATGTAAATCCATCATATATTCCAAAGCTTGGTTTTATCGGAAGAAGCCAGGGTTGTCCGGCCGTTGCTCCAGAAGAAGCAAAACCGATAATCAATGCTATAAAAGACGGTTCTTGTCTTTTTATCTATTCACCAAATACAACTTATCAACAACATTCTTCAATTCTCAGTTAAGAAGTACAAAGTTTAGTTTCAGAACTGTCAATCTTTATCTTTGAGCATTAATTGAATCATATGCTCAAGGTTGGAGTTTTTGGCGTAGGTCATCTTGGTAAATTTCATTTGAATAACTGGAAAGAGATCCCCGGTGTTGAATTGATAGGGTTTTATGATCCTGACGATACGAATGCAAATGAAGTAACAGAAAAATATAAATTAAAAAGGTTTGATAACCCCGACGATCTGTTAAATGAAATAGATGCTGCCGATATTGTTGCTCCCACTGATCACCATTTTGCACTTTGCGAAGCTGCCATTAAAAAAGGCAAGCATGTTTTTGTAGAAAAGCCATTGGCGCAAGCAATGGATGAGGCACATGCACTTGTAAAACTGGTAAAAGAATCTAACGTAAAGCTGCAGGTTGGTCATGTTGAAAGATTCAATCCTGCATTCCTCGCTGTAAAAGATCTGAAGCTAAACCCGATGTTTATTGAAGTGCACCGGCTGGCACAATTCAATCCGAGAGGCACTGAAGTAAGTGTGATACTTGACCTGATGATCCATGACATCGATATTATCTTAAGCATTGTAAAAAGCGATGTAAAATATATTTCAGCAAGCGGAGTTGGTGTTATGACTGAAACACCTGATATAGCTAATGTAAGAATTGAATTCAATAATGGTTGTGTTGCTAATCTTACATCTTCGCGGATCTCTATGAAAAAAATGCGAAAGATCCGCATATTTCAGAAAGATGCTTATATCGGTATCGATTTCCTGAATAAAAAATCTGAGATCATTAAATTAAAAGATGAAGAAACAGATGGCGCTAATGTTTTCACTTTTGATATTGAAACACTGAGCGGGAAAAAAAGTATTGCTATTTCAAATCCACAGATACCGGAAGTAAATGCGATAAGGAAAGAACTGGAAGAGTTCAAAAATGCGATAGAAAAAAATACAAGAACGATCGTTTCGGAAATAGATGGCCTTATGGCAATGGACGTAGCCCATCAAATATTACAAAAGATCGGAAATAATGTGATCACCCGCTGATGAAGCAAGCCAAACCAATTCATATTGCCTGGTATGTTTTCTCTGATTTTCTCATGGCCTCGTTGGCGTGGGGCATTATGTATTTTCTCAGGAAGTATTTTTTGGGATTAACAGTTAGTGAAGATGGCGAACTTGCTATCGATGACAATTTCTGGCTGGGTATTACATTAGTTCCTTTGGGTTGGCTGATATTATATACACTCGTGGGTTCATACCGTTCTCTTTATAAAAAATCAAATCTACAGGAGTTCACTACCGTTTTTATTTGCAGTCTTATTGGTACTGCTTTTCTTTATTTTACCATTATTCTCAACGATATCCAGGAAGAAAATAGCTCCTATAAATATTATTATATCGCTTTTTTCACCCTGCTGGGAATTCATTTGTTACTCACGATAACAGGCAGACTTATCATTCTGAATATTACTCAAAGCCAGTTGAGATCAGGAAAAATATATTTCAATACTTTAATGATCGGCAATGATGAAACTGCGTTAAAAATTTATAATGATACCCAAAGAAGTTTTCATATCACCGGCTACCGGTATGTTGGTTTTTTAAGTACAGCTAATCCGGGGAAAAATGGTATCCGGAAACATATTCCTGAACTGGGTTATTTGGATCAGCTTGAAAAAGTAATTGATGAAAAGGATATAAAACAAGTTGTGATCGCTTTAGAAAAATCAGAACAAACAAGAACAGAAAAGATCATTGAAAGATTGAGTGAAAAAGATGTTGAGATAAAAATTCTTCCAAATACATTGGATATTCTATCAGGTTCTGTAAAAACAAGTAATGTTTTCGGTGCAGTACTTATTGATCTCAAAACAGGACTGATGCCTGATTGGCAGCAAAACATAAAACAGGTGCTTGATGTTTTTATAGCTGCATTTTGTCTTATCATCCTTTCACCATTGCTTGTATATATTGCCATAAGGGTCCGGCTTTCATCAAAAGGTCCTGTAATTTTTAAACAACAAAGAGTTGGGTACAAAGGCAAGCCTTTTATGATGTATAAATTCAGGTCGATGATAGCAGATGCTGAAAAAGAAGGTCCATCACTTTCTTCAATGAATGACCAGCGCATTACCTCGTGGGGCAGAACGATGCGTAAATGGCGGATCGATGAATTACCCCAGCTATGGAATATCATTAAAGGTGAAATGAGCCTTGTTGGGCCCAGGCCTGAAAGAAAATATTATATCGACCAGGTGGTTGCAAAATTTCCTTACCACAAATATTTATTAAAAGTGAAACCAGGACTTACAAGCTGGGGAATGGTACAATTTGGTTATGCAGAAAACATGGATGAAATGATAGAACGAAGCAAATTCGATCTGCTTTATATCGAAAACATTTCCCTGGCTCTTGATTTTAAGATCATGATACACACATTGAGAATCATTTTTTTGGGGAAAGGAAAATAATCTTCTTATATCTTACCTAACATCATTTTTGTTATAACATAATTACCTATGGCTTTCCCTTGCAATGCTCCGTTTTCAATAGCATCCCTATAATGAATACCGCCATAAAAACGGGAAACAGCTGCTTCAGATGCAGCATGTAAAAAAGATTTGAATTTGCGTGAGGGTAACCCAAATTCATTTTCTGTGTTATCAGTAAATGCAAAATTGTCTCCAAAGAAATGTGTCAGCACGGTGGCAACAGAAGTAGAAATTACACTGTGTCCGGATGTGTACTCGGGGAATGGAGGTGTTTGCAAGAATGGCCTCCAGTAAGGATCAACCCATTTTTTTATGGATGTTTCCGGACGTATACGATTGCTGCGATATTTTTCATCCCAGCAACTGATAAAAGCATCGGCAAGAGTGATAGCAACTATCGAATGAATAAAAGCAGTTTGCTGTAATGATCTTTTAGCTTTGTTACATACAATACCTGTAATTCCCATCCAATGCCCACCGGGAGAAATTTTCTTTAATCCAAATTCTATATGTCCCAGCTGTTGAAGAGCAAATGGATTACAATCCCAGAAATTTGCAATGTCTTTTTGTTCTTTGGTTAGTTTTTTCCCGGTTTCATACACCTCTTTCACCTGCACAAAGAAAGGCGAACTGGTAGATGTATCAAATACGGCGGCGGGTAATGGCTTGAACTGTTGGCATGAATCTAATATAAAAGTGCGAAGTGTATTCCAGTTTGGCTCAAGCGCTGCCATATAGCCTGGACCCGTAGGACGCCAATACCCATCACCTTCCAATGGTGTATATTTTTTTAGACCACTTAACTTGTTAAAACGATCCTGTCTTACATAATCCTGGATCTGCTTTACAATGCTATTGACGAGTTGTTTGCTTGCATCAATGGTCTTAAGAGACAATCCTCTTTTTTGTGCAATAGCTGTAAGAGAATCCTGTTTTTTAACAAGCAGGTAACCAGAAGGTAAAAGCCTTTCACTCATTTTATATATTGAAAAAATGACTGCAAAAGAAAAGTTGCTTTGCTGAACCGAGGCGAGGTCTGCCTGAATATCTGTAAATCCATTTAATTTTCCAGCAAACGAATAATGATCTTCTTTCTGAAATTGCGTTGCTGTCTCTTGCGCAGTTAAAGTAATATATGCATAATAACGTCCGGCCGCCACCGGCGATGTAACATCGTTCACCATAACGTCCGTAACATTTTTTAAAGCAAGAATATAATCCCCGGTATTGAATGGATCTTCTTTTGCAAAACCACTCAGTTTAGCTAACAAGAATAATATTGTGATAAAGCGTTTCATTTACTCAAACCGTAATTATATAAAATCGGCATGCTGTTATTGATCCCAAAAAGTATTGTTTTCTTTCCTCCAATATTCATCTGTATTATATCACGTACACAACCCTGTACTTTAAAACCGGAATTTAATTGTGGCACATAATTAAAATTTCCTTTGCCACCCCCCGCTAACAATATTCCGTAATTAGCATCGATCTTCCCAAGCTTAATACTTGTATGCTCAATATTACCTGCAAGCAAAATATCTATTTGACCATCGCCTGTATAATCATCACACGCAATGGCATATACCGGTGAGTAATTAGCCTGCACTGGTAAATGATGCATTAGAAATTTTCCATTGTCATTTTCAAACCAAACTGTTTCAAAAAAATCCGCTTCTAATTTTTGTGCGTTTTTTATTTGCTCTGCAGTAAAAATATCATTAATGCTGGCTTCAGAATAAGAATCATAAGTAGGGAATCGTTGACGCAAACTTGTCATCTGGTCAGTTATATCATCGCGGCTCGCAAGTGGATATGATCTATCACCAATAAAATAACACAAGAGCGGATCCACGTATCCATTATTATCAAAATCAGCATAATAAAGACAGGCTGGCTTATTCTTATTTACATGCAGTTGGCTATTATCTCCCCAGTTGCCAGCTATGATATCAAGATCATTGTCTTTATCAAGATCAGCCATATAGATACGGCTCCACCAGCCGCTTAAAGAATCGGAGAAATAATTGGCTTCGGCTTTCAACTGGCCTTTATTATTTATAAAACATTTTATATTCATCCATTCACCACTTACTATTAAGTCAGGCTGTTTATCTTTATTTATATCTATCCAACCTGCATCCGTTATCATTCCGGCAAACTGCAAAGCAGGTGCAAGAGCTGATATTTTATTTTCAAAATTTCCTTTGCCATCATTGATCAATAAAAAACTTTCAGGTGTTTCAGGATATCGACCCGGCACTACTCTGCTGCCAACAAACAGATCAAGATCACCATCACCATCTACATCACCGGCACGAACACATGAACCAGCAGAAGTTTCCCGTGGCAATGCATTTTTATTCTTTGTAAAGCTTCCATTCTGATTTATATAAAGCCGGTCGTGCAGCAGCGGATCATCTTTTGCAAAAGCATAACCTCCACTGATAACATACAGATCCATATCACCATCTCCATCAGCATCGAAAAAAAGAGCATCGGTATCTTCACTACCGGCATCATCATCAAAAGCATTTTGTCTTGATAAAATAAAATCCCCTCTTTGTGTTTGCATAAACAAACTACCTGCCTGTCCTTTTGCACCACAAATAAAAATATCCTCTAATCCATCTTTGTTTACATCGGCTTTAGCAATATGCGGCCCGGAATAAGAAAGCATATTGGGCATCAATGGTTGTGTTTTAAAATCATTCGCTTCATCTTCTTTATGTTTAAATGGAAGTGAAGAGCTGGCAGGAGTAAAAATTGCCGATGTTCTTTTTATTTCTTCAAAATACTTTCCCGTTCCTTTATAGGTAATATTGATCAACTGGTTAGCTTTAATATTTTCTTTGATCGTTTGTAATTCATCATTAGGCCAGCGCACTACAATTGAATCAATTTGTGACGAAGACAGTCCTGCATGAAGAGGTATCTGCATGGAAGATTGAAATCCATGCACAGGAAAATTTTCAATTGTTACCACATCTTTACCTGAATAAACATTCACCTTTGCTCCTACTGCAAAGCTGTTTAGCCCTGGCATTTGCAATTTTATTTGCAGATAATTGTTTTGTTTGCCGCTTTCAACTAAAGTATTTCTGTAAAAAGCTGCTTCAACATTCATACGATTTACTACCAGGTCCAGGTCACCGTCATTATCAAAATCTGCATAAGCGGCACCGTGTGAAAGGTTTTCTTCTTCAAAGCCCCATTCTAAAGAACAATCCCGGAAATGCAGACCGCCTTTATTTTCAAAAATATAATTATGAAGCAATGTTGTCTTAATACCTTTCAGCATTTGAAACATCCTTTCACTCGGCTCGCCTCGTAAAAATTTCAATCGTTCATTGGCATAAAACTTAACAAAATCACGATTGATCATATCACGTCCATAACCATTGGTCACAAAAAGATCTTTATTACCATCATTATTAAAATCAGCAAACAATGCTGACCAACTCCAGTCCGTATTTGATATACCACTTATCTGCCCCGTTTCGCTGAAAGTTCCATTACCATTATTTACCTGGAGCATATTGCGCATCAGCTGATGATAAAATCCGTTGGTAAGCTGGTTATTATAGAGTTCATAATTATCCGGTGCAAATAAGAGTTTCTGCCGTTTATTATCTGCCGGCAACATATCGAGTGTATAAATATCAGGCCAGCCATCATTGTTAATGTCAGCAATATCAGCACCCATCGAAAAATTTGAAATATGCTGCAGTTGTTGTTTGAGTTGTTCTGAAAAAGTACCGTCGTGGTTATTGATATATAAATAATCTTCTTCTACATAATCATTCGATACATACATATCGGGCCAGCCATCATTGTTGATATCGCTTACTATTACAGATAAACCATAACCAATGGGATTAGAAATAATACCAGCCTTTGTCGTGACATCAGTAAAGTGATTATTGTCATTGCGGTAAAGACGGTCACCAGCGTCAGGGTCAACCATTTTTTTTACAAAGGCAGCATCAAAGTTGCGTAGCGTTTTTATGTTGTGGTTCAAAACAAACAGATCAAGATCACCATCACGATCATAATCAAAAAAAGCAGCTTGAGTGGTATAGCCTTCATCAGCTATGCCCATTTCTTCTGCCTTATCAGTAAAAGTTAGATTTCCTTTGTTAATGAACAATTGATTTCTTCTTTGCTTAGGTTCAAGATCACCTGAATAACAAACATAAATATCCAGCCAGCCATCGCCATTCACATCTGCTACTGATACGCCAGTTTTCCATCCTTTTCTTCCTTCAACACCGGCAGCTTTAGTTATATCCTGAAATTTTAAATTGCCTTTATTAATGTATAATTTATTTGATACCAAATTGCCGGTAAGATAAATATCGATAAGCCCATCGTTATTAAAATCTCCTGTGGCAACGCCGCCGCCGTTATAGAAGTATTCATAAGTGATAATATTAAGTTCAGCGGTTTCAACAAGTGTATTGCGAAAAGTGATATTGGTTTCTGATGATGGCAATAATGAAAATAGCTTGACAGGCTGTGATTGTGTTATTTCTGAAATGCATACAGCAACCCAAAACATAATCATGCTATAAAAGCCTTTTTTCATTTGAGCGTTTTCAGAAAATAATCAGAGTATACTTCGCGTAGTAATTTAAGTCAAGACATCAATAAAACATTTATCAAACTAAGAAAATGTCAGGTAGAGAACTACCTGACATGAAAAACAACTGTCTGCTTATGTATAAAAAAAATTGATTTTAATTACCGCCATCCCACCATATTTTGGTCATAAATTTATCACCACCCATCCTTGTTACGGCTGACTGGTAATTTGTTGGGTTAGAGCTAATTTCATTTTCCCAATATTTTAAACGACGGGGAATTTGATTTTCTTCCCAACGGTTAGGGTCGTTGGTAGGAGTCAATACCGGGTATCCTGTTCTTCTCCAATTGCTCCACGATTCAATATCATTAAGCCAGGTAGCAGCCCAATACTCTTCTCCTATAAGACGTAACTTATCAGTAGTGCTTGCTAATGCAAAGGCACGAGTTGTTAAATAAGCAGTAATAAGAGCAGGTGCTACTGCAAATGAAGCATCGAATGCTGTCCATGAATTGATTGCTGCTGTTACTCCATTATTGAAAAAAGTTTCTGCATTACCTGTGGTTATCCAACCTCGAACTGTAGCTTCCGCAGCCAATAATTGTGTTTCTGCATAAGTAATGAGTGCATAAGGATCTGCCCAATCAAGATATTTTAAATTCAACATGGAAAATATCTTATTTCCAACTCCTGGTGTTGAATAGGCAGCAGCATCAGCCGGAGATAAAACAGTAGTGATATTGCCGGAGGTATATCCATTTGGCATTCCTTTTTGATTAAGTGGATTTATATCCCATGTGCTTGAATTTTCAGGATCACCTGTACCTCCTGATACGATCATCAGCCGGGGATCATTATTTGTTTTCATCCAGTCGATGAAAGTTTTACTGATCTTACAGTCTTTTGAATACTTATAAGTATTCCAATACCCATCATTTAATCCGTTACGGTTGATACCCTGGGGGCCACTTGCATATTTGATATAAGCATTATCAGCATTGGATGTAAATGCTCCACTATTATAGGCTTCCATAAATACTGCCTGTGCCTGGGCTGCATCTTTCTTTTGCATCCGCATGCCAATACGCATCAGAAGTGCATTAGCAAGTTTTTTCCACTTTGTAATATCGCCACCATAAATGAAATCCTGGTTACCCATTGATCTTGCAGAAGCACTGAACTTATCTCTTGCAGCTTTTATATCTCTTACTAATCCAGCATACACGTCTTTTTGGTTATCGTATTTAGGAAACCAGTTTTCTTGTGATTCAAGCCCTTTACCAGCTTGCTCATATGGGATATCTCCGTAGAGGTCTGTCATTCGATGCAGATCAAAAGCCCGCAGGATAGTGGCAGTTGCATTTATATTGGCATCATTGGCATTATCTGCTGTTTTGGCCATAGCATGTGAAAACAATCTTGCTACGCCAGTAAAATGCGTTTCCATATAGGCGCCACTATATTGAGAACTGTATAAATATTTATCACCGCTGAAGTAACCAGCAGTAGAAGCAGTGTGCTGGATCATTGTGGCAGAATAAAGCATATTGGCCCTGGTGTTTTCATATTCACCACCAATGCGCAATGTACCAAGTGATACAAGATAGGGCATATCGATATCACTGACAGAATTGGGATCTATATTCAGATTTGTCAGTTGTTCTTTACGGCAGGAAACCATTATAAGGGCTGCCATAAAAAGAACGCCAACTGTTTTTATTATTTTTTTCATATGTCATTATTAGTATTAAACAAATTGTTTGACTCCATATTTTAGAAATTCACGGCAATGTTAACACCAAAACTTCTTGGTTGCGGTACGGCAAAAAACTCCAGACCCTGTGATGTTGTTGTAACTGAATAAGCCGATTCAGGATCAACATTGGGAACCTTTGACCAGAGTAAGGCAAGGTTTCTTCCCACTAATGAAATGCTAAGAGATTCAAATGGTGTTTTCGAAAGAAGCTTAGATGGAATATTGTAACCAATAGAAGCCTGTCTTAATCTTCCGAACGAAGCATCATAAACAAGGTTTTCAGTAATCTGAGCATAGCGGGAATAATAGTTATCAATGTTAGCTACCGGAATAGTAACATTTAATGGATTACCATTTTCCAATGTTCCTTGTATTTGCAAATCACCTCCGCGACCTTTTAAAGTTTCTTTCTGCAATCCATAGACATAAGCAAAATAATTAGTACCTGATACCAGGTGACCTCCCTGACGAATATCGATCAGGAAGTCAAATGTAAAATTCTTATAATGGAGTGAACTGCTGATCCCGGCAGAATTTGGATGACGTCCTTCAGCAATAGGTTCATAACCTGCAGTTGCGATTGGATAACCTTCAGGAGTATACAATTTTTCTCCCTTTGCATTTGTTTTGTGCTTATATCCTGTTATCATACCCAGTGGCATTCCCAAAATATCACTGATCCTTTCCCGACGCACTCTCGATTCTTCTCCAGGGAAATTTTTTGTTAGATTACCTGCAGCATCGGTGCCAAGGTTAAGTGCTTCACTTTTATTATGAGCAAAATTTACTGAAAGATCCCATCTCAAATCCTTTTTATCTATAATTGCTGCAGTCAATAAAATCTCAATGCCCTTGTTTGTTAATTCTCCTATGTTTACAAAAGTGGAAGTAAATCCTGAAGTAGCTGATATACTTGCCGGAAGTATGTCATCAGTTGTTTTCCTACTGTACCAGGCAAAGTCAATTCCAAACCTGTTTTTAAGAAATCGTATGTCTGCGCCGATCTCTGTTTCTGTAGATGTATATGGCTGTAAAGCTTTGTTGGGAATAGAACCATTATTGATCTGTGCAAGATTAGCACCGAGATGTCCGGCACCTACAAGGCCATATGTTACTAATAAACCGTAAGCATTTGGTGCACCGCCGCCTACCTGGGCCCAGGCAGCTCTTACTTTCGCAAAGCTAATTGCAGAAGGCAGTTTAAGTGCGTCGCTTAATATCGCACTTATTCCAACAGACGGATAAAAGAGTTTATTTAATTCAGGAGCAAGTGTAGAAAATTCATCTTGTCTTCCGGTTACATTCAGGAACAAATATTTTTTATAAGAAATATTCGCTGATCCAAAAAGTGAATTGATGCCTTGCTGGCTAAATGCATAGCTGAATGAGGGTGATGCCACATTTCTTACACTATGTACAAATGGAACCACAAGATTACCACCGCCGCCACCTTTTAATTCAAACCTGCTTCTTGTTTTTGAAGCTCCCAAAAGAACATCAACACCAAAATCCCCAAAATTATGATCACCGCCTACAAACAAGTCATAGTTATCCTGGCGGGTTGTTTGAAAATTTTCGAAGAAATCACCAGTAGGGCTATATGCTGTACCATAAGGAGTATAACTATTATCATCACGATTTTGAAAATCGGTACCAAATCTTCCTTGTACGTATAACCATTTTTTCACATCATATCGCAAAGAAACATTACCTACAAAACGATCAGTATTGTCTAAACGGAAAAATTGATACGCTGCCCAATAAGGATTGGTTTGGAAAACGTTTGACTGGAAACGAAGCTCCTTGCCATCAGGCAAAGCTCCAAGTTTGTCAGTTGTTCCTTTCATCACCTCAAAAGGAAGTGTGTTCGGTTTCATAACAATAGTAAAGTTGCCATTCCCAGGGGAATCTGATAGACGAGGCCTGTTCTTTGCTTTTTGTTTAGTGTACTGACCTGAAGCAGAAAGTGTCAGGTTTTTTAGTTTACTATTGATATTGAAATTGGCTGACTGTCTTATAAACGTAGCATTAGGCATTATATCTGAATTATGCAGATCGGATAATGAGAAACGATAGTTACCCGATTCATTACCTCCTTGTAATGCCACCGAATGATTAAGTGTAACACCCATGCGATAAAAGTCATTTATATTTTCACCGGTATTTGAATATGGACGACTGACCCCGTCAAATTGTATTACCGGGGCACCATCAAGCCTCGGGCCCCAATGACTTTGACCGGCATCGAGTGCCGCATTCTGGTTTGCCGGTTTAACGCCGTCTAGTCCCGGTCCATATTCGGTTTGAAAATCAGTTCTGTCAATTGCCCTATCAATAGTAATATTGGAATTAACAGTAACTCCCATCCCTTTACGGGCTTTGCCTGATTTAGTGGTAATAAGAATAACACCGTTTGCAGCTCTTGCACCATACAATGCAGCAGCTGTATTCCCTTTTAACACTGATATATTTTCAATATCATCGGGATTGATAAAAGAAAGACCATCTCCGGCATCATTTCCTCCCCATAAGCCAGCACTTCCAAGATTACTGCTTTCCATCGGTATACCATTGATCACATATAAAGGCTGGTCATTACCGGCCAGGGAAGAACCGCCGCGTATCAATACTCTTGTTGAACCTCCGGCTCCTGTTGCAGGAACAGAAACATTTACACCAGCTACTTTGCCGGTCAATGCGTTTCCGATGTTCGGTGTTCTTGATTGTGTAAATTGATCGCCACTTAACTGTGTAACTGAATAGGGCAATGCCTTTTTCAGTTTTGACATACCAAAAGAAGACACTACTACTTCGCTCAATGCCTGAACATCCTCACTGAGATTAATAGTAATGTTGTTCGCATTGGCTTCAACATCTACTGCTTTTGCAGCAAATCCAATTGAAGAAACTTCCAGGATAATTTTTCCTGCAGGAACTGATAGTGAAAAATTCCCATTTACATCAGTAGCAGTACTGATTGATTGACCTCTCACTTTTACAGTTGCGGATAGAATACCCGAATTTGATTTAGCATCCTGCACAACACCGGTAAGCTGCCGTGTTTGTGCTATTGCACCATACCCTGCAAGCAAGAGTAAAATGCATTGTAAGATTCGTCCCATAAGCATGAATTTTTTAGTTTAATATTTATGTTTAAGCAAGCATCTCCTGGTATCATATTTTTCAGGTCGATCCCAGGAAAAAAAATCAGTCAATTTGTAGTCTTTATCACAAATCAATCACACATTTAAAAAAATCAATTATTCAATCAACACAAACTCATTTTCATTCTTTAAGCCGCAGTCAATCTCTTTGTAAATAAGTTTTCGTGCTGACTTTTGTCAAAATTTTCCATTACGAGTGCTGCCGCTCCGATCAACTCTGCATCATAACCAAGAGTTGAGCTTTGCACTTTTGTATTGGCTACCAGCCGCGGGATACAATGCTCATTCAATGCCTGCCATACAGGTACTTCTAAAATATTTCCGGCCAGCGAACCCCGACCACTCAGAATTATTAATTCAGGGCTCAGAATATGAATCAAAATAGCAATACCTCTTCCGATATCATAAGCAGCATCGGAGAACAGCTTCACGCAAAATTTATCACCGCGTTTTGCCGCAGCTAAAATTTCTTCAAAGCTTGATTCAGGATGTTCCATAGTGATCAACTTCGGATTCAGTATTGTTAGTCGACCTTCTTCTATTCCTTTTTTGGCCTTTTCAATTATTACTGCAAGCGATGCTTCTGTTTCCAAACAACCACTTTTTCCGCAACCACATAATTTATTATTGATAAAAAGCGGAATGTGACTGAACTCCCCGGCTAATCCTTTTTCCCCCCTGAATAATTTATTATTAAGGATCAATCCAAGACCAATACCCCAACCCACGTTGATCACCATTACATTTTCGCCCTGTTGTGCACCTCCGAATTTCAATTCGGCAAGACCTACGAGACTAGAATCATTGTCAATGTATACCGGCAAATCAAGTTTTTTGTTAATATATTTCACCACATTTTCATTACTGTCTTTATCATTATGGAAGTAAGTATAATTAATTCCTTCCTGTGAATTCACAAATCCCGGCATACCGATTCCAATACCTACAATCTTTTCAGTTTCCACACCAGAACGTTGAATAACTTTTTTTATACGTTCTGCCAGTATTTCCAGCGCCGATGCATTACTGGCAAGTGGTAAATCAAATTCTTCTATATCCATTATATACTTATTCTGCACGTCCATCATTACGATGCGGGTGATAAATTGATCCATTGCGACTGAGACGATATACATCACATCGGAAATAAGTGAATAAACAAGAGGTCTTCTTCCGCCACTTGATGGACCAAAACCGCTTTCAATTACAAAGCCGTCGCTGATCAGTTCTTCCAGGATTTTATTACACACCGGAATACTTTTTTTTATCTGTTTACTTAGGTCTGCACAAGACAGCTCTCTTGAAAAATAAAGCTGACGCAAAACCATTTTCTTATATAAAAAACTCTTGCCCTTGGCTATCATAAAGGAAGACGCAGTTAATAAATAATATTGGAAAATATGTATTTTTTTGAATAACACCCGTTTACTTCTTAAATTTTTTCCAAAAGTTTTTCACTTTTTAATAAACTTATAGTGCGTAAGTCTCGATTTTTTAAATGATTTCATTGATACTCAAACTTTAAGGTCCCTGATTATTTAGGAAATGAGAATGTTGTCTGTAACATGTATGCTAGGTCATTTAATTAAAGATGCGAATGATCATAAGGATCATAACTTTTTATCGAAACCGGAAAGAAAAATATTCTTAGACGATCTATGAAGTACAGAAATGAAAAGGTAATCGGGTATAGCAATTCATCTCAAGTAAAATATTTATTTAACTATTGATTTCAAGTCAGAGGCATTCATTGAAGACAAGTTTTGAGAAAAGAAGTGATTGATTGAAGATTTCTGATTGCGGATTTTAGATTTTACTTTTGAAACAAATTCCATCCTTTGAGAAAACTCATTTTCTTCCTGCTTATAGCTTATAGCTCGCAACTCACAGCTTTTTCCCAATACTGGCAGCAACAAGTCAATTACACGATCGACGTTTCACTTAATGATAAAGAACATACCCTTGATGGATTTGAAAGAATTGAATACTTCAATAATTCTCCTGATACATTAAAATTTATCTGGTTTCATCTTTGGCCAAATGCTTATAAGAATGATAAAACCGCATTTAGCGATCAATCATTGGAAAATGGAAGCACTAAATTTTATTTTTCAAACAAAGAAGACCGTGGTTATATAAACAGGCTGGAATTTAAAGTGAATAATCAAACAGCAGCAACCGAGGATCATCCCCAGCATATCGATATTATAAAACTTGTTTTACCATCGCCATTGCCACCTGGACAAAAAGTAATTATCACAACACCCTTTCATGTAAAGCTTCCCAATAATTTTTCCCGTAGCGGGCATGAGGGTGAAAGTTACCAGGCGACACAATGGTATCCAAAGCCGGCTGTATATGATCATAAAGGCTGGCATCCTATTCCTTATCTCGACCAGGGAGAATTTTACAGTGAGTTTGGAAATTTTGATGTGAGTATAACCTTGCCTAAAAATTATGCAGTAGCTGCCACCGGTGATCTGCAAAATGACGAAGAAAAAAAATGGTTATTGACTCGTTCCACTTTCTCGTGGGAGCCGGTTAAAGAAAAGACAAAAACTAAATATGGTCAAACGCAAACAAAAACACAATTATTTCCAACATCATCCTCAGAATTAAAGACATTAAAGTATCTCCAAAATAATGTTCATGATTTTGCATGGTTTGCTGATAAGAATTTTAAAGTGCTGCACGATACTTTACAATTAAAATCGGGAAAGATTATCGATGCTTATTCTTTTTTTGCTCCTTCTCAATCCTTGTACTGGCAGAATAGCATCCGTTTTATCAAAGATGCTATCATAACAAAAAATGAATGGGTGGGTGAGTATCCTTATAATGTTGTAAGCGCTGTGCAAGGACCGCAGGGGTTTGGTGGGGGCATGGAATATCCAACGATCACGATCATTTCTCCCGAAGCAAATGAAAAAATGATCGACTTTACAATTAATCATGAGGTAGGTCATAATTGGTTTTACGGCATACTGGGAACAAATGAAAGACAATATGCCTGGATGGATGAAGGCATCAACACTTTTTATGATAATCGCTATAGCAAATGGAAATACGGAAATGAAGGGGAGATCAAATTCGGAAGCAATAGCTTTTCTATTAAAGATGCAGAAAGATTATTGTTTGAAACCAAGGCAGCAGTTAATGAAGATCAGCCCATCAATATTGAAGCCAGTAAGTTCACAAATATGAATTATGACCTCATCGCTTATTATAAAACAGGTGCCTGGCTTGAGTTGATCGAAAAAAAACTAGGCGCAGCTATTTTTGATAAAGCCATGCAGGAATATTACAGGCAATGGCAATTCAAACATCCCCAACCTGAAGATTTTAAAAAAGTGTTGGAAACTGCAAGCGGACAAAATCTCGATACAGAATTTGCAATGCTTGATAAAAAAGGAATATTGCCCGGCATGGAAAGAGAAGGAACCAAAATAATTTTTCCTTTTTCCCCAAAAGCAATTTCATCTTATATTAAAGCACCTCCAAAAAATGCGATCATCATTTCACCTGCTGCTGGTATAAATAGCTATGACAAGTTTATGATTGGCGCAGTAGTTACAAATTATAAGCTTCCTCCTTCACGACTGCAATTTTTTGTATCTCAAATGTATTCAACAGGCAGCAAAG
>Ga0070698_100001151_pt1 | contig 29262 bp, 29 predicted proteins | sample KBSK1502metaG_FD_65477 | JGI IMG/M metagenome (GOLD analysis project Ga0070698, IMG submission 65477) | Corn, switchgrass and miscanthus rhizosphere microbial communities from Kellogg Biological Station, Michigan, USA - KBS K1-50-2 metaG | ecosystem: Host-associated > Plants > Roots >...
CGCTGGATGTTCTGGCCCCTGCGGCCAACGCTCGGGTCGGCCGAGCCGACCGAGCGGGGCCTGTGGGCGCGGATTGGCAGCCGCTTGGCCCGCCGGCCGCGGGTCGTCTGGATAACGACCGTGGTCGTGCTGGCCGCGTTGGCGGTCGGGGTGACCGGGTTGAAGGCCAACGGTCTGCAGAGCAAGGACGGTTTCCGGACCAAGCCCGAAGCGGTCACGGGGGAGGAGGTGCTCGCCCGTCACTTCCCGGCCGGCGCTGGGGACCCGGTGCAGGTCATCGGCAACGCCAACGCCGCAGAGCAGTTGCGGTCCACCGTCTCGAGCACGCCAGGAGTCGCCGCTGTCACCGGTCCGGTGGTGCGGGACGGCTTGGCCTACGTGGAAGGGACGCTGACCACCAGCTCTGACAGTCAGGCCTCGTTCAGGGTGGTTGACCGGCTGCGTTCCAGCGTGCATGCGATCCCGGGGGCCGACGCAAAGGTCGGCGGCGGCAGCGCGGTCAACCTCGACATCCAACGGGCGACCCGGCATGACCGCAACCTGGTCGTGCCCCTCGTCCTGCTCGTGGTACTCATCATCCTCGCGCTGGTGCTGCGTGCGCTGGTGGCCCCGCTACTCCTGGCGGCCACGGTTGTCCTCTCGTTCGCGGCAGCCCTCGGCGTGAGCTCGCTGTTCTTCAACCACGTCTTTGGCTTCGCCGGGGCCGATCCGTCGTTCCCGCTGTGGACGTTCGTGTTCCTGGTCGCCTTGGGCGTCGACTACAACATTTTCCTCATGACCAGGGTGCACGAGGAGTCCAAACGACATGGGACCCGGCGCGGTGCCCTGATCGGCCTGGCGGCAACCGGTGGGGTGATCACCTCGGCGGGCCTGGTCCTGGCGGGGACCTTCACCGCGCTCGGCACGCTCCCGCTGGTCTTCATCACCGAGATCGGCTTCGCGGTCGCCTTCGGCGTCCTGCTCGATACCTTCGTGGTCCGCTCCGTGCTGGTCACCGCGCTGAACCTCGACGTCGGGCGCTGGATCTGGTGGCCGAGCAGCCTGTACCGCAAGCCTGACGTCGACCTGAGCGAGGTCAGCGAAGAGGCGCCGGCGATCACCCTCTGAGCGTCGGCATGGCCATCGCCGCTGGCCGGGCTGAGCCCCGGCCAGCGGCGACCGACCTGCTGTGATCTGTCCCTCCCACCGGTGAGGGCGGCGGAAGCTAAAGCGGTCGCACTTTCCGGTGACGTGCTTAGGGGGTTCGGGTCTTGAGGTGACGCGTGGCTGTGTCACCGACAGGCCAGCACGTGGCGGGGGCAAATACGGCCGCAATCGCTGCGGCGGCGGGCCGCGTGGCTACCAGTCGGCCTGCCAGCAGTCGCCTGAGAACGGCACGCGCTGCGGGTGGCCGTTGCGGAGCACCCAGACGGTGGCCGGCCGCTGGTCGTTGGGCTTGCCGGCGCCGGCGATGATGACGTGGCGCCCCGACCGGTCCACGTCGATGCTGAAGATCTCGCCCGGCAGGCCCAGCGGCATGCTGGACGCCACCCGCCCGGTCCCAAGGTCAAACTCGACCAGGAGGTACGCAATGGGTCCGGTGCTGCAGCCGCGGCCCCCGATGGCCAGCAGCCGGCCGCTGCCACCCAGAAACCGCGGGTCCGATATCGGGCAGTCGCCGGTGGTTGGCAGGTCGCGGCCCTGCGTGACCGAGGTGGTGCCGTTGAGCGGGAGCAGGTGCAGCGATGGCTGTAGCCCCGCGGAGTCTCGCCGCAAGAGGTAGGCGAGCTGGGTCGCGTCCGGGCTCAGCTGCAACCCGTCCAGGGACACCCCAGGAGGGATCGTCCACACCCGCTGCTCCCCGCTTGCCAGCTCACGCACGACCAAGTTTTCCGCATGGCAGCTTGGCCCGACTGTGGCGCCGGTCCTGGCCGGTGTCATGTGGGCAAACGCCATCGACCTGCCATCGGCGCTGAGGCTGAACTGCCCGACGCCCTTGAGTCCCCCGAAGGCAGGGCGCCTGGCCCCGGTGGCCAGGTCGACCTGGGTCCACGTGGAGTCGCATGCGGCGGTCGGGCTGGGGCTGGTGTTTGGGAGGTACATGCTCCGCAGGTCGGGGCTGAGCACCGCGTCCACCGCCCGCTCCGACTGGCGCGCCGAGGCGGGCACCCGGCGAACGATCCGGCCAGTCGTCGCGTCGATGATCACGGTCTGCCTGGTGCTGCCGTTGCCGACCTGGCCGACAAACGTCTTCGGCGCGACGGCGGCCGGCGGGCCGCCAGGCGAGGCGATCACAGGAGCTGGGCCGACGCTGCGCCGGTGGGCCGCCTCGGAGCCCAGCCGCACCCCAACGCCCGCCAGCAGCAGCCCTACCAGGACCGCCACCACCCCTCCCTGGACCTTGCGGCGGAGCCGGCGGCGGACCGCCGCGATGGCCGCCGGATTGGGGGCTACCTGACCGGCCACGGCGAGGGCCTGCAGGCGCAAGCGCAGCTCCTCGTCACGCATTGGTGCTCTCCTCGTCTTGCTCTCCGACGCCGACGCCCAGGTGGCGTGCCAGCGCCGCACGGCCACGCACCAGCCGGCTCTTCACGGTGCCAACGGGCACCCCCAGCTCGGCGGCGACCTGCTCCACCGCCAGCTCGGCAACGTGGTGCAGGACCAGCACCTCCCGCTGTGCCACGGGAAGCTTGCGCAGGGCGCGCACCAGGTCGACGTGCTCGGCGCCGACCGGTGGCAGGGACGGCGGCGGGCCCAGCCGCAGCAGGGCCCGCACCCGCCGCGCGTTGCGGCGGTGGTGGTCGATCGCCCGGCGGAAGGCGACCTTGCGGACCCAGGCCTCGGAGTCGTGGTAGCCGCGCACGCTCCGCCAGCGCAGCAGCGCGCTGGCAAAGGCGTCCTGGACGGCGTCCTCCGCCTGCGCCTGGTCGTGCAGGAAGGCAAACAGCAACCCGACCAGCCGGCCATAGGTGGCCGCGAAGAACTCCTCGAAGCTCGGCTCGCTGTACTGGCCCACCGGCTGACTCCTGATTTCGGCGGCACACCACTATCTCGCCGCACGGCACCCGGAGGTTCCACCGAATCTAAACCTAGAGGTTGTCCTGGCAGGATGGCGGCATGAGACCAACCGCCTACCGACGCAACGCCCGCGGGCTGCGTGACCGCCAGGCGTTCGACGGCGTCCGCATGCGGGCCGGCGCGCTGTTTGCCGCCGGTCACTCCCAAGCCGAGGTCGCCCAGCAGCTCGGCGTCTCTCGGCAAAACGTCAGCCGCTGGCACGCCCAATGGCAGGCGGGCGGCCCGAAACGCTGCGCAGCGCCGGCCCCACCGGACCCATTCCGAAGACTTCGTCGAACCCGCGGGTGAACTTCGCGCCCCACAGGGCCACTGACCTGGGCAAGGAGCGGCCACGCCGAGGCTGGGCGAGGCGCTGAGCTCGCTCGCACTTCACAAAGCGCCGGTCCGCTGCTTGAATGGACGCCATGTCCAGTCCGAGTTTGGACGAAGCGTCCAAAGTTGGAACCCACGGGGCGGCAAAGGCCTTGATCAAGGGCCTTGCCCTGGTGGAGCTGGTGGCCGTCGCTGGCCCGATGCGGCTTGCCGGCCTGGTCGAGCAGAGCGGCCTGCCCCGCCCCACCGCATTGCGCCTGCTGGAGGCTCTGCGCGACCACGAGGTGGTGCAGCTGACCAGCTCCGGCATGTACGTCCTTGGGCCGCGGTTGGCGGCGTGGGGGCAGCAGTACCTGGAGGGACTCGATCTCCGAGCGCAGGCCGAGGACATCATCGACTCGCTCGCTTCGGAAACCCGTGAGACGTGCTTCCTGGGTGTCCGTGACGGCAACCAGGTTCTGTACGTCGCCAAGGCGGACAGCCCGCAGGCGGTGAGACCCGCGGCCCGGGTGGGGAGCCGCAATCCGCTGCACAGCACGTCCATCGGCAAGGCGTTGCTGGCGTTCGGCCCGGAACAGCTCATCGAGCCATATCTGCAAGAGCCGCTGGTGGCGAAGACGCCGAACACCGTCACCGATCCGCAGCGGCTCCTGGAGGAGCTCGACCTGATTCGCCGCCGCGGATACTCCACCGACGACGTCGAGAACGAGGACGGGGTGCGATGCGTGGGCGCACCGGTGCGCGACCACACCGGATTCACGGTGGCCGCGATATCAGTCTCCGCGCCGGCCTACCGCTTCGATCTCGAGGACCTGCCGCGTCTGGCGCCGCACGTCATGGCCGCCGCGCAGGAGCTATCGCGCCGGATCGGGTTTCGTTCCCCGGATCGGGGCACCGGACCGTTCAGCTCCGGTGACGCACACGATGAGGAGGGCCCGTGAGCGACGAGAGTTGGCGCGGCAAGGTCGGTCGCCTGGACCTCGAAGAAATGGCGGCGTTCCTGGCACAGCCCGGGATCGCCCGGCTCGCCTGCATCGACGACGACGGCTGGCCCTACGTTGTCCCGTGCTGGCAGGAGTGGGACGGCAACTCCTTCTGGGTGGTGCCACGCGAGAAGTCCGCATGGGCCCGGTACCTCGAGCAGGAACCCCGGTGCGCGATCACCGTGGACGAGGGCGGACCGCAGCGCAAGGTTATCGCCCAGTGCCGGGCGCACCTGGTCGAGGAGCCCAACGTGGGCGGCGCCTGGGTGCCGATCGCTGAGCGGATGAGCCTGCGCTATCTCGGTGAGAATGGGCCGAAGTACCTGGAGCCGACCATGGACAAGCCTCGATGGCTGTTCCGGCTCGAGCCCGTGAAGATCCAGACCTGGCAGGGTCAGGACTGGGCAGGACGCTACAAGTGACCAGCCCGGGGACCGTATCGGCGGACGGCGGAGGGAGAGCCTTTGATGGCGCTCCGGACGTCATCGAACTCGCCCAAGGGCTCATTCGTACGCCGAGCCCGAATCCGCCCGGGGACGAGCGGGCCGTCGCGGCCTTCCTCGAGGAGGCCGTCGTCGTCTACGGACTGCCACCCGCACGTGTGGTCGCCAAGGATGCACGACGACCGAATCTCGTGACGACGCTGGACTTCGGGCCCGGCGGCCGCCACCTGGTCCTGTCCGGGCACATCGACACCAAGCCTGTCGGGGATGCGCGATTGAGCGTCGCCCCCTGGTGGAAGGCGCCAGCGCCGCCGAGGACACCGTGGAGCTGGCGCGGCAGGCGATCAAGCAATGGGGGCATCGCGTGGTCGTCCTGCGGGACACCGCCCAGTCGGCCCCCGGTCACGTCACCGTGAGCGCGACCGCATTGACCAGCGAGGAGATCCTCACGAGCAGCGGCCACCAGGCCCAGGTCGTCGATGCGTTCGGCGCCGGAGACGCCGCCCTGGCCGCCTTCATCGCGGCCTGGGTGAGCGATAGTGGACTCGCCGCCGCGCTCGAAGCCAGTGCCTGGGCCTGCGCCTTCCAGCACACGGTGGTCGGTGACGCGTGGCAGGTCCGCGCGGCAGACCTGGAAGGCCGCAGCCAGACATGGAGGATCCTCCGATGAGCGACAGTCTCGTGTCCGAGACCGAGGTCGTCGCGGGTGTCCGGCGGGCAGGAGCCATCGCCATCCTGCGGCTGCGCGAGCACACCCACGCAGTGGCGCTTGGCCAGCTCCTGCTGGACGCCGGCCTGCCGGTCATGGAAGTCACCTTCGATCACCCAGGCGCACCCGCCGCGTTGCGGTGCATGGTCGACCAGCTCCCCGCTGATGCGCTGCTCGGTGCCGGCACGGTCCGGACCACTCAGCAGATCTCGCGGTGCAAGGATGCCGGTGGACGGTTCTGCGTCAGCCCCCACACGGATCCGGACCTCATTCGCGCCTGCCTTGACGCGGGTCTCGAGCCGATTCCCGGGGCGCAGACCGCCACCGACGTGGCGGCCGCGACCGATGCCGGGGCGCGGCTGGTCAAGCTGTTCCCTGCCGGGCCGCTGGGGCTGCGCTACCTGCGCGCAATGCTCGGCCCGTTCAGCGACGTGCTGTTCGTGCCCACCGGAGGGATCCGCCACGACGAGGTGGGCACGTGGCTGCAGGCAGGCGCGGTCGCGGTCGGTCTCGGCTCGGATCTGGTGCCAGCCGTTCCGGGCGAGTCCGAGCTCGACACCATCGCTCAGCGCGCCCGCAAGGTCTCCAAGCAGATCGCCGACACCCGCGCCTGATGAGGTCATCGTGATCGTCGACGCCCACGTGCACGTCTTCCGTCCGGCCGACGTCAGTCCCCGCGGCGTCGACGCCCTCGCACCCACCCGGCGCGACGCCCCGGTGGAAGACCTCCTGGCGGTCATGGCCGAGCACCGTGTCGGGGCCGCGGTCCTGGTTCCGCTCGACGAGCACGACGACTACGTCCGCCCGTCAAGGACCCCTGATGCCACACCTTGCGGCCAACGCCGAGCAGATGCCGCGCTCGCGAATCCGCCGAATCATGGACCTGGCCTGGAGCCTCGGCCAGCCGGTCATCGGGCTTCACGTCGGGGAACCCAGCTTCGCGACTCCCGACCACGTGCGGAAGGCAGCCGAGGACGCTCTTCAGCGCGGCGAGACCCGCTACGTGCCCAACGCCGGCATCACGCCGCTCAGAAACGCGATCAGTAACAAGGTGGCCCGGCACAACAGCATCAGCGCCTCCCCGGAGCAGGTCATCGTCTCGGCCGGAGGCATGCAGGCCCTCTACGTCGCCTTGTCAGCCACCGTGCAATCCGGCGACGAAGTGTTGATTCCCGACCCCGGCTGTGCCGCCTGGCCGACGCCCATGACCTCTGGCTCATCTCCGACGAGTGCTACGACGCCATCACCTTCGACGTACCGCATATCAGTCCCGCGGTCTACGACGCGGCGACACAGGTCCTGCGCGACTCCGGTACGGGGTTCCTGAAGCCCGACGGAGCCTTCTACCTCTGGATCGACGTGCGTGACCGGTGCCACGGCGACGTGGAGGAATGGGCGCTGCAACTGCTCCGTGAGCAACACGTCGCGGTCGCGCCAGGGACGGCGTTCGGTCCCGCGGGACAGGGCTGGGCCCGGGTCTCCCTGGCCACCGGGTCGGATGAGCTCCTGGAGGGTCTGCGACGCATCGCCCAACGGTGACGTCGTTGCGCCCAAAGCGACTCCGACCGAGCGCCCCAACCGGCCCTGTCCCTGCTTATAGTGGCGGCGTGAGTGCGATGGAGGTGCTGAGCAGTCGGGTCTTGCTGCACCCGACCGACCTCGAGCGTAGCCGCGCGTTCTACCGCCAGGCGCTCGGCCTGGCGATCTACCGGGAGTTCGGCAGCGGCGTGGACCGTGGGACCGTCTTCTTCCTCGGCGGCGGGTTCCTGGAGTTGTCGGGCCACTCCCACACGCCGCCCGCTCCCGGCGTCGAGCTCTGGCTCCAGGTGCGGGACCTGACGGCCACCCACCGTGTGCTGGGTGCGCGTGGGGTCCAGATTCTGCGTGGCCCCCAGCGCATGCCGTGGGGGCTGGAGGAGATGTGGATCGCCGATCCGGACGGTGTCCGCATCTGCCTGGTCGAGGTTCCTGAGGACCACCCGCTCCGCCGACGCCCCTGAGACGAAGCCGACCTCGCTGGGCGCGAAGGGCTGCGCCAGACGGCACCTTACGCTCCGGGTGGCATGAAGCCCTCGGGCCACCTGGTGGACTCGTCGGTCACGATGCCGCGCAGGACCGCTCCGTCCAGAGCGGCACCGTGCAGGTCCGCCCCGCTGAGGTTGGCGCCGGTGAGGTTGGCGCGCTGGAGGTCGGCCGCTTGCAGGTCTGCCCCATCCAGGAGCGCATTGGTCAGGTCTGCCTGCTTCAGCACGGCGCCCCGAAGCCGAGCGTTGCGGCCCTGGACGCCGCGGAGGCTCGCGTTGCGGAGGTTGGCGTGTTCCAGGTTGGCGCGCCGCAGGTAGGCCCTGCGGAGGTCGACCCTGGCCAGCAGGAGCTCCTCGCCGTCGACGGGCTTGCGCCGTCCCAGGATGCTCACCACTGCCTGCACGTCCGGCTTGCGGAACTGGAGGGAGGCGAGCTGACGATCGTCGGGCTCGGGCGGCGTCGCGGCGCCGTACTCCCATCCAGCGGCAGGCCAGGGCGAATGCCCGCGGACGTAGGCGGTCAGCACCTCCAGGATCGGGCCGCGGTCGGCCTGGGAGCTGGAGGCGATCCGCTCCAGCGCGTAGATGCCGCCCAGGCGAACGTCGAGGTTGTCGCTGCCGAGTTGCTCGATGGCGCGGGTGAAGCGCTCGGTGATCTGCCCTTCCCGGAGGAGGTCGAGCTGGTGCCGGGTGAGCTGCACCTGGCGCCAGGTCGCCACGACCCCGGAGATCAGGAACAGGCCGCCGATACCCTGGAGCAAGGTCGTCCGCAGGTCGTTCCGCGCCTGCAGCGCCTGGGACTGCGCGGGCGTGACGCTCCCGGGAACAAGCCACGTGGGAACCAGCAGGACCAGCACGGCGATCACGATGAGTCCCACCGCGATCGCGCCGGCGAGCAGCGCACGATCAGGACGTTGCCGCATGCGAGCCTTTCACCTCCAAACCGGCTGACCGGAAGTCTTGCCGTAACTTGGGTCAAAGGCGAATCCGCTCGCTCGCCTGGTCGCTGCGCCTTTGGGTTTGGGTGCGCCGAGGGCCGGCACCCGGGCCGGGCACCCGGGGGCCGTCAGGGGTCGACGACAGCAACGGTGGCTCTGGTCAGCCCGGTGGCAGCCAGCCACGTACCGACGACGTTGGCGGCGATCAGCGTCCGGTCGGCGGGATCCCACAGCAGGATGGTGTCGGCCTGTGCCAGCGCCAGGAGCGCGGTCATCGCTGCGGGGCTGGGAGCGATGGTGTGCTGCTGGTCGTCCTCGGTCACCAGCATGACCTCGAACCGGCCGTCATCGCCGTCTGGCCCAGCGGTCCAGTTGGCGTTGAGGACCTTGACCCGTCGTGTCTGCTGGCTTGCTCCCGGCATGATGGCCTCCTGTCAGTCAGCTCGCCCAGCGCGGGCGGGTGGGGTCGACGTTGAGCAGTTCCAACAGTCTGGCTGCAACGGTGGTGGCGTGGGGATGGTGGGCGGGTCGTGGCCTCGGGCGGGGTTGCGGCGCAGCCCGGCCCATGGGTCACCCGCGCGACCTCCCGCACCGGGCAGGCACGGTCCACGATCCCGGCAACATCCAGCCGCCGGCAGAACTCGGCCACCACCGGCAACGCGCCCAGCAGCTTCTCGGCACTGGGCGGCGCGTAGGCGTAGGGGACCGGCGCCGCTGCGGGACCAGGCAGCCGACACAACCCTGGTGGGCAGGACGACCAAGGGGTTCCTGGACCGCGGCGACCTGGTGCCCGACCGGCTGGTGACCGGCATGGTGCTGGAGCGGACCGATCAGCCCGACTGCGCGGACGGCTTGTGCTGGAGGGCTTCCCGCGCAGGATCGGCCAGGCCGAGGCCCTCGACCGTCATCTGGCCGCGCGCGGCACCGCGCTCGATGCCGCGTGCTACCTGGAGGTCCCCGACGAGGAGCTACGGCGCCGGCTCGGGTCCCGCGGGCGGGTCGACGACGACGAGCGGGTCATTGGCCACCGGCTTGCGGTCTTCAGGACCCAGACGCGACCGCTGCTCGCGTACTACCAGGATCGCGGCCGGCTGGTGGTCATCGCCTGCCAGCCGGCCGCCTCATCGCCCGGATCGGCCTGCATCGGCGACCACGACCGGGCGGAGTTCATTTCGTGGAGCCGGGCACGCCCGCAAGCGGCTCTATGAAGCGGCGCCGGGACCGGCGTCTGTCCGGCCGCGGGGTCCGCGCGACAGACCGCTGGTGGCGGCGGCGCCGAGGTAGAGGCGGGCGACCTCGGGGTCGGCGAGCAGCTGCTCGCCGGTTCCCTGGTGGCGCACCACGCCGGTTTCGAGCACGACGCCGTGGTCGGCCACGGCCAGGCCGGAACGGGCGTTCTGCTCGACGAGCAGGACGGTCTGGCCAGCCTGTCGCATCGCGACGATGCCGTCGAACACCTGCCGGCTGGCTTGTGGGGCGAGCCCGATCGATGGTTCGTCCATGAGGACCAGCAGCGGGTCGAGCAGGAGCGCTCGGGCGAGCTCGACGATTCGCTGCTCCCCGCCCGAGAGCGAGCCGGCGCGATCGTGCCGGCGGCGACCGATGAGCGGGTACAGCTCGGCGACCTGCTCGACGCGCCGCTGGGCGGTCCGCCGGTCCTTGACGAGGTAGGCGCCCATCAGCATGTTTTCCCACACGGTCATCAGCGGGAACAGGCTGCGCTCCTGGGGCAGGTGCACGACGCCGCTTTCCAGGACAGTCCGGGGAGAGAGGCCGTGGATGGGCCGGCCATTGAGTGTGATGGACCCTTCGCGTGGGCTGAGCAGGCCGCTGATGGTGTTCAGGACGGTGGATTTGCCCGCTCCGTTGGGGCCGATGAGGCAGGTGACGGCGGCGGTACGGACATCGAGGTCCACCCCCCGCAGGACCATCGCCTGCCCGTACCCGGCGACGACGCCCTCGAGGCGCAGCAGCGCGGTCATCACGCCTCCAGGTGTGCGTCCGCGGTCATCACGCCCCCAGGTATGCGTCGAGGACCCGAGGGTCGGCCTGGACCGCGGCGGGTGGTCCGGTGGTGATCACGCTGCCGCGCTCGAGCACGATGACGGGATCGCACAGGCGCATCACGACCCCCATGTCGTGCTCGACGATGAGGAAGGTGACGCCGCGCGCGTGGTGGGCCCGCACATGCCGCTCGATCACCGGGATCATGGCCGGGTTGATCCCGGCGGTCGGCTCGTCGAGCAGGACCAGGCGGGGTCGGCCCATCAGGACAGTCGCCAGCTCCAGGAGCTTGCGCTGCCCGTAGGAGAGCTCCCCGGCGCTCTGGCCGGCGGCGCCGGTCAAGCCGAACTCGGCGAGCAGCTCGCCGGCGCGAGCCTGCTCCGCGTCGCCCAGGCGACGGCGCAGGAGCCCTTTCCGGGACCGCTGGAGACCGAGCACCAGGTTGTCGACCACGCTGAGGCGGGGGAACACGCGGGCCTGCTGGAAGGTGCGTGCCAGGCCCTGACGGCACAGGCGTGCCGGGTCCGGGTGCGGCACCGGCTCGCCGCGGAACGCGAACGCGCCCGCGTCGGCGCCCTGGTAGCCGGTGACCAGGTTGAAGACCGTCGTCTTGCCGGACCCGTTGGGCCCGATCAGGGCGGTGATCGTCCCCTCCGCGACCGTGAAGGAGCAGTGGTCCAGCGCGACCACCCCGCCGAAGCGCTTGGTCACCCCGTCCACTTCCAGCAGCGCGGCCAGCTCAGACCACCTCCCGGGGCCGAGGCCGCGTGGTCGTGGACTCCTGGCTGACCTCGCCGGGCGGGGCCCGCCACCGCCGCGCCCGCTCAGCCACCGACGGCAGGATTCCCCTGGGGAGGAACAGCACGACCAGCAGGAACACCGCCGCATAGCCGACCAGGTACAGGTCGTTCTGCCCGAAGCGGTAGGCGAGGTACTGCTGGGCCGGGATCAGCACCGCGGCGCCGAGCGGGGGGCCCCACAGGGTCCCGCGGCCGCCGAGGAAGACCATCAGCACGGTGCCGATCGAGATCAGCGGGTCGATGGCGAACTGCGGGTAGATGAAGGCGATGTAGTACGCCCAGACGCCTCCGCACATGGCGGTGATGGCGACGCTGGCGGCGAACGCGGCGAGCTTCACCGTGGTGGTCCGCACCCCCAGGCCACGCGCTCGCTCCTCGTCCTCGCGGACGGCGAGCAGCTCCAGGCCGACCCTCGAGCCGAGCACGTACCAGCTGATCAGCATCGCAACGGCGAGCAGAGCAAGCATTGCGAGGTAGAAGGGACGCTCGAAGCTGCCCAGCGGGAACGGCGGCACCGGCATGGCCAGGCCCTGCGAGCCGCCCGTCAGCCCGGGCAGGTTGAAGGCGAGCGTCTGCACCACGAACAGCAGGGTCAACGTCACGATGGCGAAGGTGGTGGCACGGGTTCGCAGCGCCACCCAGGCGATGGGCAGGGTCACAGCCGCGGTGCCCAGGCCGATCGTGGGCAGGAGCAGGAACGGCAGCCAGACTCCTGGTGAGGCGACATGGCTGAGCGCGATCCCCAGCGCGTAGGCGCCGATCCCGAAGAAGGCCACGTGGCCGAGTGAGATGTAGCCGGCGTAACCGCCGAGCAGGTTCCACGCGCTGCCGAGCGCGGCGTACATGAGCGTGAAGATGGCCAGGCTCAGGATCCAGTGCTCGCCGACGACCAGCGGCAGCGCCGCCAGGCCGCCGAACGCCACCGCCGCACGCGTCACGCCCGGCCAGCGCAGCCGCCTCACAGGCCACCTCGCTGCACCGAGCCGAACATCCCCTGGGGCCTGACCAGCAGGACGCCGAGCAGCACGGCGAAGAAGGCGAACGACGACCACACCGGCGACAGCGTGGCGGCCACGACCGCCTCGGCGACGCCCATCAGCAACGCGGCGACGACCGAGCCGCCCAGACTCCCGAGCCCGCCGAGCACCACGATCGACAACAGCCGCGAGATCAGGTCGTAATGGCTGCCAGGGTTGAACGGGAAGACGATGCCGTACACGGCGCCGGCCGCCGCGCCGGTGCTCGCGCCGAGCCCGAAACCGAGCGCGGCGACCCGCTCGGCTTCCACGCCGAGCAGGCGCGCGGCGGTCGGGTTCTGCACCGTCGCCCGCAGCGCGCGGCCGAAGCGCGTGCGCTGGAGCACGACCCACAGCACGCTCAGCACGACCACCGACAGGGCGAAGGCGAGCACCCGCACCAGCGGGACCTTGAAGCCGGCGAGCTCCAGCACACGGTTGGCATAGCCGGGATTGATGGACCGGTAGGTGGTCTTGTAGACGAGGGTGAGCACACCCTCGATCCCCACCGCGACCGCGAACATCACCAGCAGCGACAGCTCCTGCTCGTCGCGCCGCAGCCTGCGCACGAAGGCGAGCTGCAGCCCGACCCCGAGCGCGAACAGCATCGGCGCGACCAGCAGGATGGCCAGGAACGGGTCCAGGTGGAAGCGGCTGAACAGGCTGTAGCTCAGGTAGGCGCCGAGGATCACCAGCGCACCCTGGGCGACGTTCACCACCCGCATGATCCCGAAGACCAGCGTCAGGCCGCTTGCCATGAGCGCATAGACCGAGCCGGCGGAGAGCCCGATGATCGCCGCCTGCAGCACCGTGCGCATCTCGCCCCTTCCCCGCCGCCGATCAGCGGCTCCAGGGCGCCTTGGCGACGACCGGCTGCCGGGACGCCACCGCTGGCGGGTAGACGGGATCGAGCGTGCCGCCGATCCACTGCAGGAGCACGTCGCTGCCCTGTGGTGCGCCGTAGGCGTCCCACCGCAGCTCGCCCTGGATGGTCGACCAGGTGCCGCTGTGCAGGGTCTGGATGATCCTGTTGTTGTCGACCGAGCCGGTCTTGGCCGCGACCTCCTCGAGCAGCTGGCCGACGGCGTAGGCGTCCACGGTGTTGCCATCGATGTCGCGCGGGCTCCCGCCGTACTTCTTCACGTACTCGGCCTGGAACTGCTGATTGCCATTGGTCTTCGCGTCGGCGGACCAGGTGCCGGTGGAAAGGATGCCCTCGGTATTGGCCTTGCCGACCTTGTCGGGGAACTCCGTCGGCGCGTTGGCGCCATTGGACAGGAACAGCATCTTCGGGCTGAAGCCGAGCTGGATCATCGCCTTCACCTGAGCGTAGGCGTCCTCGGACTGCGTTCCCGCGACGACCACGTCGGGATGGGCCGCGGCGACCTTCTGGACGATCGGCGTGAGGTCGGTCGTCTCGGCCGGGTAGATGGTCCTGTAGACCGTCCGGATACCGGCAGCCTCGAATTCCTGGCGGACCTTGTCGGCGACGGGCGACGCGAACGGGTCGTCCAGCGACGGATACGCGGCTGTCTTCGGCCGCTGGGCGGCGGGCAGCGACAGGACCCACTTGGCGAAGACCTCGCCGTTGGACACCGCCGGGGCCGGCTGCACGAAGAACAGGTTCCGCAGCTTGGCCGCGAACACCTTGGGACCGCCGCCCTCCGGTTCGAGGAAGGCGTAGCCATAGCGCGCGGCGACCTGGGCGGACGGAATCGTGAGCAGGCTCGAGAACGGCCCGAACACGAGGTCGACCTTGTCGCGGCTGATCAGGTTCTGGTAATTGGTCACCACTTGCGTCGGGCTGGAAGCGTCATCGACGACCACGAGCTGGACCTTGCGGCCGAGCAGGCCGCCCTTGGCGTTGACGTGGTCGGCCCACAGCTGGTACCCGCGCTCGACCTGGGTGGCGGGGTCCGAGAAATCGCCGGAGCGCGACAACGAGATGCCGATCTTGATCGGCTTGGCGGTCTGGGCGCCGCTGTTCGACGCCGTGCCCGAGGAGCAGGCGGCGAGCAGGAGCGTGGCGACAAGCGTTGCGGCGAAGCTGAGCCGTGCAAGTGGCCTGCCCGTGGCCTCCATGGCCGCCTCCTATGCAGTCGATTGCACCGATGAACGATAACCAGCAGCTTGATGAGAAATTGGTGAAAATTACCAAGTTGCGCGGAGCATGAGGTTCCTCCGCCGCGGCGATCGCCTCCTGGGCCCTTCTCTGGGTCCGGGGTCTGGGCCGACCTCGGCGCCGCCTTCCTGCACCGCCCACGGCGGCTGCTGCTGGACGAGCCGACCATCGGCCTCGACGTGGCGGTCAAGGCGAGCCTGCGCCAGTTCGTGAAGCAGATGCGCGACCTGACCGGTGCCACGGTGCTGCTCACCACCTACGGCTCCCCGCTGATCGCGCTGCTGGTCGCCACCGTCGCCCTGGGGATCTGGCGTGGAGACCTGCGCCGGTACCAGAGCACCGGCAGTTGACCCCGGTCTCGGCCGGTCCTGGCTAGAGCTCCGCCAGTGCGGCCCGGACCGAGCCGAGCGCGCCGCGGATGTTCTCGACCGAGTTGGCGTAGGAGAAGCGCAGGTGGCCTTCGCCGTTGGGGCCGAAGGAGGTACCGGCCAGGCAGGCGACACCGGCCCGGTCCAGCAACAGCGCCTCGGCCTCGGCCGCTGGGCGGCCGAGGCCCGCGATGCTGGGGAACACGTAGAACGCGCCCTCGGGGCGTAGGCACGAGACTCCTGGGATCGCGTTGAGGCCGTCCACGATCACGTCGCGCCGCCCGCGGAACTCGGCGACCATCCGGTCGACCGAGTCCCATGGCCCGGTCAGCGCGGCGATGGCGGCGTGCTGGCTGTGCGCGGAAGTGCAGGAGACCGAGTTGACGACCAACCGGGTGACCGGCTCGACCAGCGCGCGCGGGAACACGCCGAAGCCGAGCCGCCAGCCGGTCATCGCGAAGGTCTTGGACCAGCCGTCCAGCAGCACTGTCCGCTCCGGCATGCCGTCGATCTCGAGGATGCTGGCGTGCGGGCGGTCATAGTTGATCGCCCAGTAGACCTCGTCGGCCAGCACCACCAGATCTCGCTCGATGGCCAGCGCCGCGATGGCCTCCAGATCCGCCCTGGTCAGGGCGCTGCCGCAGGGATTGTGGGGCGAGCACAGGATCAGCAGCCTGGTCCGGTCGGTGACCAGCGAGGCCAGCTCGCCCGGGTCGAGGCGGAAGCCGTTGCGCTGCCGCAGCGGGACCGGCACCGGGCGCGCGCCGGCGAACGCGGTGATCGACTCGTACATGGGGAACCCCGGGTCAGGCAGGACCACCTCGTCGCCCTCCCCGCACAGCGCCAGGATGGTGAAGAACATGATCGGCTTGGCCCCTGGCGTGACGATCACCCTGTCAGGGCTGGTGCGCAGCCGCCCCGTCCGCTCCAGGAAGGCGGCGACCGCCTCGCGCAGCGGCATGATCCCGGGAGCCGGTACGTAGTGGGTGTGGCCGGCGTCCAGCGCGGCCTTGGCCGCCTCGCGGATGTGCTCGGGCGTGTCGAAGTCCGGCTCGCCGATCTCCAGATGGATGATGCTCCGCCCTTCGGCCTCCAGCGCCCTCGCGCGCGCCAGCACCTCGAACGCCGACTCGGTGCCGAGCCGCCGCATGCGCGCGGCCAGCCTGATGTTCGTCGCCACCGGACTCGTCCTCCCCGCCTCCTTCGGATGGATACGGCTAGCACCATCCTGCGTGATCCGTGGAAGCCAGGTGCGCGAGCGTCTGCTGACGCCATCGCTCGATCCTGGCGACCTCGTTGAACGTGTAGAAATGGAAGCCGGCGACCCGGTCCTTCGGGTCGGCCAGGCTCCCCGCCAGTCCCTCCACCAGCAGGCCCGGGTGGTAGCCGCCCACACGGAGCAGGTGCGGCAGCCAGGCCGCGTGCTGCCTGGCAAACCGCGCCGACTCCTCGACGCCGATCCGCGAGGAGATCCGCACGAGCCTGGCCGCGTCCAGAGGCCCCGGCACGCCGACGTGGACGGGCAGGTCCACGCCGCGCCTTCGGAGCCGGCGGACCCAACCGGCGACCGCCTTGGGGCGGAAGCAGATCTGGCTGACGATGTAGGTCGCGAAGCGGCGCTTGTCCCACATCGACTGGATGGTGATGTCGTCGTCGATGAAGGGATGGCTCTGGGGGTAGCCGGCGATGCCGACCTGCTCGAGCTGGTAACCCGCCTCGGCCATCGCCGCCAGCAGGTCGAGCGCGCTCTCGAACCGGCCGGCCGGCTCCTTGACGTCGCCCGCGATGACGAAGACCTCGCGGATGCGGCGGTCGCTCAGCTGTTGCACGACGTCCTCGAGGTGGACCTCGTCGGCGATCAGCCGGGCCGCGAGGTGGGGGACCACGCGACGGCCCTGGGAGGCCAGCCACTCAGCGACCGCGAGCGTGCTGGCGATCCCCCTGGTCGGCGACGCCGTCACGGTCATCGTGACGTCGCTGGGGACGTGCTCGGCGACCGTGTCCGCGATGCCGTCGAGGGGAAGGACCTCGTACCTGGGTCGCCGCAGGGCCGCGATAACGGCTTCCGCCTCCGCTGCCCGCATGGTGATGCTCCCGCGACGCCGTTCAGCGACGCCGTCATGGTGCCAGCCCTGGTTGCGCTTTCAAGCCGGTCGTTGCGACAGCAGCAACCGGCGCGGCCCTCAGGCGTTCCGGAACCAGTCGACCAGGTGGCCGGCGAAGGAAGGGCGGACGAAGACCCTGGTGGCGCGCTCGCGCTCCTGGAGCAGCACCGGGACGCGGGCGAGGAGGGTCTGCGCGCACATGCCCGCCCGCCACGAGCGCGGGTGGAGGTCGAGGCCACAGCCCTGGGCGAGGAGGCCCATCCGGTCCTCGCCGGCCAGCTCGACGACCGCCCGGTCCGCGCTGACGTCGACGACGGAGTGGTGCAGGCCGTCGAGGGTCCGTTCCAGTTCCCGCAGGATCGCCGGCGCCGACCCCGGCTCGGCGACCACCAGCCACTCGTCGGGGCCGAGCCACAACGCCTCCCGACCGCCGGTCCGCCTCCACGTATTCGGCGCGGTCGGGACCGCGAACCCGAGGCGGGCCGCCAGCGCCGGACCGGCGCGCAGGTTCACCAGCGCGAGGAACCCCACCTCCACCGCGCCGACCGCCGCGAGGTCTTCGGCCCGGTCCGCCAGCGGTGACCGGGCGAATGCGTCCACGCCGGCGATCGTCTCAGCCATCGCGGCGAGCCCCCTCGGGGTCGTAGAAGACCGGCGCGGTCACGGTCGCGGCGATGGCCTCCTCGGCGGTCCCAGCGCCCGTCCGGGCGTATACGACCGAGCCGAACCGCTCCCGCCCGCTGGAGAGCAGCGCGAGCGCGAAGGGGCCGCCGAGCACGGCGCTGCGGTATGACGACGTCACGTGGCCGAGCATCGGGACCGGCGGTGATGCGCGCGCGTGCTCCGCGGCGACCAGCTGCGCGCCCTCCGGGAGCAGCTCGTCGCGTTCGACCGGCAGGAGCCCGACCAGGTGCCGGCGGTCGCGCCGGAGGAGGTCGGCGCGGCGCAGGGAGCGCCGTCCGACGAAATCTCCCTTGCGCATGTTCACGATCCACGACATCCCGAGGTCGTCCGGGGTGACGGTCCCGTCCGTGTCCTGCCCGACGATGATGAACCCCTTCTCCGCGCGCAGGACCTCCATGGCCCCGGTCCCGTACGGCGTGATACCGAACGGCTGGCCCGCCTCCAGCAGCGCCTCCCACACGTGCCGCCCGTGCCAGCCGGCGACGTGCACCTCGAACGCGAGCTCGCCGGAGAAGGACACCCGCGCCAGTCGCGCCGGGACGCCCGCGATCCGGCCGTCGCGCCAGGTCATGAACGGGAACGCGGCACGGGAGACGTCGACGTCCGTGCCGGCCGAGCGCAACACCTCACGAGCGCTGGGCCCGGCCACCGCGATCGTCGCCCACTGCTCGGTCACGCTCGTGCAGTGGGCCCGCAGGCCGGGCCATTCCGTCTGGTGCCACTCCTCGAACCGGGCCAGCACGCGCGCCGCGCCGCCGGTCGTGGTCGTCACCAGGTAGCGGTCGCTGCCAAGGCGCATGGCGACGCCGTCGTCGAACACCATCCCGTCGAGGCCGAGCATCAGCCCGTAGCGGATCTGGCCGACCTCCAGGCGCGACATCGCGCCCGAGTACATGCGGTCGAGGAACACCGGCGCGTCGGCGCCGACGACCTCGATCTTGCCGAGCGTCGAAGCGTCGATCATCCCGACGCCGGTCCGGACGGCGGCGCACTCGCGCAGGACGGCGTCCCACATCGACTCGCCGTCGCGCGGGAAGTACCACGGGCGCATCCACTGCCCGACGTGCTCGAAGACGGCGCCGCGCTCGACGTGGGCCGGGTGGATCGGCGTGCGGCGGACGGCGTCGAACAGGGCCCCCCGGAAAGGGCCGGCGAGCACGTGGTAGGCGACCGGCGACCACGGCGGCCGGGCGTTGGTCGGGCCCTGCGCTCCCGGGCCGGCGCCAAGGAGCTGGTTGACCACCTCGGCGGCGAGCGCGCCCGACGCACGGCCCTGGTCGACGGCGGTGCCGATGTGGGTGAGCCGCTTGACGTGCTCGACACTGCGCAGGCCGGTGCCGAGCGCCGCGGCGACGTCGGCGACGGTCTGGTCGCGTTGCAGGTCGACGAAGTGCTCGGAGAGGTCGTCGGCGGGCACGTACCAACAGGGCTCGGTGGGGGGGACCTCCCCGGCCGCCGCGCCGACCACCGAAATCCAGTCCGGCCCGCCGTCGGGGACGAAACAGCTGCGATCGGTCGCGTAGCGCAGGCCGCCGCCGATCGCCCGGTGGAGCTGCGTCACCGGGTTCCAGCCGCCCGAGACAGCGATCAGGTCGGCCTCCAGGCGGGTGCGCGCGCCGTCAGCGCCAGCGACGACGGCAGCGCTGACGCGCCCGGCGCCCTCCGTTCCGGCGACCACCGCCCCCGCGATCACCTGGAGCCCGTCCGCCCGCGCCCGGCGCTGCGCGTCGGCCTGGAGCCTGACGTCGACGACCGCGACCACCGGCGAGCCCGCCTGGCGCAGCGCCCGGGCGGCGAGGTAGCCGGCATCGCCGGTCGTGAACACCACCGCCCGCTCGCCGGGAAGCACGCCGAACCGGTCCAGGTAGGTGAGGACCGCGGCGGAGAGCATCACCCCTGGGCGGTCGTTGCCGGCGAACGCGATGGGCCGCTCGTGTGCCCCGGTGGCGAGCACGACGCGCCGCGCGCGGACGTGCCACACCCGCTCCACCGGGCGGGACCGCTCGTGCACCACGACGTAGCCGGCATCGTAGACGCCCAGCGCCGTGGAATCCGGCAGCAGCGTGACGTCCGCCGCGGCGCGCAGCTCGGCGGCGGTCGCGTCCACCCATGCCCACGCCGGGAGCCCCTCGACGACCTCGAACGACCGCGCCGTCCCGCCGAGCCAGGATCGCTCGTCGACCAGCAGCACGCGGTCGCCCCGCATGGCGGCCCGGCGGGCGGCCCCCAGGCCCGCCACCCCGCCGCCGACCACGAGCGTCTCGACGTGCGCGTGCCGGTGCTGGGCCCCGGGCGCCTCGACCCCTGGCCCGGGCAGGCGGCCGACGCCGGCCACCGCCGCGGCGGCGAGCCCGTCGACCAGCGGGACCATCGTCGCCGGCGCGATCAGGTCGAACCGCGGCGCCGACACCTCCACCAGCGCGCAAGGCTCTTCGGGCCCGGCCGTCATCACCCCCCGGGGCCGCCCCAGCACCGGCGAGCGGAAGGCGTCGCCGAGGCCGTTGCAGAGCAGCGCCGACGCGAGCGTATCGCCCCGCAGCCCCTGGTACTGGCGGCCGCCGAAGGTGAACCGCAGCGGCGCGCTGCGGTCGACCCAGCCTCCGGCCGGCAGCCGCCGCACCTACGCCTCCATGAGGTCGTTGGTCGCCGTGTCCCGGACCACGTCGAACCACCGCCGGCACCCGTACACGTGGTTCCAGCGCTCGGCGAACGGGCCCTTGGGGTTGTCGCGCATGAACAGGAAATCCGCCCAGGCCGCGTCGTCGAGGGCCTCGGGGTCGGCGGGGTAGGCGATGCCGGCCTGCCCGCCGTAGCTGAACTCGACCTCGTCGCGTGGCCCGCACCACGGGCAGGGGACCAGCAGCATCAGTGGGCGACCGCCGCGGCGCCGTGCTCGTCGACCAGCGCGCCGCTGGTGAACCGCTCGAGCGCGAACGGCGCCGCCAGCGCCGCCGGCTCGCCCTTGGCGATGGTCTCGGCGAGCACCCATCCGGCGCCCGGCGTCGCCTTGAAACCTCCCGTCCCCCAGCCGCAGTTCAGGAACAGCCCGTCGATCGGGGCCCGGCCGATGATCGGCGAGGCGTCGGGGCAGACGTCGACGACCCCACCCCAGGTTCGCAGCAGCTTGGCGTGGGCGAAGACCGGGAAGAGCTCGAGCGCCGCCGCCAGCTGGTGCTCGATCACGTGGAACGAGCCCCGCTGCGTGTAGGAGTTGTGCGCGTCGATGCCGGCGCCCATGACCAGCTCGCCCTTGTCGGCCTGCGAGACGTAGACGTGGACCGCGTTCGACATCACGACGCAGCCGAGCACCGGGTCGAGCAGGACCGAGACCAGCGCCTGCAGCGGGTGGGACTGCAACGGCAGCCGGAGCCCGACCATGGCGGCCAGCACCGAGGTGTGCCCGGCGGCAACCAGCGCCACGCTGGCGGCGGCGATGGTCCCACGCGTGGTGTGGACCCCTTCCACCCGGCCACCCTCGCCGCGGACGAACCCGGTCACCTCGCAATGCTCGACGACGTCGACCCCGAGGCGGTCCGCGGCGGTCGCGAATCCCCACGCGACCCGGTCGTGGCGCGCGGTGCCGCCACGCCGCTGGAGGGTCGCGCCGAGGACCGGGTACCTGACGTCGGGCGAAACGTTGACGATCGGGCAGAACCCGGCCACCTCCGCCGGGGTGAGCCATTCCGCGTCGACGCCGTTCAGCGCGTTGGCGTTGACGCGGCGCAGCGACGAGCGCACGTCGCCCTGGTCGTGCGCGAGATTGAGCACGCCGCGCTGGCTGAACTGGAGATCGAAGCCGAGGTCCTCCTCGAGCCCTTCCCAGAGCGTCAGCGAGTGGTCGTAGATCCCGGCCGACGCGTCCCAGAGGTAGTTGGAGCGGATGATCGTCGTGTTCCGCGCGGTGTTGCCGCCGCCGAGCCAGCCCTTCTCGAGCACGCACACGTCGGTGACGTCGTGGTTGCGCGCCAGGTAGTACGCGGTCGCCAGGCCGTGCCCGCCCCCGCCGACGACGACCACGTCGTAGGACCGCTTCGGCTCGGCCGCCCGCCAATACCGCATGACGCCGGAGCGTATCCGCGCGCAATTGTGCAAGGCAAGATACTGTTGCGCCATGAGCGACGACCACGGGGGCGGCGTCCAGTCGGTCTCCCGCGCGGTGCGGGCGCTCGAGCTGATCGCCCAGGAGGGCGAGCTCGGGGTGACCGACCTGGGACGCGGGCTCGGTGTCCACAAGGCCACCGCGTCCCGGCTCGCGGCGACGCTGGCCGCCGGCGGCCTGATCGAGCGCGACCCCGTCACCGACCGGTACCGCCTCGGCTTCGGCCTGATCCGGCTCGTCGGCGCGGCGATGGCAAGCATCGATCTGGTCCGCACGGCGCATCCGGTGCTCGAGGAGCTGGCCGACCGGACCCACGAGACCGTCAACATCGGCGTGCTGTCGGGTGACGGCGTCGTCTACGTCGACCAGGTCTCGAGCGCGCACCTGGTCGCGAGCACCAACTGGGTGGGGCGGCGAACGCCACTGCACAGCAGCTCCAGCGGCAAGGTGTTCCTGGCCCACATGCCCGAGCCCGAGCGCCAGCAGATCCTGGCGGGGCCGCTGGAGGCGCTGACCCCGCGCACGGTGACCGACCCCGAGGGCCTGCGGCGGCAGCTCAAGGAGATCCGGGTCCGCGGCTACGCCACCATCCAGGACGAGCTCGAGGAGGGGCTGAACGCTGTCGCGGCGCCCGTCCGGCAGTCCAACGGCGACGTCGTCGCCGCCCTGTCGGTCTCAGGACCGTCGTTTCGCGTCCGGTCTATCGACCTCCCCCGCCTCGGCCGGCTCACCATCGACGCGGCCGGCGCGGTGTCGTGGCGGCTCGGACACACGGGGCGGCGCGGGGACTGAGCCCGGGTCGGCGGGCGGCGGCGCCGCGGCATGGCGGTAGACGTCGACGGGCTCGGGCGGCAGGGGAGCGTTCCCGAGGATCAGGTCCGCCGCCTTCTCGGCCACCATCATCACCGGGGCGTAGATGTTGCCGTTGGTGAGGTAGGGCATCACCGAGGCGTCCACGACCCGGAGCCCCTCCAGCCCGTGCACCCGCATGCTCGCCGGGTCGACCACCGACCTGGCATCGGTGCCCATCTTGCAGGTGCAGGACGGGTGGAGCGCCGTCTCGCCCTCGCTGGCGACCCACTCGAGGATCTCCTGGTCGGTCCGCACCTCGGGCCCCGGCGAGACCTCACCCTGGTCGAACGGCTCGAAGGCGGGCTGCCCCAGGATGTGGCGGGCGACCCCGATCGCCTGCACCCAATCCCGCCGGTCCTGGTCGGTCGACAGGTAGTTGAACCGGAGCGCCGGGTGGGAGCGCGGGTCGGCGCTGGTGATCTTCACCGACCCGCGGGCGTCGGAGAGCATCGGCCCGATGTGCACCTGGTAGCCATGGTCGCCAGCCGGTTTCGAGCCGTCGTAGCGGATCGCGATCGGCAGGAAATGCAGCATCAGGTTGGGGTAGGGCAGGGACTGGTCGCCGCGGACGAAGCCGCCGGCCTCGAAGTGGTTGCTGGCCCCCGGCCCATTCCCGCCGAGCAGCCACCGCAGCGCCACCCAGGGACGGTAGCGGTACTTGAGGTAGGGGGCGACCGAGACCGGCTGCGCGCACGCGTGCTGCACGTACACCTCCAGGTGGTCCTGGAGGTTCTCGCCGACTCCTGGCAGATCCTGGACCACCTCGATTCCCAGGGCCTTCAGCTCGTCCGCTCGGCCCACTCCCGAGAGCTGGAGCGTCTGGGGGGAGTTGATCGCGCCGCCGCAGAGGACCACCTCGCTGGCGCGCACCTGCAGGGGCGCCCCATTTCCGTGCACGTACTCCACGCCGGCCGCCCGGGTGCCGTCGAAGAGGACCCTGGTGACCAGCGTCCGAGTGGCGACGTCGAGGTTCGGGCGGCCGATGACCGGGTGCAGGTAGGCGCGGGCCGCCGACAGGCGCCGGCCGTTGTGGATGTTGCGGTCGAAGGGCGCGAAGCCCTCCTGCATGTAGCCGTTTACGTCGGCGGTGAGCTGGTACCCCGCCTGCTGCACCGCCTCGAAGAACGCGCCGAACAGCGGGCTGGACGCCGGGCCGCGCTCGAGCACCAGCGGTCCGGCGCGGCCGCGGTAGACGTCCGCGGGATCCGCGGCCAGGCACGCCTCCATCCGCTTGAAGTAGGGCAGGCAATGGGCGTAGTCCCACGTCGCCATGCCGGGATCGGCGGCCCAGCGCTGGTAGTCCATCGGGTTGCCGCGCTGGAAGATCATGCCGTTGATGCTGCTGGAGCCTCCGAGCAGCTTGCCGCGCGCGTGGTAGACCCGCCGCCCGTGCAGGTACGGCTCCGGCTCGGAGCGGTACCGCCAGTCGTAGAAGCGGTTGCCGATCGGGAACGAGAGCGCCGCCGGCATGTGCACGAAGAGGTCCCAGGCGTAGTCGGGCCGTCCCGCTTCGAGCACCAGCACCCGGTTCGACGGGTCGGCGCTCAGCCGGTTGGCCACGGCGCACCCCGCCGAGCCCCCGCCGACGATCACGAAGTCATACCGCGCCGACGTCGCCATGGGTTGTAGTCTGCCGCGCGCCGGCATCGCGGCCAGCGGATGGTTGCGCGGACCGCAACCGCGTAGCGCAGCCGTTGACCGCGTGAGATCGTCGACCTGACGTGGGGAAGAGGTGAGCAGTTGAGCCCGGCGGCGGACGCATTCACTGCGGCGGTCCAGACCGTGGAGGCCGCCAACCGCAACGGCGTGCCCCTCAAGCTGCTGGGCGGGCAGGCGATCCGCTACCTCACGCCCGACTTCCCGCCGCGCCGGCGCGGGGACCAGGACATGGATTTCGCCTCGGTCTCGACCGCGAGGCGGCCGGTGACCGAGCTGCTGACGGAACTCGGCTTCGAGGGCGACCGGCGCTTCAACAACCTGCACGGGCACCGGCAGATGTACTTCAGGTCCCCGGTCGAGGGGACCTCGGTCGACGTCATCATGGACCGGCTCCACATGTGCCACGTCCTCGAGTTCTCCGGCCGCGTCGACCGGATGCCGGTCACCCTGGACGTCAGCGACCTGCTCCTCTCCAAGCTCCAGGTGGTCGAGCAGAACGAGAAGGACGTGCACGACATCGTCTACCTGCTGGCCGCCCACGAGGTCCGCGAGGGCGACGAGCCGGGCACCATCGGGCTGGCACGGTTCGCCGAGGTTCTCGGCGACTGGGGCTGGTGGCGCACCGCCACCGGCAACCTCGACCGTGTCGTCGACCTGGTGCGGGGTGAGCTCTCGCGGCTCCTGCCCGCGGGCGCACCGTACGATCCGGTCGAGCACGCCATCGCCTTGCGTCGCCATGCGGACACGATGCCGAAGAGCCTCAAGTGGAAGCTCCGCGCCCGCCTTGGCGAGCGCGCGCGGTGGTACGAGCTCCCCGAGGAGGTCGGACACTAGCCGGATCCAGCCGGTGTTGCTCGATGTTGCTCACTCCGCAACGCGTGTCTTGCCTCGCTGATCGGAGAAATCAACGATTTAGCGTCACTGCCGGCTAACGACCATGAGGCGGACATGCGGCTCTTTTTCGTGACCGACCTGCACGGGTCGGAGATCTGCTGGCGAAAGTTCCTCAACGCCGGAGCGTTCTTCAAGGCCGACGTGGTGATCCTCGGCGGCGACATCACCGGCAAGGCCATGGTGCCGATCGTCCAGCGGGCGGGAGGCACCTGGGACGCCGCCCTGCAGGACCACCACGAGACCCTGGAGACCGAGGCCGAGATCGAGCGGTTCGGCAAGCGCGTCATGAATCGCGGCTACTACCCGATCCGGGTGTCGGAGGAGGAGTACCGGGCGATGCAGGCGGACGAGGACCTCGTCGACAAGCGCTTCAAGGAGGTCATGCTCGAGGGCACCGAGCGCTGGATCGCGATGGCCGAGGACAAGCTCGCCGGCACCGGGATCCGTGTCGTCGCCTGCCCGGCGAACGACGACGTGTTCGAGATCGACGATCTGCTCGCCGGCGCTCGGATCGTCGAGACCGGGGACGAGGACCATCCGATCGAGCTCGACGGGTTCACGATGGTCTCGATGGGGTGGACGAACCCAACGCCCTGGCACACGTTCCGCGAGGCCGCCGAGCCGGAGCTGGCGGAGCGGATCGAGCGGGCGCTCGCCCACGCGCGCGACCCCTCGACCACGATCCTCAATTTCCACGCCCCGCCGCACGGCTCGAAGCTGGACAACGCGCCGGCGCTGAACCCTGACCTCTCCTACGTCTCCGGCGGGCAGGCGTTGCGTCCGGTCGGCTCCACGTCGGTGCGCGAGGCGATCGAGCGCTTCCAGCCGCTGCTCTCGCTGCACGGCCACATCCACGAGAGCAAGGGCTCGGCGAGGATCGGCGCCACCCTCGCGCTCAACCCGGGCAGCTCCTACGAGGAAGGGGTTCTGCAGGCGGCGATCGTGAGCATCGATCCCAAAAAGCGGAAGGTCAAGACCTATCAGCTTGTCAACGGCTAGGCGCCGTTCGGGCTCGAAAGGGGACACGGATGGCAGTGGCAGGGGAAGCGCCCACGCTGTTCCTCCGCAAGGCGACCGGTCTGGTCAAGGGATGGTCGAAATTCGACGCCTTCCTGTACTCCTTCATGTCGATCAATTTCGTGACGCTCGGGCTGTTCTTCAGCCTGTCCGTGCTCGGATTCGTCCCGACCGGCCAGATCCTCTCCGCCCTGTTGATCACCGGCGTCTTCATGACGTTCCTGGTGATCACCTACGCGGGGCTCATCTCCGTCATGCCGCGGGCCGGCGGAGACTACGTGTGGCAGAGTCGCGTGCTCGGCGGCGGCATCGCGTTCGTCCTCGCCATCACCGGATGGTGGTTCATCCTCTGGTACTGGGCGCCGGTCTACGCGAACATCCTCAACGTCGAGGTGTTCCAGCCGCTCGCCGCCCTGTTCAAGCTGAACGGCGTCACCGATTTCCTCGCGTCGGACAACGGCCTGTTCGTGGTCTGCCTGATCACCGTGGCGCTCGCCGGAGTGGTCGTGTCGCTGGGGATGGAGACCTACGCGAAGATCCAGAAATACTGCTTCTACCTGGGGATCGCGGCCCTGGGCCTGGTGTTCCTCGTGATGCTGTTCGGGTCACGGAGCGGTTTCCAGTCGGCCTTCAACCAGGAGTCCGCGAAGCTGTTCGGCACGACCGGCGACACGTACGCCAAGACGCTGGAGCTCGCCGGCGGCAACAAGGTGGTGCCGGACCTCGGGTTCTCGCCGTTCTTCGGCGGCTCGCTGCTGCTGATCCCGTTCCTCGCGTTCTGGATCCTGTACCCGAACTGGGGCGCGACGCTCTACGGCGAGGTCCGCGGGGCGAGCGATTTCAGGCGCGTGATGAGCGGGATGATGTGGGGGCTGTGGGTCACGGTGGTGATCGCGGTCGTGTTCGTCCTGCTGGCGGCCAAGTTCTTCGGATGGCAGTTCTTCAACGCGGCCAACCTCGCCTACTGGAACGTCGTGTACGGCACCGGCCAGGCGGCGATCCCGATCTGGCCCTACCCGCCCCTGCTGGCCAGCTTCGTCTTCCACAACACCTTGCTCTCGGCGATCATCGTGCTGGTGTTCGGCGCCTGGTTCCTGGGCTGGGCCGGCACGCTGTTCCTGTCGTCGACGCGGGTGATCTTCGCGGCGGCGTTCGACCGGATCCTGCCCGAGCGGGTGGCCGACGTCTCCGAGCGGCGCCACGTGCCGGTCTGGGCGCTGCTGCTGATGCTCGTGCCCGCGGTCGTGGTGAGCGCGCTCTACGCCTACACGACCAACTTCAGGACCTACATCCTCGACGCGGTGCTGGTGATCGCGGTGACCTTCTTCGGCACGTCGATCGCGGCGATCCTGCTGCCGTGGCGGCGCAAGCGCCTCTACGAGAGCTCCCCCCTGGCCCGCTACAAGGTCGCCGGCATCCCGCTGATCTCGGTCGCGGGCACCATCACCGCGCTCTTCCTCGGCTGGAACCTGTGGAAGTGGTTCGCCGACAGCCTCTACGCGGTGAACAACAAGACGTCGCTGGTGTTCATGGGCGCGATGTACGCGCTGGCGCTGGTGATCTACCTGGTGGCCAAGGTCTACCGCAGGCGCCAGGGGATCGACCTGAACGCGATCCACAAGGAGATCCCGGTCGAGTAGCCGCGGTCCGGTGGAGCCGGGGCGGTCCCGTGGCCGCCCCGGCACCGTCCCGGGGATGACCTGGGTGCGGCATGGCGGGCGGGGCAGGGCTGTTGCGGTGCTCGCAACCATCTCTTGATTGCGCAACCGGGGCTGCCAGGATGGCGTGGTCCGTGGAAGGAGGCAGATGCGGGATCGCGCCCACACGGTGATCGTTGGCGCCGGCATCGTCGGCGCGAGTGCGGCCTACCACCTCGCCGAGCTCGGCCAGCCGGATGTGCTCGTGCTCGACCAGGGGCCGCTGTTCTCCACGGGCGGCTCCACCTCGCACGCTCCGGGGCTGGTGTTCCAGACCAACGGCTCGCGCACGACCTGCCGGATCGCCCGTGACACCGTCGCGTTGTACCAGGGACTCCGGTTCGCGGGCGAGCAGTGCTGGTACGGCGTGGGCTCGCTGGAGATCGCCACGACTCCCGAGCGGATGCTCGACCTGAAGCGACGGCTCGGGTGGTCGCGTTCGTACGGGATCGAGGGCGGCGAGCTGCTCACGCCCGCGCAGGCGGCCGAGCACGTGCCGCTGCTCGACCCCGACGCGATCCTCGGCGCCTACCACGTGCCCAGCGACGGCGTCGCCAGGGCGGTCCACGTCGTGGCGGCACTGGCCAGCATCGCGGCGCGGCACGGGGTGACCTTCGAGGGGGGCGTCACCGTCACCGGCTTCGACGTCGAGGCAGGGCGCGTCCGAGGGGTCCAGACCGACCACGGTCGCATCGAATGCGAGCGCGTGCTGATCTGCGCCGGGATCTGGGGGCCCACGGTCGGGGCGATGGCCGGCGTGCCGGTGCCGCTGGTGGCCGTGCAGCATCAGCTCGTCTGGACGGACCCGGTCGACGAGCTTGCCGGTGAGCGGCGCGAGGTCGTCCACCCGATCCTGCGTCACCAGGGCATGGCGATGTACTTCCGGCACCGCGGCGACCACTACGGCGTCGGCAACTACCGGCACGAGCCGATCGCCACGGCGCAACGCCAGTTGCGCCCGCCCGGCGGCCCGAGGCCCCCGTCGATCATGCCGTTCACCCCTGACGACTTCGACGTCGCCGAGGTGGAGGCCGCCCGCCTCCTGCCGCCCCTGAAGGGCACGATGCGGCCGGCCGACCCGGCGCGGTCGATCAACGGGATGTTCTCGTTCACGCCCGATGCAGGCTCGATCGTCGGCGAGAGCGCGGCCGTTCGGGGTGTGTGGGTGTGTGAGGCCGTCTGGATCACCCACGCCGCGGGGATGGGCCGTCAGGTCGCCGAGTGGATGGCGGTGGGCGAGCCGAGCTACGACCTCGCCGAGGCCGACGCGAACCGGTTCTACCCCTACCAGACCACCCCGCCCTACGTGCTGGAGCGTGGCAGGCAGCAGTACCGCGAGGTCTACGACGTCATCCATCCGCGCCAGCAGATGGCGCGCCCGCGCAACCTGCGCCTGGGCCCGTTCCACGCACGCCAGGTGGCGCTCGGCGCGAGCTTCGTGGTCGGCGCCGGCTGGGAGCGGCCGCAGTGGTTCGAGGC
>Ga0070698_100001152_pt1 | contig 29248 bp, 24 predicted proteins | sample KBSK1502metaG_FD_65477 | JGI IMG/M metagenome (GOLD analysis project Ga0070698, IMG submission 65477) | Corn, switchgrass and miscanthus rhizosphere microbial communities from Kellogg Biological Station, Michigan, USA - KBS K1-50-2 metaG | ecosystem: Host-associated > Plants > Roots >...
AGCAGCAACCTGATTCAAACGTTGCTCAAGAACGACCTGGTCGACGAGCTCTGGCTCAAGATTTACCCGATCACCCTGGGAACCGGAAAGCGGCTCTTTGGCGAGGGCACGAAGCCGGCGGGTTTCCGCGTGCTCAAGAGCAACTTCTCGCCAAACGGCGTCATCGTGGCCTCCTACGGCCGCGCCGGTGACGTCAAGCTCGGAACGGTCGAGTTGACAGCCTCCGGCGAACAGGTAATCCGCAGCTAACAACCAGTCCCATCTTTCCAGTCCCCTCCCCCGTTTACGGGGGAGGGTCAGGGTGGGGCCTTTTGAATTCCCCCCAGGGTGGGCGTGGGGCGAGGCGAGACAGCGTCCCAGGAACGTCGTCGGCGACGTTGTTCCTGCACCGACCGGCAATCCTTGACCGAGCGCCCAGCGTACCTCCGAAAGGCGGTGTATGACGTCCCGCCGGGCGGCCGCCAGTAGGCCGCCCCTAGCCTCGACTCCGTTTACCCATCATTGCCACCTCAGTCACCTCTCCTTTTCGGCTGCCTGGCGCCTTTTGACAGCGCCCAGAAAACGCCGAAAACCGGCCCCTTGGACCGGTTTTCGTGTTCAGCCTAGCGCGAGAGGCGCCTTCGAAAAAGCGCGCTGGCGGAGGGAGAGGGATTCGAACCCCCGAAGGCTTGCACCTTAGTGGTTTTCAAGACCGGTTGCGGGTAGTTCGCCAGCGTTCGTAGTCGTTCGCCAACGTTCGCCCTGTACATGAGTCGCTGGTCTTTGGTCCGCCAACGTTCGCCGACGTACGCCGTAGTTCGCCGCGGTTGCCGTCACGGTTGCCGTCACCGGCGCACAACGTTTCGTGGCTCATGCCGACCGTGCGTGCTTTTATGACGCCACCACGCAAACGCCAACGCGAATGCGCCGACGGCGAAGACTAACTCGACACCATCGCATATCGATAAGCGGGCGTGACGGCTCCCGGAATCTCATGTCAGAGTTTCGAGGCGGTGACCGTGTCGCAGCTAGCATCGACCGCCCTCGCAAAGCGGCAATCAACAAGGTGGCGTCCGCGACAGCAAATCCCTCCGCATTTGATGGCGAGCACCGCTCGGCCGTCCTTGCCAACGACGTCACGAAGCGAGGTGGCGTCCGCGACAGCAAATCCCTCCGCATTTGATGGCGAGCACCGCTCGGCCGCCCTTGCCAACGACGTCACGGAGCGAGGTATTCCGAATCGCTGTGCTCGACACAGCCTTGGGCCGCACCACCCGCAAGGCGCCCGAAATGAGGACCCCCCTCGGGGGCACACGATGACGGCGTTGACGGCTAGGCCGATCAGGGCGACCAACCCAATCCACAGAGGAACGGGGTTGCGCGGGCTGGGCTCGATCGGCAACGGCGCGCTTTCCGGGTTGGTTCAGCCTCGATTGGATCGCTTACCTCGGGGTCACTCATTTGTCCCGGAACCCGTCCTACGAACTCTGGTCGAAATACCGTTACCAGGAGACATGTCAGTACGTTCTTGAGTGCGAAGGCTGAGGTCGACTCTGGAGTCCTCTACAACTGATTCCAGTGGAGAGCGGCAGTCTTTGGGCAGTCCCCCGGGGACGCGCAACACCGCAGAGGTAAGGGAGGTTGGAATGGCGGCAGGCCTCGGAATTCAGCATGGGAGTCCGGTCTGGCTCTCACCATCAATCGTTCCATCGCGCGACACTGTTGTGTCGCCCGGTTCAAGTCCGTCAGTCGCGGCCGTGACCGTGACCTCTACAAATGTGTTCGTTTACGTCAAGGTCGACAATATCGGGACGGTTGAGCTAGGTGCCTGCCTATGCGCAGCGCCAGTGCCCGCGCCGTGGCCCGCGGTAACCCAGTTTGCCGGCTTCCTCGCTAGTACGGCCGGCACAACGTCGGCATCCCGAGCTGGCTTCACATTCACCGCTTCGCCCGCTGGAGACAATATCAACGGTCCCGGCGTGAATTTTCTTTTCGGCGTCGTTGCGTCTGGTCGACGTGCATGGGATTGGAGCCCGGACGGCCGCTTTTTCGCATACGCGTCAGCATTTTCGGGTAACGACTGGAACCTGACCGTCATCGCACTACAGAACATCACTCGAAGCGACGGGACGGTCATCCTTCCGAGCCAACTTGCTTCTCGCGCGAATGGCGTGTACAGCATCCTATGGAGCAACATCAACTTCGGGTGGGCCAACTCCCAAGCCGTCGTCACATCGGGCCCTAACTCTGGTGGGACTGGACTATCGATAGCCTGCCCGTATGCGCCAGGAGGACTGGTATGGGGAAGTCTAACGCCTGCAATGCCTGGACTCATCGACTATGTTTACCTGGTCAGCCCATGCGGTTCAGTCGTGGCGATAGTTCCAAAAGTACTGGTTGCTGGAGCGGGGGCGCCGCAGATCGCCGTCGTTTCCACAAGCAGCGCACTATCTATCCAGTTCACGAAGAATAACGTGCCCACGGCAGTGGCTATCACTGGTCCAGCTCCGTCAATCACAACAGTTGCGCACACCGCCAATGGCACTCAAATCGTCACCGGCAGTGGGACGGTTAGTGTGGACGATCCTGACTGCACGATGGTGGGCGGCGGGGTCGTCGCCTGGGTGGATCGAGTCAAAGCCAGTACACTGCCGAGCGGCAACCTTGGGGTCATGTCAGTCGGCAGCGGAATGGCTGCCGGATCTCTGAAGCCCGGACAAAGCTCCTGGGTGCAGGTCCCGAATAGCAACCCGCTCGGCTGGGCTAATCAGGGGGAACAGCATTGGTGCCTGCTCGCACAGGCTTACACGTCCGATGGCACGACAGTGGCGCGGCCTTGGAACGGGCAGGCTCCGAGCCCGCCGGCGTTTCCAAATTCAGCCGTCAACTGCGCTCAGCACAATATCGCGATTTCATAAAGGACAGATCCATGAGTATCCATAGATTTACTGTCAATGTGCCCAACCCGACGTCTAAAACGGTATTGTCCGAGCTGCGACTTGAAAACGCAAAGCTCGCCAACATCTTTCCGATCGATGTTCCGGAGGCTAACCTCGAAGTCTTGCGCGCAGGTCTGGCGCTGGACCCCTGCGACCCTGGTAAGCGCAATATCGCGGTGCGGCTCGCAGCCCACGCCAGCCTAGATATCCACGTCACGGTCGTCACAGCCGACCTGCCAAGGCGGGCAATTGGTGGTAGTGCAATGCTCAACCTCGCCGATCGAAGGGGCGGCAAGGTTGTCGGCGGGGTCCTTCTCGCGTGCATAGATCGATCCGCGCCGGAGTGGCCGGGTAAAGAGGTCTCGACGTCCACACCTTGCCCAGCCGTCTTAGCAACGACCGTCTATGGCGTCACTATTGGCGCAGACCCCAGCAAGAGGCCAGCAAAAAAGGCACTTCCGATAGGTGCGCAGTTCAATTTGGTGGCTCCCATTATGAACCCAAAGGCGCAGTCCCTGATGGGTGTCATGGTCTACCTTGAGCACCTGGGAATCAGCGGTGCCACATTTGTCCCAGCGTCCTGGAACGTGGGCATACTGAGACAGGGCGACATCTTCTACGCGACTTGGCACGTCAACACGGATAACTCCCGGCTTGGCTCGTTTAACGCGTCCATCGTTGTCGCGTCCGACGGTTCGGATCGGACTCGACTGATATGCCCGGTTATCATGGGCCAAGCGCGACTTGAACCGGCACGCCACCGAGATCGTCGACGCCCTGAATGAATTCGAATTTAACGCAAGCCCGAACTTACTGCGCCCTGGGCTTTGGTGGAGTCAGATTACTGGAATGTCATGCTGCTGTCCAATCAGGAGGACAGCATGGGACGAAGGGGCTACCCAAGGGAGTTTCGCCGAAGAGCTTGACTGGAGTGACGTCCAGGGAACGGCCACAGCTGTTGGCGGCCCGGCGGCGCATCCGAGAGCTGGAAACCGAGCTCGCCATCCACCGCAAAGCGGCGGAGCTGCTGAAAGGGGCCACAAGCCCAAATGGAGGTTCGCGGCCCTCTAGAGCCTCCTTGAAACACGATCGCAACTAATTCATAGGTTGACTGCCAGCGAGTCCGATGGCCCGAGAGAGCGCTCATAAGCCGAACACTACAATCCCCAGAACTGGTCCCATCTGGACTGGGTGAGCCAAACAGGTAGTAACGATGGCATCTTGGCGTCTGATCGCTTTTTCCAGTCACACTTCATTGCTTTGATCTTGTCGCTTGATTCGTCCCTCTCCACATGAGTTCGCGGCTGGAACATCTCGCTGTAAAAACCATCATCGTTGTCGCGCTCGCGTGCAAGGGTGTACATGAAGGTTAGAGCCGGTTCGCTCAACAACCAGTCCGCACTGACCGTCGAGGCCGCGAGCAGCTCGACATGGAGGTGGTCGTAGTGCACCATTGCCTCCGTAACCGGAATGATTGCTTTGCCCATCCGGCCTCGCCCCTGTCCCCAGGGATTGAGTCTTGGGTCATCCTTGCCGAGCTGCGTTGCTAAATAGCTCATTGCTAAGCCCAAATTGGTGGCCGCGTATCGCATGTTTTGCGCGTCGGCGTACAAATATCGCTTAAAGCCAGCAAGAGCTATCGCCTGTAGTACAACGTGCGCTGCCAATTTCTGAATTGCAGCATGGGTGGGACGCTTTTGCGCATCTGCCGATATGGGGTCTATACAAAAGTCCTCATTCGTTAGGGCATCGGTGAACGTGATGACGGCGTTATTTGGCACTCGCGCCCTAGCACAATTTACCCGCTGCATCCGCGCCAGATTCTCTTTGTGACTCTTCATATCTTTGGCATGACACAGATCTTGGTCGTCGTAAACGTATGTCCATCCGAGATCGAAGTCGCCGCCGCTCTCATGCGCATTGTGGGGCTGGTGCCGCCCACCATATGGGTTATTCGCCGCACTTACGTAGAGCCAAAAACCAGCCTGAGACACAAACCGGGCCGCCTGCTCGAGGGCCGCCCAGCCAGCCGGCAGAGCGAGAAAACTACGCTCCTGAACGGCATGCGTCGCATTGAAGTAGATTCCACCGAGATATGGAAGAGGCTTGTCTGCTGCATCCATTCTTTGGGCCGCCAGCGATATCGTCGTTTTCCCGTCAGTTACGTGCCTCCAGAATGACAGGCTCTGCACGGCGGTCACGACGTCCGACTCTTGAGGTCTTGTTCTTCCCGCAAATATCAATTTGGCATGCTTGCCGAAGGCGTCCAGATATGGACCTGTCTTTTGGAGCAGGGCTTGACGCAAACTCATATTCAGTTGCGATAGGACGAAGTCGACGTCAGCCAGCATGGAGCTAGCTGTGTTTCCAAGCACCTTAGAACGCACATCGTTCAGAACAAAGCCAGCCGCGGACAGGGAGTCCGATAGCCTCGGTACCACTCGGTCGACGGCGGTGTACCCGTGAAAATCGGCGTAAACCACCCATAGCGGAAAGGAACAGACAAGGACGGTCCCAATCACCGCTCCCAGGATCAGATCCGTTTGGTCCTGCAGAAAGCCGGTGCTCGCGAGAGTGCTCTCTAGTCTTGTCAAGAACGGGGCATAGGCTTCAGCCATGCTCTGAACGAAGGTCCGTTCCGAGACAAAGTTGGAGGAGCCTGATTCCAGCTGTTCGATCAGGCTGTTAGCGTCAAGCAAGGGATGAAAGAAATTGGCCAGGAACTGTTCAGCGGGGTCGAGATCACTTGGCGGTAGAAAGCTAGGCGCACGCCAGGCCTGCTCGAGCGAAAGGAAGACTTGACTCACCGCCGCCGCCGTTTGGACATCCAGCAGATCGGTCGAGGTCTTAGCGGAGACCCCCGCCAGGAATTCGTTCAGGCGGTCTATCAAGAAGAAAACTGAATCGACATCGCTAACGAACCGTTTCGCCCGCGCCTGTCTTAGAGTCTTGCTCGCTGACGCTAGCGAACTCAGCGCGGCTCTGCTCATCACGGTAAGAGCGCTAGACTCTCCAACTGTTGTGCATCGCCGTAGTTAACACGCGCGTCCCACCTCATTACCCAGGAAACCGCGACATATAAGCTCTAGTTCTTGCCGCCGCCCCCGCCCGGGAGCTGAAGGACGCAGGTGCCGGCCACGGGTTCTAAATGAACCCCTTCCGCAGGAACGATGACTGCGGCCTGGACTGGCGCTGCAACCGCGGCCTTACCGATTGCGGTATTGAGGTTAGTCAATCCGGCGATGAAGTTGGGGATTGTCGCGTTTTTCGGTAGAGCGTTGAATTGCAGCGGAATCAACGAGCTGAGGCCGCTACGCTGGACATCTTCGACCCTGTAGAGGTTCAGGTAAGGCCGCGACGTGTCGACTGTATATCCCGCTGGGGGCGGGAAAAGGCTGGACAGGACATCGTTTGTGAATTGGATGACGAAAGTGGTGCCCAGTCTGTTCCACGCAAAACGGAGGTATTGCTCGGTGTAGTAGTCGTTCGCACAGTTCAGGTGATTTAGCAGCGCGTTAATCAGGGCGACGATAGTGGGGTCTGGCTGTGGAATTGCAAGCTGTCCCAATAGCTCGTCATAGAGTTTGAGGAAGCCCGGTACTCGTCGAAAGATCTCCGTCCGGTTATCGAGGATCATGAGACCCTTTCGCCCGGCGTCATCTATCTTGTTCTCCCACGCGTCTCTCACCTTGTCCGCCAGCCCTCGCATTAGTTGAAGCCTCCCTGCGGGATATATTCCAGGCCAAGGCCCCCCCTTACCGGATGGATACATGCCCATCACCATCCAGTACATCTCGAGGTTCATATAAATCTCGAAGCCGGCGGAGCTATTAGCGAGGCCAATCGCGGCACCGGAAGCGCCCGTGGTGATGTCAGTGAAATGTCCGGGGTTGTTGACATCCGCATTAGTGAAAGCATTCGTTGGCGTGTCATTCTGCCAGTCGTGAGCGTGATAAGGCTGAAACCCAGACCGATCTTCGAAAAGGTACTTTTCCAACGCGTCGAGCGCGTTGTTGACCTTCGCTTGGTCGTCAACAGGACGCGCTTGCTGCAACGCACCGACTATGGTCGGAAGCACGCTCTGCAGTTGAGGATCCAGAAGAGCGTCTTGTAGAAAGCTTTGGTTCGAGCTAATGAAGGCCTGCGTGAAGTTAATTGGCTCCAGTGTTGCAGTGATCATCAGTTGTAGTGAATCCTGGGACGTCTGCACATTGAACTTCTTCACGACGTCGTAGATATTCAGCTCAAGCACCCGATCCGGGAACGGATTCTTTAACAGGCGAGTCTGCCTTGCTTCCACGGTCGTCTCCGTGACACCACGAATCTGCAGTTTGGTTTGGGTCGTGACCTTTTTGGTGGACTTAAGAGTCGTCTCGTGGATACTGCTGATGGTCGAGGCAGTCGTATTGTTAATCGTCTGGCTATCCGTAACGGTGGCCGACGCGCCCATTCCGGAGAGCGAGAAACCGCCCGTGCCAGAAACCCCCCAGTTGGCCGTTCGAGCCGAAGTATTGGCGACGTTTATCGATTCTTTATCGGAATCTAGGCTCTCCGTCCCTACTTCAACCGTGGAGGCATTCTCCTGACTTTGTTCGAGTAGGGTGTGCTGCGTCCGACGCATTTCGATGGTAAGGACTTCACTCGGCGCAAGTGAAAGAAGAGTTACGAAATCACCGACCTCGATATCTGCGAGAGTCCACTGCTGAACGAATTGCGCCAGTACTGATCCCCTAACATGAACGTTTACGGCTTCGCACTGGATCCCAATGGGATTCGGAAGCTGTCCCGCCGGATCGTTATCCGAGGTTATCTCGCGTTGGAACTCAAGATATTGGACCGGCCATGCCCGCACTGAGGGCGATACGCACGCGGCTAGAGGCTCCGCGACCGGGGCCTTCATTGCGGAGTGCCCAACAGTCCCGTAATGATTGCGAGACCCATGGCGAAACAGGTGGTCGCCAGGTTCTTCACTAGATCAGTTGCCTCGGCGGAATGAACGAGCCACGTGATTATGGCGGCAATACCGACCACGAAGTACACGCCAGCGTAAATAAGGCCTAGCGCGTACCGCAGGTTCGCGCCTCCGAGGAGAAATTTGCCGAGCCTCTCCATGGTGGAGCGGAAGGTTGCTCGGCTCGCGGCCTTGGTGCCAGGTTGTTTGATGCCAAAATTGACAGCGACGACGCCGCCAACGAGTGTCCCGATGCCAGTCGCTATGTAGAGCAACGCCTGCGAGTACTGCACCCCTCCAGGAGGTGGAGCCCAAACCTCGAAAACGCCGTAGCCAAATATCGCCGCGTATCCGATGAGGGCGGCGAGCGCTAGACCTGCCCGAAATAGGTCGTATGCACTGCCAGATGCCATTGCTGTAACCCCCTGTAATTAGGTGGCCGTCCACGAGCACCTACGACGGGACATAGACCGACGTGGGCGGTACCGCGCACTTACCACTACGTGGCGCTTGGTCTGGGATCCAGGCGGTAAGTAGGCGGAACCTCAGGCTGCCGTTTTCGCCGAAGGTAGTTTCAACGCGTGAGCGTTGCAGAAAGATTGCCCCCTAGAGTGCCCCTCCTACACCGGTTGACCTCTCCGGCGACATTTACTTTAGATCTTTATCCACCGGTGTCAAGAGCCTAGCCACCGCTGTGGGCGTTCACCGAAAATGACCGCCCTACCGGTTCAGCGATTCAGTCCCCCATATGATGGGGGAACCTCACGTTGCGCACCAAGGAGCAGCGCAGGGTGATGGTGTTGGACCATTGGGGTCGGGGCCATTTCCGGCAGCGAGGCGGCTGCCCTTCTGTGCCTTTCCGCGCGACAGGTGCGTCGGCTCCGCCGAGCCTATGCGATCGACGGCGCCAAAGCGCTGGCTCACGGCAACCGGGGCCGGCGCCCAAGCAGTGCGCTCAAGCTCAGGCAGCGCCTCGTTTATCTTGCTCGGAGCCGCGATGACGGCTCAATCACCAGCACCTCACTGAGATGCTCGCCGAGCGGGAAGGCCTCCAGCTCTCCGGTGTCTCCGTCCGCCGGATGCTCAAGGCCGCGGGGATCGCCAGTCGACGTCGAAGGCGACCCGCGCCGGCGTGATCGGTTGCCCACGAAGGCACCTTCCGCTCCTGTCCAACTTCGCTTTGGTTTGAAAGCGGAGCGGACTTCAGGCGTCGCCTCACTGCACTTGCCGCCTGCGGTGCCATGGCGCCCTGGGGCAGCTGCTCGCATCCGTCCGCTAGGCATGCATCGAGGTGAAGCATGAAGGCGGGTAGAAGAGGACTGCCTCTCCGCGACTCTCGATTCTCATTAGAAGACTGACCATGAGGGCAAGGGCGGCACGATATCCGATGCAGGCGGTATATGCAGAACGCCGACGAAGCGCATCTGAGCCCTGATCTCAACGAGGTGGTGGCGGCGGTTGCCTTGATCGCGGATGGTGGCCGGGATCGCAGTCCACAGATACCACAGCACCAATAACCCGGCAACTGCCATCGCGCCAGCAAAGACATACGTCACACTGGAAGGCAACGACCCCGCCGAACGAATCTCATACACCAGAAAGGCGATCGTGCCCAGCTCCCCCAAGACCGCCCAGAGCGTGATCAGGGTCGCCAGCAGGAAGGACCACACATAGCCTTGAGGCTGGTCAACCATGTCACCGTGGCGAGTATGGGACCTCTTCGGATGTTGCGTGGCCAGGTAGACGAATGGAGCCAGGACAACGAGCACGCCGAAGAACACATTCAATGCCGCGTATGAGCCCTTTGGGAAAAACTGCGTGACCTCGGGAATGACCCCTGTCGCACCAACAATGGTCCCCAACACCGCACCCACCACGGTGAAGTTCGACGCCCAGCTCTTGGTGAAATCCCATCCTGGCGACCCCATCCGCATCTTGAGCCTTCGTCGGATCCTGACTTTGGGTCTTTTGGCGATGAGACAACGAGCTAGCATGAAAGCAACGGCGAGCGCCAGGCTGCCAAACACAAGTGGACTTACTGTCATGTTGGTGATGGGTCCCGCGAGAGGTTGACCGAGTCCAGCAGCCGCTTCGGCCTGGAACACCGCCAAGAGATCGTGCACGGCGGCGTCCCGCGGGCCCAGCGGCATTAGACCGTACCGATGCTCGATGGTGGCAAGAATCGACGTCGTGTCGTATTGCGTGTGGTCGATAACGAAGCGGCCCTTCAGGAACGGCGACACGACGAGGGCTGGGACCCGAGGGCCCGGGCCCCAGATATCGTGAGGCCCCGGGATTCCGCCCCAGCCTGGCGGCGGAACGTGGTCCCACTGACCACCAAACTCATCATAGGTGAGGATCACCATCGTGTCCGCCTTGCAGCGGCTCCCCTCGATCGCTTGGACCAGCTCGACGAGGTGATCACTCCCAGCACTCTCGCTGGCGTAGCCGGGGTGCTCGTTCTCTCGGCCGATCGGCTTGACGAAACTTACGGCCTTTAACTTGCAGTCATCCCTCGAAGACTTGACGAGGTCCATGAACTCCTTCTCATCCCGCAGATGCACCCTTCCCCGAGTCTCCAGCCCGTACCTCGCGAAGTAGTTGAACGGCTGGTGGTGGAACTGGAAGACCTTGTCTGGGCAATACGGGAACTTGTCATTCGGAAACGAGCTCGGATCGGAGCACGTCGGGCCGCTCCCGTTTGTCCATCCCGGAGCATCTATGTCCCCGGCCGCGTTCGACCAACCGCCGGAATACCATGCCCAATCGATACCCTTGCCGCTCAGCCTGTCGCCGATCGTCACGTTTGTGAGCGCCGGGAGCATGTCTTTCGACGCGTCTTTGGACCTGTCCGTTGGTTGGAAGGCAGGCTGCATCGTATTTATCGCGCGATCTCCGCAGGCTAGATCAGCAACTGGCGGCGGCGGCGAGCAAACGACCGCTAGCGGGCGGTCTTCCACGCCCTCCCTGTCCGCGGTGTAGAGCGGATACGAAATCGGCATCCCTGCCGAGTCCACGATCGAGTGAAGATCGCCCGGAGCCGCGGGGTACTCAGGCGTTGTGGCTGCGATCAGCCATTGGTGGTTGAGAAAAGAGCCGCCGAAAGCGGCTTGGAAAAAGTTGTCGAGAATCGCGTAGTTCGGGTGGTCAGCCTGGTGAAGGTAAACATAGATCGGCAGCCGCTGCGTGTGGTACACGCCCATCGTTAGGCCGATCGCGTCGCTGCCGGTGACGAACCGATTCTGCTTGCCGCCGTTGAGTTGATACCGTCCCTGGTAGAAGCGGTGCACGAGGTCGCGCGTACAGCCGCCTGGCTCGCCATTTCCATTCAGAACGCCTTCGCGGGGTTGGTAGGGCTCCGACGCCCGCGGGCAGGTTAATGCCGACACCGGGATGTAGTCGTCGATGTTGAACGGCGCATTCTTGAAGTGGCTTCTTAGTAAGGGCTGGGTGGTTGCGTCAGTACACTGGGCCGACAAAGGGAACGGCGATGTGAGGTTGACGTCGTTCTGGCCTAGACAGGTGTATGGCATCCCGCTCTGCGCGACCTGGAGTGTGTGGGCAACGTTGGCACTGCCGAGCCCGTTGACCCCCTCCCATCGGCCGTACAAGTTGTCGAAGCTGTGGTTTTCGTCGTAGACGACGACGATGTGCTGGATCCGCGCGAGGACATTCGCGGAGTTTGCTGCGGTGCAGCCGCCCAAAACGGTCGAGGCGCCCAGTGCCCCCGCCATCAACACGGAGGCCTGCCCCGGACGCGGGAGCATAGATGCCCTCCTCGACGGACGCTCGCCGTCACCCCTGCCGGGCCACTATAGGCGTGTCGTCGGACCACGTCAACTGGTGGCTGCCGCCGCCGCGGTGCCAGCGGGTTGACCAATGGGCCGGCCCATTCCCAGGCCCAGTGGTACCGGCCTTAAGCAAGACGTATCGGTCGTCGCTACCGGATCGCCCGGATCCGCCCCAGGGCCCCAACCAAGATCGTGTACAGAATGTGCGGGAGGCTACTACTTCTTCTTGTCGCGCCCTTCCCGAAGAGTCCTTGCTGCCTGTCTCTCGCGTGTTTCCCTCGTGCGAGGATTGCGCAAGTCTCTTCCGGCTCGGCTTAGCTCTTCAGGAGTCGGCGGCTTTTTCTTGCCTGCCATACTTTGCCCTCCAAAGATGGTGACTCGTAAGGCAGCATTTTACGCGTGGAAAGCGAGGGGACACGTTTGCGGGCCGGCAGCCGACGAGACCCAACCTCCCATGCGGCGACGGCTGCGGGAAACGGCTACCAAGGCGGTCGTCCGCGCCTGAAGTACTTCCTGAAATGTTTATCTAGTAGAAACTGGGAAACATTTCGCTCAAACCGATCGAGTGCGTCTTTCGAGATTGGCTTGAGGTCACCATCGCAGCAGGGTGGTTTATCGTGCTTCGATGGGCTAGACGCTCCGAAAAGACGATGCAGATCCTTCCAGGGGTCGATCCGATCGATGTAGCGATCAACGTAAAGGATTAGAACAGTTCCTTGGAATTCCTCACTCTCGGCTGGTTGGAGCGTAAACGCCAGTCTCCATTGATCCTGCATATGGCCGCCACAGATCGCTCTCGCCAGCGACCCGGAGAGTCGGTAAAAGCGGGCTTCCTGGTGCCCATCAGCAGCCTTGTATGTCCGGCACGGGTCATCCCTAAGTTCGGCGATGACGTTCTGCAGGTAGCCCCGACGCTGCTGGTCAAACTGATTGATGAAGCGATGGAGCCCAGCTAGTACCTGGACATCCCACGGTTTGTCGGCTACTCGTTTGGACCCTCGTACCATGACACAGGTAGACGGACTCCTCTAACGCCTTCCTTACGCTGGCTGAGATCCCGCCGCATGTCCTCGGCACCCGCGCCGTCTTCATCGAGTCCTGCCAGTAGGGCCGCCGCGAAGTTCCGCTTTAACCCTCGACGCTTGAGTTCGTCTACTCGGTGCTTGACTCGAAGCAAGCTCTCGAGTCTGACAAATTCCTTTTGGGAGTTTGTTAGCCGAATACCTCTTAAGATGCCTCTCTTGAGCCAATCGTTTAGCGTGTCATCGTGAATGGCGAGGTAGGCAGCAGCTGTCAGTTTGGGCACCGCGTGCTGGTACTCTCCTGACCTCCAGCGAAAGAAATGCTCCGCTCTCTTGGCTAGGTTTGGATGCTCTGATTTCGTAACGCGGGCGACTTGCTCTAGCAGGTCGAGTTCCTCGACCTCCTCAGCCCTCTTGATCATATCGGCATTTTAGCAGCAAAAATGCCGACCTAAGCCCCCACCATCTGGTTACAGCGATGTATTCTACCGTTGACGAAACCTTTTGCCCGAGATACCATTACGGCTAAATGAGTAGTCAACTGCTTGGGGTCCCGGACGCTGCTCGTCGGCTGGGCTTGACGGATGTTCGAGTCCGCCAACTTATCGATGAAGGTCGGATTGCCGCCACTAAGGTCGGTCGAACTTGGATCATCCGCGAGGACGATCTCGCTGAATACTCGAAGAAGCAGCGTAGGCCAGGGCGGCCGCTCTGGGGAAGTTGGTATTTCCAAGATCTTGGCGACGAATTGCAGCAGTGGCTCGTTGAAGACTGCCGCAGTATGAAGGCCCAAGCGTCAGAACAGACCGGGCAACACGAGATCCGCGTTGTCTTCTACGACCGCGAGGGCAAGCCTCACCACTTCATACACGATTCGGGGTACTCCCGGACACTCGCCGAGAAATGGAAGCAAACGTGCGAGGCGCTGGAGAAGTGGTGTCAAGCTGTATACCGGGCTCGGCCCAACGTCGTTGTCGAGCGGAAGTGGGATCCAAGCAAGCCGCCCGGCTTGGACTTGGAGGAGGTCTCGTTTGTCAACGAAGGGCAGCGGGTTGGGCGGCCCGGTGAGAGCCGCTGGGTTAGCCGATCCGAAACAGGGACCTAAATGGGGGCCCCGGTTGCGATTGGTCGCCGCGATACGCAGTCTGCGAGAAGACTGCTCGCGTCGCCAATGACCAACGGTTCGGATTCCCTGCGGCGCGTGTACAGGCCAGTCGGCCTGACTGGACTAAGTTCAGACCGTTCCATCGGTCGAACGCGGTGACCAACCGTCAGCTTGACTGGTCGCCCGGAGCTGTTGCCGTGGTGAAGGCTTTTCGAGGGCGTGCCAACGCGGACGGTCTGGTTATCGGCCGGGAGATTCCACTTGCGCTGGCTTGTGACATTGTGCCTGGCGAATCATTGATCGGAACCGCGATGAGCAACCCGGAGATTTGGGGTGACATTTATCGAGCACTGATCGACCGACAGCAGAACGGGCCGGACCACACCGGTTCAGCGAGCCTCGCTGCCTACGGCTTCGGGCTGGAGGCAGAGAAAAAGGCACGAGCTGATGGAGTGCGTCGAGTGGGAGAGCGCCAAGTGTTGGCAGCGCTGACTCCTCAACTCGCGGCATTGGCAATTCGCACCGACCTCGTTCGCGACTATGTGGAAGGCGCTGAACTTGGTCCTGGCTTTGCGCCGGCAGATATCGCCGGGCAGTGGCACGGGCTTCTTGAGACTAGCGTCGTCATCGAGTACAGGGATGTTCGCGAGATTGACTGGAGGCAGGAAATCGGCGCCACTAAGGTCACGCTGTGGGTTCCCGCGTCGGTGCTCAACGAACTCGACCACCTGGCCGCTCGCGGCGATTCAGAGCGCGTGCGCGACAAGGCCAACAAGTTCATCAGCGGAGTTCTCAAGGCCGATCGGCTGGATAAAGCGCTTAGCAGCGACGGCCTGCCGATCCGCGACCAGGGGACGGTACGGCTACGCGTATGGGCGCCGGTTACAATGGGCGGCCGTTATGACAGCGATCATCTCGACGCTGCGTTCGCGCTCCAGGAACGCGGCGTGCCTGTGGTGCTAATCACAGCAGACACGGGGCTCACGGCGCGGGCAAAGACGGGCGGAATAACCACCTTCCGTCCGAATGAGCAGTGGCGGCTGAAGCCGGAGTTGAGCCCGCGGGAGCGAGAGCTTGAGCTCCGCCTTAAGAGAGCTGAACTGCAGCGATCACCGGACCTGCGACTAACCGCCCGACTTATCGTGGTCGCCAACACCCGTGCGGCCGACATTTGGCTTGAGAATGGCTCGGAGGCTGGAGAGGCCAGGGACGTCCTCGTCATGTGGAAGACGATTGGCGGAGGCAATCTTGCGTACTGGAACCGTCTGGGTGGTGCTACATCTGGGAATGTCTACACCGCATCTGATGGACGGTTCCACCAGCAGGTTCCGTCCACACTTCCACCCGAATCTGAGTACCAGATAGCGCAGGTCACCTTCGATGAGCAGCCGGTTGGGATCGACTACGAGATTTGGGCGGCCGGATCTCCTCGCAAGCTCGGCAGGCTGCGCCTAGTCGGTAACGAGTACGTCGCTAAGGACCACGCAACAGCGGCCGGTGCCTCGATCACCGGCGCGGCCCGGCCACACGGGGAGCAACCAAACTAGCTAGGCAACGCCTCCTGGATTCCATATAGTTCATCCCTAGGCCAAGGGGGGAAGGAAGGAGTTGGACCGGACGACTGCAAAAGAGCTGGACCTTGAAGCCATTCGCGAGCAAATTGAACGCGAGCCTGCCACCGCGATCGAGACTCTTCTGCGCCTCGCAGTCGCTCCGCCCAGCGGTGGTGTCGACACCTTTCTTGATCTTTTCGCTACTGCAATCCTGAAGGTCAAAGCGACTCACCTGGTCATCTCGGACCCACTCGAGCAGCTATTTGGAAATGAGCTCTCGCACGAGCAGAGGTGTTTCGTGGCTGCATGCCTGCTCCGCCTTCTCGCGGCCAACGAAGCTCTCTTCGACGAGAAAGCCTTCAGGCCTAAAGCAGCGACCCTCTTTGACGATACGTTGAGGCAGCTCTATTCCCATCTACAAGTTGATCCCCAGGAGCAGACTTACCTGAAGATCGGAAAGCTCCGCGACGTGGCGCCGAAGGCGGAACAGGAGCTGACAAACGTTATCGGAGCACTTACCGACCTCGATGCCGTCTCGAAGATTCGGCAATCGTACATGAGGTCTTTGAACTCAGTTCCCATCCGGGCAGCGGTAAGACCATTCCTTTCTGACGCACTTATTGCAAGGCTGGACGACTTGTTTGGTGTTGTTGACTCCTACCGAAGTGCCCAGGGGTCTGAAGTTCTCGAGGCATTTCAGAAGGCAACCACAACCCTCCAGGCTTTTCTTTCGGAGTCTGCCACCCCACCGGGTAGCTATTCGGAGCGTTATCTCGCCGGCTTGGCCAGCAGACTGCTCAGTTTGGTCATGACCGCCCACGCCAAAAATCCGTTCAGCAAGCCAGCTGCACTTTCCCTGACTTCCACTGAGAAGAAGTATCCGCTGCATCTCGACGGTGGCGAGCTCGAGATCGCGTTGGTGGTAGTAAACGATGGGCCGGGGGTGGCCCTCGACGTCTTCTTGACGGTGCATGCGGCGGAGCGACTCGAGTTGCTTGAGCAGACGTTCCCACTAGGCACCCTGCCGGCTGGCCAGCTGATAGTGCCAGTAAAGGCACGTGTAATCCAAGCCACCACCAGGGCCAAGGTACTCGCTGAAGTCGCCTGGACGGATAGTAGTGGGGAGCACAGGAAGCAAGAGGCTGAAATAGATCTGCCCTCCCAGCGTTCCGACATTGATTGGGACAGCTTGGCTCGTACGAACCCATACGATCTCAATCCCGTAGAAACCGAGGCCAACCTTGTTGACCGTAGAGACGTGCTGAACCAACTGCACGCCCTTGCGACCACCTCCCCCACGGGCGACGCCTATCTGTGGGGACAAAAGCGGACCGGGAAAACGTCAATCGTCAAGTCGTTAGCGTCCACTTTGTCGTCCCAGCCCAACGGCCACATCGTTATTTATCTAGAGGGCGGGGATTACGTAACCAAAGATGCAGAGACCACAATCGACCGTCTCGGCCGAACACTTTGTCGACGGATTCGACAGGCCGATCGCCGGCTGGCCTCCGTAGCGATCCCGGACTTCAAGCCTGGTTTTTCAGCCTTGAATGACTTTCTGGAGGAACTCCGGGAGCTCGTGCCGGACAAACGGCTCCTCATCATCCTGGACGAGTTTGACGAACTACCGATTGACCTTTATAAGCCGGGACCGGTTGGGGACGCCCTCTTCCTCTCATTGCGAAGTATTGGCGGAAAACCCTACCTCGGCTTCATCCTCGTCGGAAGCGAAAAGATGGAGTTCGTCTTCGCCTGGCAAGGCAAACACCTAAACAAGTTCGTCCAACTCCGCATCGATTACTTTGATCGCGCAAAACACTGGAGTGACTTTCGCGACTTAGTTCGAGTCCCTGTCGAGAAGTGGCTCGAAATCACGGATGATGCCTTATTGGCAGTCTACGAAGAGACCGCTGGCAACCCGTACTTTACGAAGCTGATCTGCCGCGCACTCTTTAAGCTGGCCTGCGATAACCATGACTCGCACATCACAAGGAGGGAAGTTCAGGCGTCCGTGCATGATGCAATCCTTGCGGAAGGAAGCGCAAGCTTTCAGCACTTCTGGGACGACGGCATTCTGGATCCAATGCCCCGACGGGAAGAAATATCCATTCGTCGCAGGAAGGTTCTCTTAGCCATCGGTGAGTGCCTGCGTCGTGGGGTACCAGCAACATGGCAAGCAATTGCTCTAGAGGCTAAGCGATATGGCATCGATGAATCCCTCGTACAAGATGTACTGACAGAATTTGTCCGCCGTAGCGTCCTGCTCACGGAGAACGATGTGTATGTGTGCAAAGTGCGGTTCTTTTCCAGATGGTTGCAGGAGCGGGGTATAACAGAAATCCTTACCAGCTTCAGTGAGCTTGACGCGCTCTTAGAGGAGCGGCGAAGGCACGACGATGCCTTCGTTAGACCGGAAGAGATTACTTCAGTAACCGAACGTTGGGGCGTGTATCAAGGCAGGCAAATTACTGAGGACCGGGTGCGAGCATGGCTTCAGCAGTTCACCGACAATTTCTCGCAGCGCCTAATGTACAAGATCCTCAAGGGGCTACGCTTCTATACGCAAGCAGAGGTGCGCGAGCGACTCCACGAGGCGCACGGCATCGTCCAACGTGAACTTATCGACAAAGGGCTGCTGCACGTCACAAGAGAAGCGCAGCTCAAACGTTCTCACATCCTCGTGAGCTATCTCGACAGTCCTGGGAAGAGTGGCGCATCCTTTGCGAAACTGTACGCTGACGAGAACCGCATATACGTTGACAATGTGGTTGAACGAGGCCGGCTTGCTTCAGCCCTACAGAGCCGCGACGATGTTCAGGCTCTCGTAATGCTGGATGATTTTGTCGGAACGGGGAAGCAGGCAACTGAGTTGCTCCACCCATTCGCTGACGAGTGCGGCGCGTTGCTGCAGGCCAAGGGGATCCAGACCTTCTTTATTGCCGTTTCCGGATTCGCGGAAGCAAAGGCTAACCTCACTAAGTACACGACGGGCGGGGGATTGCCGCCGATCTCCGTGCACTTCTGTGACACGTTGGGCGAGGCTGATCGCTGCTTCAGCGCAGTGTCGCGGATATTTCCCGAGCAGGAGGAGATGCTTAAGGCTCGTGAAGTGGCTAAAGAAAAGGGGACCAGACTCGAGAAGAATGCTCCACTAGGCTATGGGGATTCTCAAGCAGCACTTGTCTTTTTCGAGAGTTGCCCGAATAACACTCTGCCCATCCTTTGGAGCTCGAGATCCGGTTGGTTGCCTCTATTTCCGCGCTTATGACCTAGCGTCCGTGCTGCCTTGGCCGCAGCCGAGGTCGGAGGTTTGAACGGGCAGCGAGGCGGACTAAAGGCCTTGATCAAGCGCGGGGGCAACGCGGTAGCCGCTGCCCAAGCCAAACGGCGACGGGCGTGAGGGAACAGCTTTCCCAATCCGGGCAATGATTGATCGAGAGACATTCGATCGGATAAAGGAACGCCATGGCCTTTATGCCAGCTGGGCAGTCTGGGCCAAACCACGTGCCACACCAAAATCGAACATCGGGGAACTTCGGGTGCTCGACCCGCGCATTCGACCATCGCCTGACCACGCCGCCGTTCCTGTTCCAGGTTAGTCGTGAGCGGGCGCCTCGGGCCCGAACGTAGGCTGCTCGTCAGTCTGACGAAGGACACGGCCCCCACAAGTACGATGCTTGTGGGGTTCGTGGGGCTCCGATCACGCGTCGAGTGAGAATTGAGCCATCTTGGCGACCGCGATCAGTCGCTTGTAGAGCTCGCGAACCTTGAGGGCCCCCGGCGAGTCCGGGCGCGAGAGGTGCTCGAGCTCCTTCATCGGAAGCGTCTCAAGCTCCTGGATGGCGCGGTCGAGCGAGACGAATGATTGCGCGGGGGCGCCATTGGCTTCGACCTTCTTGGCGTGGACAGCCTTCGCCTCGGCCATGCCATGTATATCGAGCGCCTTCAGCGCGTCGGTGTCACCCAGGAGTTCCGGGATCTCGCGGACCTGCATCCCCGTGATCTTGCCATCGCGGACCCAACGGAAAAAACGCTCCCTGAAGGCGGGATTTTCCTTCACGTGCTCGCGCAGCGGCTTCTTCTTTTCGAACTCGAAGAAGTAGCTCCACTTGTGCACGTTTGCCGGGTCGGAGTTCTCGCGCAGGAACTCGGTATGCGTCTGGAACGAATTGACGTAGCGGCTGACGGTCGTCTTGCTCATCCGAAGCGACCTCGCCACGAATTCCTCGGACTTCCCGAGCTGCGTCATCTTGTAGATGTGGTCAGCGATTTCGTAGGGATCCCACTGCTGCTTCCCGGCAACATGGCAGTCACCGAGGTACATCAGCCGCGCCTCCTCGTCGAACGCGGCTGGGAGTACTTCGCAGACCGGCTCGCAGAACGACTCGTTCGGCTCCTCCTTACAGAGCCTCATGAGTGCCGCCAGCCGACAGTTCCCCTCGAGCACCAGGCCGTCATGCCTGACGACCAGTGGTTCGAGGAGTCCGCCCGCTTCGCGGATCGACCAGTAGAGCGAGTCGATGTGCTGCTTCTCGTACTCGGTGAGCGTCTCCCTGATCTGCTCCTGGGTCGCCTTAAGCGGATCCACGCCCTTCGCACGGAGCGCGTACTGGATACGTTGGTTTCTCGGATCAAAGCTGAGCTCGCTGAGCGGCTTCGGGCCACGCTGGACGACGTATTCGCGCTTCCCGAGTTGCCACGCATATTCGACTTGACCATTCGCCGCGACAACCATGATTCGCCTCCTTCCAATCTGCCGGCCGAGGGGCCGACTTCTAACTGGAGGGTACCATGCAGATCTCGGCATTGTCAACGGGTATCGGCCAGTATCCATCCGTTTAGAGGATACCGTAGTGTCCTTGTCAGGGAAGAACAAATGTGGACGGGACCAGCAATCAGAGCAAACCCAGATATACGGGCCTGCGTAAGGGCCTCGCCGCTCGCGACTATCCGTGAAGGGCAGTCCGCAGCAGAGGCAGACCTTGGAGGGTGCCTTGGAGCCAATCTGCCACATTACGTCGCTCATACAACGGCCCGCCAGTCTCGCTCGCGCCCCCAACGCCGTCGTTGGACCTTCCGGATATTGCCCTCCTGCTGATGCTCCAGCGCCATTTCGACGATCGGCTCGGGCACTGCCCATGTGCCTCTCACTGGCCGCAGCTCAAAGGCTTCGTGGAACGACGCCGCGCGTTGGAACTTCTCGATGAGAGGCTTGTACGGTGGCAGCGCTCCCCCAAAGCCCATGACCCGCCGCGCGCGTGCGACTGCAGTCAGCTGTGCCTCCGTCCACCGGGGTGCTATGTACCTGTTCTTTTCAAGAGTTGCTAGCGGCTCGTAGCGCATCGGGTACACGGCAACTCCCCAGGTTAGGAGGTCGCGGACACGCTGGAAGAAGTTCTCGGGGTCGTCCACGTAGTTGTAGAGGACGTAGAAGATGATTCGCTTGCCTCGGATCGCGTGTTCGTTCAAGCATTTGATTGCCTTCTCGACCGCTAGCCGGATGCCGATGTAATCAAACGCCAGCCGGACGAAAGGCATGTTCATCCGGCGAATCATCTCGGCGTTCTCGTCGTTCACAAATCGGGCGTCCATGCCCTGGTTGAAGTCCACCTCGATGCCGATCTCGATCAGTTCCTTGAAGACCTCGCGCCACACTGAGAGTCCGAGAATGTTGTTGTCGAAGAAGACCGCCTTCTTGTGCTTGTCGGCGATGAGCGACCGGACTGTGCCCTCTCCGACCACCGGCGGACCTTCTAGCCGAGGGACCGAGCAGAAGCCGCACTTGCGTGGGCAGCCCCTCGTAGCGAAGAGGATGCTGGATTGCCAGGTTGGAACCAACGAATAGTCGGGCATGAGGGCCTCGACCTTCGGAAGCAATCCCTCCCATACGAGGTCAGCGCCCGAAAGTTTCGCATGGTCAGGCAGCAAGGAGGCGTAGATGCCCCCTAGCCGGATTTCGGCCCGTGGGTACATGTACTTGTAGAAGCGGACCGCATCCCAGACTGCCCGCCAATCCCAGGTGAACAGGCTCGTGACATAGACTCGATCAGGCGGGTCACTGACGAGCTCATTGCCACGGACCAGCGTTACAGAGTCACCCTGAAGCTTGTGGTACGACGAGATTTTCAACAGACCGAGCGGCGGATAGCGAGTGTAGTAATCGGGCTCGACCAGCAGGATGTTCACAGTCGTTGTCTCCGTTTCATGCCGCAGGATCTCCAGGGATCTCTAGAGAGATCCCCACTATAATCCCAGACAAACCCATTTAGTCAAGGAGCAGTCGCCCGGGATGGCCGAGAAAGAGATCGCTTACGTGACGGTCCAGCCCAAGAAGAAAGGGGTCTCGCCTGGTTACCAGCTCACCATCCCGAAGAAGGAGGTGGCTGAGCCGCTGGGCATCTCAGGGGGCGAGAAGATGAAGGTGCTGTTCGATGCCAAGCGCCGCCGGATCGTCTACGAACTTGTCCCGTAGCCTCACCCGGTAGTTGCGCTCACGCCAGTCCGGGTTCCCTGGGATACCGATGGGTACCGCTTGACACCGGACGGGGCGGTGGGATACTCTCCGTCCGTGATCCCACGACTCGCGATGCCTTGAGCCTCTTAGATGGAGCAGCTCGAACAGCTACGGCGAAGTGGCCCTGGAGGCTTATGAAGAAACCTGCCTAGCCCCGGGCCTCTTGGTGGAGGTAGGCGTAGGGGCTTATCGAGTACGCCCCCAGAAGACCGGGAGGGAAGCCTCCCCCTCCCGGCACTTCTTAGATTCCAACGGAAGTGTAGTTCAAGGAGAACGCCCGTGGCAAAGGTCGCCCCGTATCACACCGTCCTGCCGGCAAGGCCACCGGAACACGATGTCTACCACGATCACGACGACTGCCCCGACGGTCGCCGGATCGAGTCGCAGAACTGGCGCTCCGGCACGGATAATCGGCCCCGATGCGAGGAGTGTCAGGACCTCGGCTAGGCAAGCGGTCGCCTAAAGACGATTTCCCAGTGCGGGCCGGTCGGCTGGTGGCCCTGTTCGATGGTCCAGTACAGACGCAGCGCCCGCACTGGGAACCCGTAAGTCAGGCAGACGGAGAGTCCCTTCCAGCCTTCCTCTGGACGGCCAGCCCCAAACCTGACGGTAGGCTCGGGGAAAGCGTGACCTTCACCGCCCTGGCACGATTCAAAGGTCTCGACGCCCGAGTCCACGAGCGTCTTCACCGCCCGGACGATCCCTAGATCGATGGGACGACCGGGGCAGAGGTCTTCGGCGAAACCCGCGAGCTGATCGCGGTCCCAGGAACCAGGAGCGTAGAACGGCGCGTCGGGACCGCTAGCTGGAAGAGCCATTACTGAAACTCAACGGCAGAATTCCGGAGATCCGACGCGGGGCGCCTGCTGGAGGGTATTACGGACCGTCGCCAAATCGTACCCCTAGGCGTCCTTGGCCTGACGAGCGGGTGACCACCTTCGAACCCTCGAAAAACCCTACCTGGACAGGGATGGTCCACCGATCGAGCGGGAAACGGGCCGATGAACCGGCGACCTACGGCGCTGGAAAGCACCGTTGAAAGATGGTTGCCGTCACCGTGGCCGTCAACGAACTGCGGACGTATAGCGCGCCCGCCGCTAAGTGTGATAGCCCAACCAACATAATGGTATTCAAACTCTGGCGGAGGGAGAGGGATTCGAACCCCCGAAGGCTTGCACCTTAGTGGTTTTCAAGACCACCGCCATCGACCGCTCGGCCATCCCTCCGGCGAGCCTCAATAATACGGCCGCTGTTATGCGGCCTCGTGACGCTTGGGGACGACGATTGACGACGGCCGTTGAAGCCAGACGGTGCCGCTCATCGCGATCAGCTGCTCCACCTTCGGGTCCAGTTGGGAGTGAGCCGGCTGGACGTTGAGTATGTCCAGCACGCGCTCACCGAGTTCCGACTGCGGCAGTGCCCACTGCGACCACATGCCTTTGGCATTCGGCTCCATGCTTGCCTTGACCTGCAGCTGGATGGCGCCACGGCCCACCCCATGCAGCGCGTGCTTGTGTAAATAAGGTGAGGGAACGAGGAACACTGGATCGGTGAAGCCCCGCATCTTGACGTCGAAGTGCGCCAGGAAGTAGAGCAGCCGAGGGTCACTGATCAGCGGAGCCTTTTCCCGGAAATTGATCTGCAAGACGCGCGATCGGCCATGGAGCCGGAGGCGTTTGGCCGTCTTGAGCTGGACCGCCAGACTCTCGCCGAAGTGCCGCCGGATGTGGATTTCGAAATCTCGGCGATCGTCGTCCGCCAGAGCACGCGTGGGGATGAGCCGCCCGTTCGAGGTAAGGATGCAGATCTTGGCGAACTCGGCCTCGGTGATAATGCCTTGCTGAACGTTCGTGATGGCCATCTGCTACATCCAAACCGGCCGGCGGCGATTTCCCTTCTCAGCGGCAGATCGCGCCCAGTTTGTGGGCAGCGGGCCGCTCACCGAATGACGTCGAGACCGCCCATGTAGGTGCGCAGGGCCGCAGGTACCCGGATGGTGCCGTCCTCCTGCTGAGAATTCTCGATGATCGCGGCAACCGTGCGCGGGAGGGCCAGGCCGGATCCGTTGAGGGTATGGACGAACTGCGGCTTGCCCCCCTTCTCCCGGTAGCGGATGTTGGCGCGGCGCGCCTGGAAGTCGCCGAAGTTCGAGCAGGACGAGACCTCGAGATAGCGGTCGTCACCGGGCACGTAGGCCTCGAGGTCGTATTTCTTCAGCTGGGCAAACCCCATGTCGCCGGTGCACATCAGCAGCACCCGGTAGGGGATTTCGAGCAACTGGAGCACCGACTCCGCATCCTTGACCAACGACTCGAGCTCGTCCATCGACGTCGCCGGCTCGACGAACTTCACCAGCTCTACCTTGTTGAACTGGTGGACGCGGATGTAGCCGCGCGTATCCTTGCCGGCGGCGCCGGCTTCGCTTCGAAAGTTCGTTGACCAGGCGACGTGCTTGATGGGCAGGTCGGCGGCGTCGAGTACTTCGTCCCGGTAGAGATTCGTGACGGGCACCTCGGCCGTCGGGATCAGGAAGAGGTCGCGCTTCTCGATCCGAAAGGCGTCCTCTTCGAACTTCGGAAGCTGGCCGGTGCCCGTCATCGAGGCGCGGTTGACCAGCTGCGGCGGCAGGATCTCCGTGTAGGCGTGCTCGCGGATGTGCAGGTCCATCATGAAGTTGATCAGCGCGCGCTCGAGCCGTGCCCCCGCGCCCTTCAAAAAGACGAAGCGAGACCCGGTGACCTTGACCGCGCGCTCGAAATCGATGATGCCGAGCCGCTCGGCGACTTCGTAGTGCGGCCGCATCTTGAAGGTGGGCGGCTTGCGGCCCTCGATGCCCCAGGTGCGCACCGTCACGTTGCCGGTGGCGTCTTTCCCCTCGGGCACTGACGCGTCCGGCGGGTTCGGGACTTCGAGGAGCAGCGCGTTCAGCCGGGCGTCGATCGGCGCCACTCGCTGTTCGAGGGCCTTGACCTCATCCCGCAAAAGGCGTAATCCTGCGACAGCCGCCTCATCCCTGCTCTTCGCCATGGCCGCGGATCGCCGGTTCTGCTCCGCCTTCAGCTGCTCGAGCTTCGTCACCGTCTCGCGGCGCTCGGCATCGAGGCGCAGGATCTCATCGACGGGCGCCTGCTCGCCCTTCTTGCGGGCGCCCTCCTTGACGAGGTCCGGGTGCTCGCGGATGAAGTTAAGGCTCAGCATGGCGGGCACGCAGACTGGGGAACAGGATGACGTCGCGAATCGAGGGCTGGTCGGTGAGGATGGCGACCAGCCGGTCGATCCCGAGCCCCATGCCACCGGTCGGCGGAAAGCCGTATTCGAGCGCGGTGAGGAAGTCCTCATCCATCGGATGCGTCTCCTCGTCGCCCGCGGCGCGAGCCCGTGCCTGGTCTTCGAAGCGGCTGCGCTGGTCATCCGGATCGTTGAGCTCCGAGAAGGCGTTGGCAATCTCCTCGCCCGCGATGAAGAGTTCGAAGCGATCCGTCAGCCGCGGGTCACTGGTGCGCCGCCGGGCCAGCGGCGAGACCTCGACGGGGTGCCCGAGGACGAAGGTCGGCTGGACCAGCGTGTCCTGCACCAGCTCCTCGAACAGCTCGGCGATGAGTCCGCCCCAGCCCAACCCGGGCTTGGGTTCGATGTTGTACTTCCTGATCAGCGCCTCGAGTGCCGGCACATCATCCTTGCCGAGGTCGTGGCCGACCACCTGGCTGACCGCGTCCACCATCTCGATCCGCTTGAAGGGCCGGGTGAACGCGATTTCCTGCCCCTGGTACTGGATCGTCGGATTGCCTTTCACCCGCTCGACCAGGTGAATCACCAGCGATTCGGTGAGCTCCATCATGCCCTCGACATCGGTGTAAGCCTGGTAGATCTCGAGCATGGTGTATTCGGGGCTGTGCCACTGATCCATCCCCTCGTTGCGGAAGATCCGGCCGATCTCGAAGACGCGGTCGTAGCCTCCGATGATGAGCCGCTTCAGATATAGCTCGAGGGCGATGCGCAGATAGAGGTCCATGTCGAGTGCATTGTGGTGCGTGCGAAAGGGGCGCGCGGCCGCCCCGCCGGCCAGCGCCTGCAACACCGGCGTCTCGACCTCGACGAAGCCGCGACCCCTGAGAAAAGTCCGGGTCTCTTCCACCAGGCGGCTGCGGCTGAGGAAGACGTCCATCACCTCGGGATTCGCGATCAGGTCGAGGTAGCGCTGCCGGTAGCGGAGCTCCTTGTCTTTCAGGCCGTGGTACTTCTCGGGCAGGGGACGCAGCGCCTTGGCAAGCAGCACGAAATCCTCGATCTCGCAAGTGATCTCGCCGCGCTTGGTCCGAAAGAGCGTGCCGTGCACGCCGATGATGTCGCCGAGGTCAAGGTCGGTGAATCGCTTGTAGGCGTCTTCCCCGAGCTTGTCGACCTTGGCCAGGAGCTGGATTCGTCCGGCAAAGTCCTGGATGTGCGCGAAGGTGGCCTTCCCCATCACCCGGATCGCGACCATGCGGCCCGCGAGCGCGACGCGATCACTGCGGGGCTCGGCTCCCCCGGATTTTTCGACGTGCTCGAACAACGCGAGCGCTTCGGCCGAGCTATGGGTCCGGTCGAAACGGCTCTGGTACGGTTCGATACCCTGCGAGCGGAGCGTCTGCAGTTTCTGTCGCCGCTGCAGCTCCTGCTCGGTCCGCTCAGCTTCCACTCCGCGAAAGTCTAAAGGGTCGAGCTTCGCGACCCGCTAGAGGATGTCGAAGGAACGGATCTGCATGGGCCGATCCGGCCTGAACGGATTATCAGCCGGCCTCACGCGCCCGGTGATCGCGTCCACGGCCCGGCGGCTGCCGCCGATGCTACCCATGATGCCGTGCCCGCTGTAGCCGGTGTTGACCGCGAGCCCAGGTATTTCCGTCGGTCCCAGCAACGGTCGGCGGTCGGGCGTGTAGGTGTACTGGCCGGCCTGCAACCACCACTGCAGGCGCGACGACGCCCATACCTGGTTCCAGAAGGGAACGATGCGCGCCAGCGCGTGATCGCTGGACGGGTCGAGGAGACCAAACGCGAAGGCGGCGGAGGTGGGGACGTCGTCGAGCGGCGGCTCGGCCGGCGCCGGCGCCGTCCAGAGCGCGTGGGCGCCGGTTCCGGCGGGTCGCCAGTGGGCCCCGGTCTCGAACTCGATCGTCATTGGCGCATCCGCGGGGACCTGCGGCACGTCAGGGAGGATGAGCTTTTGCCGGCGAACCGTGGCCAGCGGCAGGTCGAGGCCCGCGAGCTTGCCCAGCGGCCCGGAGAGCGGGCCGGCCGCGATAACGACCATTTCCGCCGCGACCGATCCGCTGGGCGTCGTGACGCCGCCAATGCGATCTCCCTGCCGCACGAAGCCGGTGACGGGCCGCCCTGTCTCGAATCGCGCCCCGCTCGCCCGTGCCAGCTCCAGGGCCAGGTGTCGCGGATCGAGCCAGCCGTCGCCCTGGCGGAAGCGGGCATTCACGATGTCGCCCGCCAGGTAGGGGAAACGCCGCCGAGCCTCCGCACCATCCAGCAGCTCGACATCATCCAGTCCCCATCCGCGCTGGGCGGCAACCAGATCTCGCTGAGCCCGGGCACCCTCGCCGGTGCGTGCCACGAAGAGATAGCCCTGGTGCCGAAGTCCGATATCGACGCGCTGTTGCAGGTCGTCGAAGAACGCCACGCTCTCCCGTACCAGCTCGACCTCCTCGACGTTGTCGAACTGCAGCCGAAAGGCACCGGTTGCGACCGGCGTGGTGAGCGTCGCCAGCGCGGGGCGTCTTTCGAGGACGATCGTCCTCAGGCCGGCGCGCTGCGCGAAAAAGGCGGTGGCGCAGCCGATGATGCCGCCGCCGACGATGACGAGATCGGCGCTCTCGGCCGCTAGCGGACCTCGATGATCAGCATCTTGGTCGAGCCGCCAGGCGTGACGACCGATACATCGTCGCCGACATGCTTGCCAAGAAGCGCCTTGCCGACCGGCGATTCGAGCGAGATGCGACCTTTGCTCGGTTCAGCCTCGGCGGAGCCGACGATCGTGAACGCCTCGTCGCCGTACTCGTCGTGGACCTTCACCGTCGAGCCGACCTCGACGACGCCTTTGACGTGCTTGCCCTCGATGATGCTGGCGTTCCGCACCAGCTTCTCGAGCAGAAGGATCCGGCCTTCGACGAAACCCTGCTCGTTCTTGGCGTCGTCGTACTCGGCGTTCTCGTTGATATCGCCGAACTCCTTCGCCTGGCGAATTCGCTCAGCAACTTCGGGCCGGCGCTTGCTGCGAAGCACCTCGAGCTCCGCCTGCAAGCGGTTTAGACCCTCCTGCGTGAGGTATACGACCTTGTCGTTTTCCATGGTAGCCATCAAAAGCCGCCGTATTATACGGGATTCCCGGCGTGGCTTTGCTACCCAGAAATCTGAATCGTCAGCGGTGCCAAATTCTCGCGGACCCGGGCACCGGCACCCCTCGGAAGCACCACCAGGAAGAGGCCGTGGAGGGTATAGGCGCCGGGCGCCAGCTTGCTCGAGGTCGGCCAATCCTCGGTAAAGGTTGCGGTCTCGCCAGCCGCCAGCACCTTCTGGCCGATGGCCATGCACTGGATGGCCGGGACCGGCTGTTCCCAGACCTGCTGATGCTGGCTGTCCTCGGCCCAGATGTGGAGCGTCTGCACGCACCCGATCTCATAATCGATCGGGCCGGTCACGGTCAGTGTCAGGTGGACGGTACCTCCGGCCGCCAGTTGGGCGGGCGACGCCTCGGCGTAGAAGGGGCCATTTACCCCGGAGACGGTTCCGGTTGGACTCGCGCCCGGGCCCGCTGCCCGTGCGCCACAGCCGGCGACGACCAGGGCGAGCAGCAGCAGCCAGATCCGGTTCATACCTGTACGACGGCCTCCGGGTGAAAAAGTTCCTCGGTCAGGCCGCTTCGCACGACGCCGGGGTTTCGTCGATCTCGCCGTCGATCGAGAACGAGCCGGGGTCGATCGCGAGCGCGGCGTCGAGCACGACCCTGACATCTGCCGGGCTGGCGACGGACTGGACCATGGTCCGCAGCCGGGCGGCGCCCTTAAATCCCCGAAGGCCCCAGGCGATGAACTTCCGCAGCAGGCGCGGACCGCGTTCGGCGCCGTAATAGTCGAGCACCAGGTCGCAGTGCCGCCGGACCAGCTCGATCTGGTCGATCCAGGAGAGCGGGGCGATCGACTCACCGGTCGTGAGTCGAGCCACGGTCTGCCGCACCAGCCAGAGGTTGCCCAGGATGCCGCGCCCCAGCATGACGGCATCGACGCCGGTCTCGCGGATGCGGCGCACGGCATCGTCGGCGGTTCGCAGATCTCCGCTGCCGGCCACGGGGATCTTGACCGCGGCCTTGACCTGCGCGATCGCCATCCAGTCGGCGGACGGGTCGTAGCGCT
>Ga0070698_100001153_pt1 | contig 29248 bp, 21 predicted proteins | sample KBSK1502metaG_FD_65477 | JGI IMG/M metagenome (GOLD analysis project Ga0070698, IMG submission 65477) | Corn, switchgrass and miscanthus rhizosphere microbial communities from Kellogg Biological Station, Michigan, USA - KBS K1-50-2 metaG | ecosystem: Host-associated > Plants > Roots >...
GGAGTGTTTTCCGTAAGTGCTTGCTTCAAAAGGGGCGATTTCGGATATTCGGAGAATCCGGCTTACAGGCTCGCCCGCCATTTTTCAAAGACTCACGGACAGTCCTGGCGAGATTGCGCCACCACTGTGACACGGTTTTTGCTTGCCTCCGGCGATTGACTGCGCCGCAATGCTGAGGAGATTTTCCACGGCGGCCGCGACCGCACCACACAACTGCCGATATTTGAAGTGGAAGCCGACAGGCACGTTATGGATGCGCTGGTGAAAATGCGCGGTGCAAGGCTGGTTGCGTGTGAAGGTGTTGCGGTAAACGTATACTCGAACTGCCTATGATAAGCTAAGATCATTACGTTCTAGTCGAGGGCTGCCTGCCAAAATACCTCTATGGACCTGCGTGAGATCGCACGTCGCGCCAGAGTTTCCACCGCTACCGTTTCGCGTGCGATTAATCGCGTCCCGACGGTCAATCCTCAACTGGCTAAGCGCGTTTGGAAGGTCGTTGACGAATTGGGTTATTTCCCGAATACACAGGCGCGCGCCTTGGTGTCTGGCAGAAGCCGAATTCTGGGCCTGATCGTGTCCGAAATCACCAACCCCTTTTTTCCCGAAATCGTCCAAACCTTTGAGCATCTTGCCGTCGAGACCAACTATGAGATTCTGCTGACTTCCACCATCCACGACCCGAAAAGGATGGAGCAGTCGGTCCGGCGCATGATCGAACGCCGCGTCGACGGCGTAGCCATCCTGACTTTCGGCATGGAGGAGTCTCTGCTTGCGCATCTCAAGTTCCGAAAAGTGCCCCTTGTCTTCGTTGACGTAGGGCCTGACGCTCCCGGAATTGCCAACATCCGAATCAATTACCTGGCCGGGATCCGGCAGGCCGTTCAGCACCTTGCCGCGCTGCGGCACACGCGGATCGCCTTTATCACTGGTCCGTTAGAGCAAAAGTCGTCCATGGCCCGGTCGGAAGCCTTCAAGACCTCCATGACGGAAATCGGATTGGCGCCGGAGCTTATTGTGACCGGGGACCATACTATGGAGGGCGGCATGCGCGCGCTGGTCGAGCTGCTCGGCGGGCGTAAGCAGCCCACTGCCGTTCTGTGCTCCAATGACATGACCGCCATCGGAGTCATGCGGGAAGCGTACGATCATGGGGTCAAAATCCCCACAGATTTATCGGTCGTGGGATTTGACGACATTCGTCTCGCCCAATTTATGACTCCGCCGCTGACAACAGTGCAGATGTCGCAAAAGGAACTTGCGCGGATCGCTTTCCGCGCGTTGTTAAACGAATTGGGCCCCGAATCGCAGTCTACTCCGAGAAGCCAGTACGTATTGACCACGAGCCTGGTGCTGAGGCGTTCTACGGCCATGGCCCGCTCACTGGAAGACGCGCATTCGTAAGAATGACGCGTTCAGCCTCCCACGAGCAGACTTTCCTTCAAACAGGGAGCGCGGGGACAGATTACGCTCGTCCGCAGCTACTGGTCTGGGGGCTTGGCGGTCGCGTCGGTCGGCTCATTCTTTTGAGCGGGCGTTGTCGAGCTTAGTCATTACCGAGTCGTTGGCAGCTTTTGTGAGGCTGCTGGTCTTGCGGAACTCGGCGTCCGCCTCATCTTTCCTTCCCATGGCCTGGTAGAGGCGCGCCAACCGCCAGTGCACGTTCACATCGTCCGAATTTAGCTTGGCGGCCACCCGCAGTTCCCGCAACGCGTCGTCCCGGCGGCCCGCATTGGCATACAAGATGCCCCAATCAAGATGTGCCAGTTCCACTTTTGGATCGATCCGAATGACTTTTTGGATCAACGGAAGGGCAGCTTCAGGACGATTCATTTTCAGTTCAGTGTCCGCCAGATAGGTCAGAGCCTGAAGGCGGTTGGGAACGTTAGCCAGTTCGGCCTGGAACTCCTGGGCAGCCTCCTCATATTGCTCTTGGGTCCACAACAGATAGCCCAAACCGAAGTGTACGTTGGGTTCTTTGGGATTGGCCTTGACGGCGGCGCGGAACTGCTGTGTGGCGCCGAGATGGTCATTCATTTCATCCAAGGCTTCGCCGGCCAGCATATCGGCCTCGGCCGACGCCGCATTTAGGAGCAGAATCTCGTGATACGCATCGAGAACGCATTGAAACTGCTTGGACCAAAGGCAGCTGTGTGCCAAGGCGGAAGGGAAGGTTCTGCGGATCGCTGGCGGTGGCCTCCTTGAGGTAAGGAACTGCCGCCGCGTATTCTTGGAGCCCATAATGGGCTAGCCCCATCAGCGTCCTGAGGCGCCGCGCCTCGGGCGAAGATGGAGGCTCGTTGTTCAGGAGCACGTCGAATGTCTGGATGGCCTCTCTCAAGTCGCCGGCCTTAAAGAGCGCGAGGCCGAGGTTTAGCCGCAGGCCGGGCATTGCCGGATTCAAGCCAAGGCCTTGTGGTAGAGAGGTACTGCCCCCTTGTAGCGTTGCTAAGAGATTCCGCATGAAGAACCCGCCTACACAGATCTGCCTGCCGTACCATGTGGCTGGTCGTAGCGAAAACCGGCCTGAGCTACAGATTCAATAAGTTTCTTCCTCAACGCTGATCGATCTGAATGACCTGAATGGAAAACGCAGGGGCAGTGTAAGGCAATTCGCTGCCAACATTTCGCAGCGTGCTCTCTACCGGCACTATATTTGTGGGCTCTAGTAGCGTGTTCGTGGCCTGGGTATCGTAGGCTCTCAACATCACAAGTTTCCCCGCATTCGCTAGCGTCGCGCCTGCGAACTTGAGATTGATCAACTGTGGCGTAGACGCAGCATTGACCAGCTTTAGATAGAGCCGGTTTTTCTTCGAATCCTTTGTGACAGAGTAGAATAACTTCGGCCCGTTACCCTCGAGCTTTGAGTCCAATGTTTCATCTCCGAGGTAGGTGGAGAACATTACCTGGGCGTAGTAACTCGGCGATCCATAACTCCGCAGGGCATCGTAGCCAATCAGATCGGTTTCCCACTGCATGCCGCCGGGATTGACGTTTACCAGCAATGGCGCATACGAGGCCATGATAACTATGTCGCTGTTGCGCTCGAGCCCAGTCATCCAGGCCGCGTCCCCGAGTGTCGCGCCGAAATTGGGTGTTGGTGAGCCCTCTCGCGTAGCCCATTCGCCCACGAAAATCTTAGGGCCGCTGCGATCGGTCTTATCGTAGTGCGTCGTGTCATGGAAGAACTCTGTCGCGCGTCGGTAGAAGTGATCGTCGATCACATCGGGACGAACGCTCTTTACGGGCATCGTTGCTATTATCTGGAGATTCGGATACTTGGCCTTGATTGCCTTGTAGAACTGCGCGTATCTTCCGTCGTAGCTTCCGGACCGATCGAAGTAGTCCTCGTTGCCGATCTCAACGTAGGTCAGCGCAAACGGTTCTGGATGCCCGTTTTGCGCGCGAACAGCTCCCCATTTTGTATTCGTCCCACCGGTTACGTACTCCACTTCGTCCAAAGCGTCCTGCACATACGGATCGAGTTCCGGTCCGGGATTTACGTGCTCTTGGGCCATGGAATAGCCGGCGTAGACCGCAAGCACCGGCTGCATCTTGAGGTCTTCGCACCACTCCAGGAACTCCAGAAGGCCCAGCCCATCCGATGAGTGATAACGCCATGGGCTCGGATGCGTTGGCCTGTCCACCAGCGGGCCAATCGTTTTCTTCCACTCGTACCGTTCGGGAATGTGGTCTCCCTCGAGATAGTTTCCGCCGGGAAAACGCAGGAAAGCCGGATGCATGGCGGCGAGCTTCTCCATCAACTCGATGCGGTTGCCGTTGTCCCGGTCGAGGTATGTAGGTGGAAACAGAGACACGAGGTTGAGCCACAGTGTTCCCGCGTGCTCCACGGTAAGCATCAAGTGGTTGGCGGACGATGGCGGGATGGCTTCGGTTTTCAGCGAAAAATGATATTGCTTCCAGGCAGTCGTCAGGCCGGAAACGCTGGTGGATGCGAGCGTCTTGCCATCGGCGTCGCTCGCCAGTGTTATGCGCACGGGGCCCAGAGCATCCGCGTCTGCCTTCGCGTAGAACGAACCTTTATAGGGTGTGTTGGGTTTAAGCGGCATTCCCCAATAGCCACCATTGAGGACGCCAGCCTGGTTGGTTGCGTCGGCCTGAGTCACTTCCAAGCGCAGGCTGTAGTTCAATGCTTCGCTGGGGCCGCTCTGCTGATCGACTTCCATCTTGGCGTGGGCGTTGCCATCTTCCAGCAACAGCCAGTAGGGCACGTCACGCCGTCTGGCCCGGAATGTGCGATTGCGAACCATCTCCGCGTACAGCCCTCCGTCGTAGGAGTAGTTGATCTCCTCGGTCATCAGCCCGTATAACATTGGGCTGACCCTTGAAGTCGGCTTATCGACCTGAATGGTCAAAACCGCGGGCCGCTCCTGGGCTAGCGCGACGGGAACTATCACGACGGTGAGCGCAATTATTCGAGCAAACGTCTTCTTGTGCATTCAAAATTCTCCACGACACCGTTTCACGGCCCGCTAGTATACCCGGGCGCGCCGCGTCGAAAGCGCCCATGGGCCTACCACTCGGACCCAATCTGCACGGCTGATTTCTGCGTAGGGGCATGCCATCTCTGGCGCCGAAGCAAAGGCGCTTAGTTGGCATGCCATGGTCGAAACGAGGCACGGAGGAGGACTTCCGGGTTTGGGGCTGAGCCCATGCCCCAGGCGGGAACGGAACGAGCCGCCAGAATCCCGCCGCTCACTGTCGCGGCTGTTTTTAGGAATTGGCGCCTCGACGATTTGTTCATGGGTTTTGCCTCCGCGCGGCTATGCGGAATCATAAGGTACACCGATGCGCTGGATCACGAGCAAGCCAAAAGAAAAGATAGCTCACCGCTCTATAGTCGATGCTCCAAGGTGGTTCCAAAATGGAGCTTGGAGCAGCAGGCATCTACCAGCAACATGGGAGCATTATCTGCGAGAACTGTTTGGAAGGAACGCGAGGGGAACGGATGTTTCAGGGTACTGTCGTTTCGATTCATGTCACAGCGAAAGCTGGAATGCCCATGGAATCCCTGCAGCACGTGGAAGCAATTGCCGGGCGCGGGCTCGAAGGCGATCGATACTCTGAGGGGACGGGACATTGGTCGAGCAGTCCCGGAGTAAGTCGCGAAATTACCCTCATTGAAATCGAAGCGATCGAGTCCGTCGCGCGCGAGAAGAGTATCGAGATAACGCCCGGAGCCGCGCGGCGGAACGTAGTGACTCAAGGTGTTCCGCTGAATCATCTGGTGGGGCGCGAGTTTCTAGTGGGAACGGTGCGCTTACGAGGCACACGTTTGTGCCAGCCGTGCCAATATCTCGAAGATTTAACCACGAAGGGGATATTGGCTGGACTGATTCATCGAGGTGGCTTGCGAGCGGATATTGTCTCTGGCGGAACGATTCGAGTCGGAGACTTGATAACAGATTCGAAGGCTTGAATCGGCTTAGAAACGCGGTCAGGCCCGCGGCTCGCCATGCCGGCCCGCAGGTGATCATCCCAATCGTTTATCGAGTCGAATCGAACGCAAACTCTCGACCTTCCGCGAAACGTGCAAAAGGATTTTGAAACGGTTAACCCCCTGTTGTAGTCTCCCATTGAAATGAAATACGCCATTCGGTGTCTACCGTTCTTATTGTTGGTTAGCACGTGTTTTGCAGCGGACTTGACTGGAAACTGGGCAGTTCGGGATCCGCTACCAGACGGCAATTTCCGCACCACCTACCTCGAACTCAAACAGGAAGGCTCCCGCATAACCGGAACGATTCGCGTGAGCCAGTTTTTCTACCGGATTGTCGAAAGCACCGGCGGCCCTGACGCGTTCACTCTGACGGCGAGCATGAACGACGGCAAGAATGAGCGACGTGTGACTTATGAAGTGAAGCTGGTGGGCGACGAGCTGCATGTGACGACTCGGCGTCGGCCTAACTCTGAACTGGTCGAGATGGTTGCTCATCGCGCTCCCCAGGGCGAGGGGGCGCTTCCGGCACGCTTGCCACTTCCGGCACTGCACAAGGTGCCAGACAACGGCTTAGCGAAGACGCCTCCCATGGGCTGGAATAGTTGGAATAAGTTTGCTGGGCGGGTGGACGATGCTGCCGTGCGCGGCATGGCCGATGCCATGGCCAGCAACGGAATGAAAGATGCCGGGTATCAATACATCAACATTGACGATACTTGGGAAGCTGGACGCGACGCCCAGGGAAACATTACAACCAACAAGAAGTTTCCGGACATGAAGGCGCTTGGTGACTATGTACACAGCAAGGGCTTAAAGATCGGCATTTATTCTTCGCCCGGACCGAATACGTGCGCTGGCTATGAAGGCAGCTACGGCCATGAGGAACAAGACGCGCGAACGTACGCCGCGTGGGGCATCGATTACTTGAAGTACGACTGGTGCGGCGCGCGGAACATCTACACTGATGAAGAGATGCAAGCCGTCTATCAGAAAATGGGCGATGCACTGCTCAAAGTCGGGCATCCGATTCTCTATAGCCTGTGCCAATACGGCCGCTCGGAGGTCTGGAAGTGGGGTGCCGATGTTGGCGGCAATGCCTGGCGAACGACAGGCGACATCCGTGATACGTGGGAATCGATGACCAACATCGGCTTCGCACAGGGCGAGCTCGGTCCGTGGGCCAAGCCTGGACATTGGAACGATCCGGATATGCTGGAAATTGGCAACGGCGGAATGAACGACGACGAATACAGAACGCACATGAGCTTGTGGTCGATTCTTGCAGCTCCGCTTCTTGCAGGGAACGATCTACGCAACATGTCGCCTGCGATTCTAGCCATTCTTACTAATCGCGAGGTGATCGCGGTTGATCAGGACAAAGAAGGAAAGCAAGGCCAGCGAGTCGCTAAATCCGGAGATCAGGAGATCTGGGTTAAGCCGCTTTTCGATGGCGGCCAGGCTATCGGGCTATTTAATCGCGGGAGCGCACCAGCACAAATGTCCGTGAAGTGGACGGACCTCGGGATGAGTAGCGCGCCGACGAAGATGAGAGATGTTTGGTCCCACCGGGATGTTAAGGCGGACAGCGGGGCATACTCGGCGACAGTTCCGGCTCACGGTGTGGTGATGCTCCGAACCGGCAAGTAGCCGGAAGTTCTTAAGTCGCCGAAACATTTCGCGATTCGAATCAAAACGCGAGGACCGCACACCTCCGGTTTGCAGGATGGTGTGCGGTCCTCGTGGGGAGAAGCCACCCGGGCGGTGCCTCACGGGCCCGCCCGGATGAGCTTGGCGCGCGGACTCTGGACGCGCGCTTACATGAAGATCTGTGCCGCCGCCGGTTGCGCGATCCTGGGATCTGGCGTCTGGCGTCTGGCCGGCCTTGAAGGTGCCAAACGCTCTGTAGCGCTTTCCTTTGCTCAAGCCTGTCCGACTACTCAGATTTTAGAACAACACTTTCAAGGCGAGCTGGCCGATGCGTGGATCGGCAGCCTGCTGAATGGCGCCGAAGCTGTTTGTCGAACTGAGCTTCTGAAAGTTCGTGAGCGATACACTATCGTCCATAAAATTGGCCCGATTGAAAACGTTGAAGTACTCGGCGCGGAACTGGAGTTTCCAGCGCTCGGTTATCGAGAAGTTTTTGAACAGTCCCATGTCCCAGGTGAAGGCGCCCGGCAAACGAAAAGCTCCTTTGCCAGTGTTGCCGAATGTGTTCTTAGCATTGGACTGGAACGACGCGGGGTTGAGCCAATCCACGCATGACGTTGTAGTGATTTTCGCCGCCGCACAGGCACCAGAGCCATAGGGATTGCCCACGAGATTGGCCCGGTCTTGCCCGATTCCTGTGCCGGAGTTGTTCACGCCCGAAAGCAGCGTAAGAGGCCGGCCCGTCTGCGCTTGAACGAGTCCGCTGAATTGCCAGCCACCTAAGACTTGCCGCATGAAGCGGTTTGCGCCCGCCAAGCTTGGAAGCTCCCAGACATAAGAAGCAACGAAGCGATGGGTGTGGTCAAAGTCCGAGGGACCACGGTCGAAGGTGTGCCGCAGGGGATCGTCCCAAGGTCGCGGCGACACGGTATCAGCGCCGATATCAGCTACACCTCCGCCGTTGGGAAGGTCGTCGATACTCTTGGAATAGGTGTAGCTGCCAAGTATGGTGAGGCCATGGCTCATGCGCCTTTCCGCGGACAACTGTAGGGAGTGGTAGACGGAATTGATGTCTTGAGTGTCCTGCGTGGGGCCATTGTTCGTCGTGCCGAAGACATTCGCGCCGGCAATTGCGTTGAGCCGAGGGGTGCCACCGCCAACCGGTGACACGTTGAACGCCATGGTTTCCTTCAAATGACTGCCACGCGAACTCACGTATGTCGCGCGCACCAACACGCCGGATGCCAATTGCCGTTCGATCCCCAGGTTCCAGTTGTACATCCTCGGCGTCTGATAACTGTGGTTGGGATCCCAGCTCACCACCAGAAGGTTCGGAGCAAAGGTAGCATTCGACGGCGGCGGGAACGGAGCCGGAAACAAATTGGCTTGTGGCGTGCAGCCAACCCGTGCGCGTGTAGAAGCCAGAGTGCATAGCGGGTCACTGATCGTGCCCGGCTTAGCCCCACTTGTGCTAAGGATAAGCTGCGGGCTGTAGGGCGTTACGTCCACGAAGCGATTGTTGATTATGCCGGTGATACGCGTGTCATAGAAGATGCCCGCACCGCCTCGCAGGCTGGTTCTACCGTCGCCGAATACATCCAATGCGAAGCCCACTCGCGGGGCAAAATTGGTGTAAGTCGGGTCCACGCCGTTTTCAGGAACGCCCGGATCACCGGGGAAGTACACGCCAGCTGGAGCGTTGGGGAAGCGCGTCGAATGCAGGCCGGCAAGCAAACCGCTCAGCCGAAATTGCTCCTGGCGGCCCTTGATCTCACGCCATGGCAGAGCTGGTTCGTAGCGCAAACCTAGATTCAAAGTTAACCGCCGAGTAACTTTATAGTTATCCTGCACATACACCCCGGTGAACAGGCCGCGGTTGTTCTTAAATTCTCCTGCGCCTTGACGGAAACCTACGTTGCCCGAGTAGTCGACGAGGACGCCCGACAGGAAATTATTGAGGGTGGCGGCGCTGGTGGCGCCGCCGAAACTGAACTCTCCCGGCTGGAAGAATAAATTGTTCAGGTCGACGCGGCTGCGCTCAATTACGCCGCCAAACCGCAAATCGTGCTTTCCCTTGATCCAGCTTACGTCATCGCTCCAAGTGAAGTTGTTGCGAATGAATGACGCATTCGGATTGTCTCCGAAGTTGAAGAAATTATTCACGCGAATCTGTTGAATCGCATTCGTGGGCGGCTGGAAAGGGATGTTCGAGCCAAGGGTCTTGACGCTGGGTACTGTGCTGGCAGGGCCTCGGCTTGCGGCCTCGCGCGAATAACCAAACCGGAAGTCATTAATCAGCGTTGGCCGGAAAACATGCGTCTCGTGGATCAAGGCGTTTTGCGCGGGAATCGTGGAGCCGTCCTGATAGCTCAGAAAGTCGGCAGGATCAAACACCGGAGCGCGGTGAAACCGGTTGTAGTCGTAGCGCAGCGTGAGCCGGTCATTTTGACGGATGACATGATCGACCCTGCCAAGCGCTTCATCGTAATTGTCATCTTGTGGCCGAAGGAAAAATATGGTCCGAACGGTCGGCTGGATCGGCAGCCCTTTCAGCACATTGGCCACGACGGGATCGATTACTCCCCCACCCGCCGTGAAAGCATTGATGTCGGCCTGTGAAGGTATGGTGGACTGTCTTGGATCTCCGCTGCTGCGGGAGCGCGTCCCTTGATAGCCGGCGAAGAAGAACGTCTTGTCCCTTCGAATCGGGCCGCCGATAACGCCACCAAACTGATTGCGCTTCAGTTGATCGCGTCCGTGGTCTTTGGTCGGCTGTCCGTTAGGCTGAAAGGCCGGGGCAAAAAAGTTTTTCGCGTTGAACACGGCGTTACGCACAAATTCGAATGCGTCACCGTGGAAGTTGTTCGTACCGGCCTTAGTGATGACGTTTACTACCGCGCCCGCGTTCTGGCCGTACTCCGCGGTGTAGTTGCTGGTCTGCACGCTGAACTCTTGCAGCGCATCGGGAAAGGGAAACGGCTGGTTGACATTGGTGTATTCGTCGACGTGATTGCCGCCATCCAGTTGATAGCTGATCATATTTTGGCGCGCGCCGTTAGCAGAGATCGTCACCGCGCCGGGAAAGGTTTTTGTCGCTCCCTGATCGGCACCGCCATTCGGGGAGTTCACCGCTCCAGCGGTTAACAAGGTGAGCCGCGCAGCATTTCGCCCCTCCAGGGGCAGCTCCACCAAACGCTCCTGCTCAACGACTTGCCGCAGGGTCGAGCTGGTCGTGTCTACTTGCAATTCATACCCTGTTACGGTAACGGACTCCGTCGCAGTGCCCAATGGAAGCTTCACATTGACTGTGAGGTCTTGGTCGGCAAGCAAAGTAACGTTTTCCTGGACCTGCTGAAAACCGCCTGCGCGAACCATCAACGTGTATTGCGCTGGTGCAAGGGCCGGAATGACGTAATAGCCTTCCGAATTGCAGGTCGCCTCTCTTGTAAGGTTCTCGCCAATTCGCACAACGGTGACCTTGGCACCGGGAATCGTCGCTCCCGTTGGATCCGTCACGACTCCTAAAATGCTTCCCAAACCTTGCGCATCCGAAATTACAGGAATTAAAAGAAGGGCGAACAAGACGATCAAGCGATTCTTATTCATGATTCTTCTCTTCCCTTCCGCGGAATGGCCGCAATCGCAATAACGATCCCGGGTCCGAGCGCTATGGCCCTGGGTGGGGGTCTTAAAGCGCACAGATACCCGCTGCACCGGCACCAAACTCAGCTCTCCTCGGGCTAGCATTTTTCCAAATAGTCCCGATTCATTATTGGGGTGGGGTTCTTGGAGCGACATTAGGAGCGGGTCTGGCGGATGTCAATCTGGAAATTCTAAAGTGGTGCTTTAGTGAGACTGAAACGCGGCTAGTTATGGCTTGTAGTTTGCTCGCGAGTTCAGCGAATCGTTATACCGCGCGGCATACTTCGACCTTGACAAGAACGAATCGAGGCGGGCGGCCGAGGCCGCCACGATGAGAAATGCTCTCGCGAAACCTGCGCGCACGCCTTAAAAGAAGATTTTTACCGCTAACTGCCCGATCCGTGGATCTCCAACTTGGCCAGCCGTGAATGTCCCAAACGCACCGGCGTTGAGCTTCTGGAAATTTGTGAAAGTCGGTTGGACGGCAAGGTCTTCGTCGAAGAAATTCACGCGATTAAACACATTGAAATATTCCCCGCGGAACTGGAGTCTCCACCGCTCCGTGAAGGTAAAGTTTTTGGCCAGGCTCATGTCCCAATTGTATTTGCCAGGCATCCGGAAGGCATTCTTTCCGGTGAGGCCATAGGTCCCCTTGGTGCTAGCCGCGGAGGCGAAGGCGGCAGGATCGAGCCAAGTGAAACACGCAGCTGTCGTCGCGCAGGCGCCTGACTTGTACGGACTGACGGTTCCGTTCAAGGTGCCGCGATCCTGGCCAAGTCCTGTACCGGACTGTTCTGTGCCTTGCAATATCGTAAAGGGCCGGCCGGTTTGCGCGCTTACGAGGCCACTGTATTGCCAACCGCCGAGCACGCGACGGACAAACCTGTTGGAATTGGCGAGTGCCGGTAGTTGATAAACAAAGGACGCCACAAATCGATGAGTGTGATCGAAGTCGGACGGTCCGCGATCAAACTGGTGGCGCAGCGGATCGTCCCATGGGCGCGCTGAAGACGTGTCGAAGCCATTGACGCCGGCGCCAGGCGGAAGGTCGTCGATACTCTTGGAATAAGTATAACTCGCTAAGACTGTCAGGCCCGTCGCCATGCGCCTTTCGGCGGACAACTGGAGAGAATGGTAGCTCGAATTAACGTCCTGAGACTCCTGCTGAACCTGGGCGAAAAGATTGTTCGGAAGACCCTGGGAGGCAGCGATGGTGTTGAGCCTCAGAGTCCCTTTCATCCCCGTCGGCGAAAAAGGCGCAGGATCGAGATTCAACGTTTCAAGGAGGTGAGTGCTGCGCGAGCCGACATAAGCGACGCGCACCAAGGTGTTTGACGGCAATTGGCGTTCGATCGCCAAATTCCAGTTGTACACAGTGGGAACGTGGTATTTGGGGCTCGGGTCCCAGCTCAAATACAAGCCGCTTGGCGCGAAGGTGGAGTTCGATGGTGGCGGGAAGGGAGCAGGGAACAAGTTAGCCTGAGTCGTGCAACCCAGTGCTGCCCGTGTTGAAGCCAATGTGCAAAGTGGGTCCGTGAGAGTGCCAGGGTTAACGACGCCCGTGCTGAAGATAAGCTGGGGGCTGAAAGGCGTCTGGTCCACGAAGCGGTTATTCAGTGAACCGTTCATCCTGGAGTCATAAAATATGCCGGCGCCGCCGCGCAGACTCGTCTTGCCGTCTCCGAATACGTCGTAGGCAAAGCCGATTCGCGGAGCAAAGTTGTTGAGGCTGGCATTCAAGCCGTATGGCGGAACGCCGGGATCTCCTGGGAAATAGACTCCCGGAGGCGCATTGGGAAATGCCTTGGAACGAACACCCGCTATCAGGCCATCCAGGCGGAACTGCTGGACGCGGCCTTTGATTTCGCGCCAAGGCAATACCGGCTCATACCGCAAGCCTAGGTTCAGTGTGAGCCTCCGCGTCACTCTGTAATTATCCTGGACATATACGCCCGAGAAGATGTTGCGGTTGTTCTTGAATTCTCCCGCTCCTTGACGGAACGCAAAGTTGCCTTGGTAATCCCCTAGCCTGCCCGACAGAAAAGTTGAGAGGCTGGGAAAACTGAATTCGGCGGGTTGGAAGAACTGGTTGTTGAGGTCCACCCGGCTGCGCTCGATGACTCCGCCGAAACTGAAATCGTGCTTTCCTTTCACCCAATTCACGTCGTCGCTCCAAGTGAAATTGTTTCGTACGAACGCGGCGGTGGGATTGTCACCGAAGTTGAAGAACAAATTCACGCGAATTTGCTCAATGGCTTTGGGCATGGGCTGGAAAGGAATCAGGGAGCCGAGTGACTGGATACTGGGTACACCACTCGCTGGGCCGCGGCTGGCCTTTTCGCGAGCATAGCTGAAACGGAAAGCGTTGACGAGCGACGGCCAGAAGATGTGCGTCTCATGAATCAGCCAGTTCTGGTTGGTGATCTTGGCGCCATCGGCGTACGTCAGGATATTGGTGGGAACAAATGCCGGCGCCTTTTTGAAGTAGTTGAAATCATATCGAACCGAGAGGCGGTCGCTCTGACGGAACGCATGATCCACTCTACCCAAGATGTCGTTGAAATCTTGTTGATCCGGCCGCGAAAAAGTTACAGACGTCGATGTAGGCTGGATGGGCAACAACTTCAAAATGTTTGCTACGGTTGGGTCGATCACTCCTCCCCCTGCCGTGAACGCGTTGATGTTCGCTTGTGATGGAACTGTTGCATTGGTCGGGTTGCCCAAATTACGCAGGCGGGTACCCTGATAGCCCGCAAAGAAAAACGTCTTGTCATGGATGATGGGACCGCCGATGGTCCCGCCGAACTGGTTGCGCTTTAGCTGATCTCGCCCTTTATCCTTGGTCGGCTGGCCGTTTATCGTAAGAGGGGCAAAGAAGTTTCTCGCGTTGAAAACCGCATTGCGAAGGAATTCAAAACCATCTCCGTGGAATTGGTTGCTCCCCGATTTGGTAATTACGTTGACAACTGCGCCGGCATTCTGGCCATAGGCAGCGCTGTAATTGCTCGTCTGAATGCTGAACTCTTGCAGGGCGTCGGGAAAGGGAAAGGGCTGATTGACATTGGTGTATTCATCCACATAATTTCCGCCATCTAGTTGGTAGCTAACCATGTTCTGACGGGCACCATTTGCGGAAATCGTGACGGCTCCGGGAAATGTCTTGGTAAAGCCCTGATCGGCGCCGCCGTTGGCAGAATTCACGGCGCCCGGGGTGAGCAACGTCAGTTGCGCCGCGTTTCGTCCATTGAGCGGTAGCTCGACAATGCGCTGCTGCTCCACCACCTGTTTGAGCGTCGACGTTACCGTATCCACTTGCAGCTCATTCCCGGTGACGGTGACGACCTCTGTGGCCCCGCCGATCAAGAGCTTGACATTGACCGTGAGGGCCTGGTCTGCGAGCAACGTAACGTCTTGCTTCACCTCACGAAAGCCCCCGGCTCGAACGATCACCGTGTACTGGCCCGGCGAAAGAGAAGGAACAACGTAATAGCCTTCGGAATTGGATGTGGCATCCCGGGCGAGACCGGTGTCGGTCTGCACAACGGTAATCTGTGCCGACCCCACTGCCGCTCCCGTCGGATCCGTCACAGCCCCAACGATGCTTCCCAGGCCTTGGGCATGGGAGACGATCGGACTCAAGGAAAGGGCGAACAAAACGAGCAGGTGATTCTTCTTCATGAATTGTTCCTTTTCCTTCCGCGCGATGGCCGCGATAACTACTCCCGTACGCCATGGCCCGCGGTGGAGGGGGTTCAAGCGCACGAATGCCCCTTGCACCGGCACCAGAGTGATTCGGACTCCCCTCGGGCCAGCATTTTTGCAAATGGACCCGATTCAATATTTACGTGGGGTTCTTTCCAGCGACATTAGGAGCGGAGCGTGCGGATGTCAATTTGAAATTTCTAAACTAGTGCTTTGGTGAGACTGAAACGCGGCGATCCGGGAATTCTTACGGTTTGCTGTTTGCTCGCGGGTTTTCGTGGCTGAAAAGAACGACCGTCCCGTCCGGATCGGCCACGGAAAGCGACTCTTTCGTCTCTCGAACGACAAGACCACGGGCGCGTAGGTCCTTCGATGTGTCCCTAAGGTTGGGCACGCCAAACACAATTTCGGCTTTAGGTGCAGGAGTTTGCGATTCGAGGCGTATTTCCTCTGCGGAATAGCCCGGAAGCCGGAGCCGGATGGCATCGCCACTTCCGCCAACAGCTTCAAAAGCCAGCTTGGTGGTATAGAACGCGCGCTCCGCTGCGACATCCCGGACGGGCACTCCGGCAGCAAGCAAATGCTCTGAAATGCGACGGTCCCCTAAGTGTTTTCCCCGGTCTTCGAAATGTAGTGAGCTTGGCAGGTATTGCGTATATTCGATGACTTGGTCTTCCGGATCGTGGATCACAAAAAGAAGATTGCCTGCTCGCGCCTTTCGAGCAGGCGGCGGACTGAGCCCGCGGTTAGTGTATTCACGGACAAGCGCCTCGATATTGTCGACTTCGTAGCAAACGTGCATGAGTCCAAGCGTTTGCGAATCGTCTGCTTGACCGTACAGCTCGATGAATTGGCGATCGTTGATTTTCAGGTAAGAGACGGGTGGCTTGCCGGGATCGGCGAATTCAAAGGACTGCTCGAATCCCAGGTTGCGATAGAACTCACGCGATCGCGGTACGTCACTCACGCGAAAGGCAACGTGCGCGATACCGGCAAGTTCTGGCGACGACTCGCGCACCGGTGCGGTTCCAATTAACGCCACGAGCAGTGTCGAGATCACAATTCGCATATCCATTGCTCCGCCTTAACCAAGTCTGAGTGCTTATCAGGAAGATCCTGGCAGAGAGAAGCCAGCGCTCGCGTCTTCGAGCAACAATACCCAATCGTTTCCGCGGCCGTTTGTTGGCGGCGTGTAGGTTTGAATGCCCCAACCATCTGTTTCGTGAAACAAATAGGAAACACCGTATCTCGGGTCATACCAAATCTCTTTCACGCGCTCGGCCTTGATGATGCTCTTGTCCAAGGTGAAGCTCTCTCCGCGCGGCGAATAGATAATCGCGAACGACCCATCGGAGGATTTGGCCGCACGAATCTTCGCTCCACCGGTTGCAGGACCATCGAGAATGATGTGCTGATCCGGCACAAGCTTCATGAACGCGATCGACTCGAATAGCCGGCGAACCAGGCCCATTTGAAAAGCGCCAGGATGATCTAAGGCTTCGTACCAGGCGACGTTCGCGCCAAGCCTGCTTCCTTCGCGGCCCATCCAAGGGTCCCCGAGGCGGCCGGTGTCTCCGGCAGGAGCTGTCTCGGCTGATGCATTCTTGTTTACAGGCACCTTGTACATTTGCCACACGTTGTTGTTCCCGTAGGTATGGCCGCATGCGCCAGCAAGAATCGACCAATAGGCGGACTGCCTGACATCGTAATCGTCAAAGCGTTCCAGCCCACTCATTCCCCGGAAGTGAAAGGCAACTGGGAGCGTTTCGTAGCGATTCTCGCCATCCAGCGTGGGCTTTTCAGGCTTGAGGGCGTAATCATGTTCTGCGTATAGACCATTGTCGTGATCACGAGCCGAATGCGACGACTGGTACATATTGAAATCGAGCCAGGAGGCGTCATTGAGCTTGATCGAGGAAAGTCCTGGCCCGCGAGGATGAAAGGTCTTCAGGTGGACACCGCCGTCACCTTCCGTTAGGCCCGACGCCATCGCATCGATCACCGCTCGCTCTTCGGCATGCCCCAGCGCGCGGTCTCCGCCCAAAATCCAGATGATCGGCTTATCTTTGTAGCGCGCTCCTAGAAAACGGCCGTAATCGCGAGCGTTCTTGGGGTTGAAGAGGCCGGTACCCGAAGCCCAGTAGCGTCCCCAAGTGGGCAGTATTCCGATGAAGAGGTGCAATTCCGCGGCCTTGTCCACGATGAAATCAACGTGCCGGAAATATGGCTCGTTCGGCTTGGAAGGATTTCCGTCCACAAAGGGCACATCTCCGTAGGCGTTTGGCGTTTTCAGCCCGTCCATTTCCGAGATAACCGTTGCTTGAATCACGGTGAAGCCTTTTTTCGAGCGATTTGTCAGGTACAGGGTAGCTTCGTCGCGATCCAGCCGGTGGAACAGTTCCCAAGCCGTATCACCCAAATAGAAGAAGGGTTTGCCGTCCTCATACTGCAGATAGCGGTGGTTTTCGGATACTTTCAGTTTGCTGCCGGCAAACGCGCTCGCGCCGCAGGCCGCTGGGGCTATAAGCGCAACCAAGATGTATCTGGCGAGCTGCCCGTGAGTTCTCGTCATCGCTTGCAGGTCCTTGAAAGAGACTTGTGTTTGTCAGACTAAGTCAGCTGCGTTATTTCGCGGGTTGGAGAAGCCCCTGGACGGCGAGCCAGTCGCGAAAGCGATCGGTCCACGTATCCACAGGTAAGCCCTTCTTTCGCATCCCGAATCCGTGACCGCCTCGCGAGTAAATGTGAATCTCAGCCGGAATTCCCGCCTTCTTCCAAGCTTCGTAGAGGCGAATGCTGTGATCGATAGGTGCCACGGTCTTGTCGTCATCTGCGTGCACGAGAAAGATCGGCGGCGCGTCGGGTGACGGTGTCACGTCCTCTGGCGTGCCAGGATAAATGGGTGCCGCAAAATTCGGGCGGCTTTCGGCGTCGTGATGGAGCGCGACGCTGGCGGCGACATTTCCTCCAGCGGAGAAACCTAGAATCCCGATGCGATCCTTCGCAATGCCCCAATCGGCGCAATGTGAGCGCACTATGCGAATCGCCTGTTGACCATCCGCGACCGCGAACGGAATCACATTCTTTATTTCCTCCCGCGTAGGGGTATCTTTTTCTGACGCCTCGCTGGTGCGCGCAACGCGATACTTCAATACGAACGCCGCCACCCCTAGCGAGTTCAGCCATTCCGCGACATCGGTGCCTTCATGATTGAAGGCGAGATAGCGAAATCCACCGCCGGGGGCTACGACTACGGCAGTGCCTGTTGCAACGGACGAATTGGGGAGATAAATCGTGAGTGTGGGGCGGGTTACATTGTGAATGCGCTTGATGTCGTCCTGAGGGCCGACACGTTCCCATTCTTCGTACTTCCAGCCTTCTGAGCCCGGTGCTGCGCCTGGCCAGAGAGAGATGAATTTTGGTTCGGAAGAAGAAAGAGTGCCAGCCAGGAGTGCGCCAGCGAGTAGAAAAACCACTAGTGGCCGCATCGCAAGCAGGAACGCGTCACAGGCGAAAAGCAGATAGCTTCATTAAAGCTGAACACGGAATCCTTCGCTCCCACTGGTAGCGCCGGTGAAATTGTTCTACCTCGCTGGCTTGCGTGATTCTGCTAGGCCCAACTGAATCCGTGTTTCGCTAACGGCAGCGAGCGAATGCGCTTTCCCGTTACGGCAAAGATGGCATTGGAGACGGCCGGCAGAATCGGAGGCAACGCAGGTTCGCCGAGTCCGGTCGGCGAGTTGTCTGTCTGCTTGAAATGCACCTCGATCTCCGGCGGTGCCTGCGTCAGACGCACCGGCGGGTACTCATGGAAGTTGCTCTGCACCGCGCGGCCTCGTTCTATAGTGATCTCGTAGGCCATTAGGTGGCTAAGTCCCTCGATGACGCCGCCCTGCACTTCGTTGAGCGCGCAGCTCGGATTGATGATCTCGCTGCCGACGTCGCCAGCCACCCAGACCTTGTTGACTTTGACCTTGTTACTCGGGCTGACGCTCACTTCGGCGACTTCGGCGAAATGTCCGCGGTGACTGAAGTGGAAGGCGACGCCCATGGCTGTCCCTTTTGGAAGGGTGCGTTTGCCCCAAGCCGACTTCTCCGCGACGAGCTCTAGGACGCCTCGCATCCGCTGTGGGTTCAGCAAAAATGCGGGCGGGCCACCTTGTGGACCGCCTTCTGGCGGTGTGTTTGGCAGCGGCGTGTTGCGCAGGATCTCGAGCCGAAATTCGACGGGGTCCTTGCCTGCAGCGTGAGCGAGTTCGTCGATAAACGACTGCATGGCGAAAGCGATGCCGTTGCTTCCTGGGGCGCGAAGCGCGCCGGTTGGTACGCCCGTCGGCATGAGGGACGTATAGAAACCGAAATTGGGAACGAGGCGCGCTGGAAATTCATCAGGCGATATTCCTGCGGCGGAAGCGAACTTCTCCCCTTCACCGAACGTCACAAAATGGTTGCGCCAAGCGACGAGTTTGCCGGATGCATCGACGCCGGCCTTGAAGTAATGATAGCCGGCGGGACGGTAGAAGTCATGATGCATGTCGTCTTCACGGGTCCAAAGGAGCTTGACCGGCACGCCGACTTGCTTGGCAATCCACGCGCCTTCAATGGTGTAGTCGTTCGTGAGACGCCGGCCGAATCCGCCACCCATGCGCGTGAGGTGCATGGTGATGTCGCTCTCCGCGATCCCGAGCACCTTCGCAACCTGTTGCAGGCCGCGCTGCGGCGTCTGGCTGGGTACCCACATCTCGAGTTTGCCGTCGTGGTAATGCGCAGTGCAGTTTTGTGGCTCGAGCGGCGCATGGGCAATGAAGGGATAGGAATAAGCGGCTTCCACAACTTTAGCCGCTCCCTGCATGGCGGAATCGACGTCGCCATCTTTGCGCAGCGTTCGGCCGGGGGCTTGCCTACAGAGTTCGTCAGCCTTTTGTGCGAAACCTTCACTGCTTTGTTCCGCGGCCGGGCCTTCGTTCCACTTCACCTCTAGCTTTTGCCGTGCTGTGCGTGCGGCCCACCAGCTATCCGCGACGATTGCGACGCCCCCAACCAACAGGCCAAGATCATTCCCGCCCTCAACCACGAAAGCATGCTTAACCCCGGGCATGGCTTTGATGGCATCGAGATTTGCGCTGACCACCTTACCCCCGAACACCGGGCACTTCTCGTACACGGCCCAGAGCATTCCGGGCAATGTGAAATCGATTCCGTAGACAGGCTTGCCCGTCAAGATGGAACCCAGATCTACGCATGTCACGGACTTCCCGATGATTTTAAAATCTTTGGGATCCTTCAGCCGCACCGTTTGTAAATCGGGTGCCGGCAGTTGCGCTGCTTTGGTTGCCAGCTCACCGTAACTAAGAGTCCGGCCAGTAGGTTTGTGATTTACGTGACCCGATGACGTTGTGCATTCGGATTCCGGCACGTTCCAAGTTTGCGCTGCGGCGGTGACGAGCATCTGACGTCCCGCGGCACCCACCTGACGCAAGGGGAGCCAATTGTTCGGCGTAGCCGTGCTGCCCCCGGCAACCTGCAAGCCGTACTTCGCAAAACTGACGTCGCCCTGCTCGACGCGCACGGCCTTCCAATCCACGTCCAACTCATCGGCAATCAGCATAGGCAGCATGGTCTTGACGCCTTGCCCCACCTCTGGATTTTTCGCCGTGATCGTTACGATTCCGGTAGGCGCAATCCGGATGAAGGCATTTGGCGTCAATACAGGAGCCGCGGGCTGCACGCTCTGAGCCAACGTGTTCGCGATAGGTTCGACGTAGGCCGCCAGAAGCATCCCGCCGCCGGCAAGTCCCGTCACTCGAAGGAAACTGCGTCGATCGATCTTTGTGCTTTGCACTTTCGTGTTTAGCGCCTCGAGCACAGCTTGCATGGTGCCTCCTTACCTGCGAGCAGAACCGTTTCCATTGCCGTTGTGGAGCGGCTGGGCTGGATGAGTTGGATTTGCGGCTATTGCGGCTGCTTTGTGAATCGCTTGGCGAATACGGATGTACGTTCCGCAGCGGCAGATGTTGCCGTTCATCGCCGCGTCGATGTCTTGATCGGTGGGTTTCGCATTTTTCGCCAACAATGCCGCGGCCGACATCATCTGCCCGGCCTGGCAATAGCCACACTGCGGCACGTCCAGTTCTAGCCAGGCGAGCTGGACCGGGTGTGAGCCGTCCGCCGACAGCCCTTCAACCGTCGTGACACGCATGTTCTCCGCTGCGGAAACAGGCGTCTGACATGAGCGCACAGCGCGACCGCCCAAATGCACGGTGCACGCCCCGCACATCCCAATGCCGCAGCCATATTTTGTGCCGCGAAGATTCAACACGTCACGCAAAACCCACAACAGCGGCATGTCCGCCGGCACATCCACTGTGGAGGGTTGACCATTCACAATCAATTCGGTGGGCATAGTTACTTCCAGAGGTCAGAATTGGCTGGCGGCACACGAATTCACGGATCGCCGCCTAGCCAGAAAGGTACGCTGTCAGAGGCTCGGTCGTCAAATTCAAAAATCCTAAAACAGCTATTTAGCGTCACTAAAAATTCAAGTGTTCATTTCCCTCGATTTCCAGCGCTCGTGTTAGTCTTCCTGTTTCGTTTGCAGGGTCGAAATCGCCCGTTGAGCTCGATTTGCTGTCTATTCTTAAGGAGATGCGCCGAATGGGACATCCGCTACTCGAGTTGAAAGACAAAACTGCCGTGGTCGTCGGAGGAACGAGCGGTATTGGATTGGCGCTGGCAAAAGGTCTCGCCGAGGCCGGAGCCAATGTCGTGGCCACCGGTCGCCGCGAGGATTTGGTCCGCCACGTGACCCGCGAAATCCAACAACTGGGCCGCCGTTCACTCGCGGCCCCCTGCGATATTATGGATGTTAGCGCTCTCGAGAACCTTCTCTCCAAAGTTCACGCCGAGCTTGGCCCCGTACACATCCTCGTAAACTCCGCTGGGCGAACCAAGCGAACGCCCACGTTGCAGTTGTCCGACGAGGAGTGGAGCGCGATCATCGACACAAATCTTACCGGCACGCTGCGCTCCTGCCGCACCTTCGGTCGCCACATGGTCGACCAAAAATACGGCCGCATCATCAATATCGGCTCTCTTTCGTCTTTTGTCGGCCTTTACGAAGTCGCTGCCTACACGGCCAGCAAGTCGGCAGTCGCCGGGCTGACCAGGGCCCTGGCCATCGAATGGGCAAAATTCAACGTCTGCGTCAATATGATCGCTCCGGGCGTCTTCCGTACCGACCTCAACGCAGATCTGCTCGACGGCACAGAACGCGGCCGTGAATTCCTCCTTCGGACTCCCATGAAGCGATTTGGCCAGCTCGAGGAGCTCGTGGGAGCCGCAGTATTTTTGGCTTCGGACGCGGCCAGTTTTGTAACTGGACAATCGATCGCCGTGGACGGGGGCTTCTTGGCCAGCGGCGTAAATCAATAGCAGACTATTCGCAGAGTTGGCGACTATTCGCCCAGCTTGAAGATGCGCTCCATCCGCACCCATTTTTCGCCCGGTTGCGCTTGGGGGAGCGGCTGCTGAAACTTCCACATAAGCGCTTCCCACTCGTGCACTCTTGCGTTCGCCTTGTCGCTTTGCGCCTTGCGCTCAAACGAAAACGCGTCGTTGACCTCCATGACCATGAACAACCGTGTCCCCAGCAGATAAATCTCCATATCTTCGATCCCGGCGTCGCGGATGCTTCGCGTAATCTCTGGCCAAACCTGTTCGTGCATTTGGCGGTACTCCGCGATCGAAGCCGCATCGTCTTTCAAATCGAGCGCGAGGCAGTATCGCCTAGTCATCGCGTCTCGACTCCAGCCGGCGTCGCTTCCGCCAGCAAAGGCGTGGCGCTTGGCTTATAGCCCCAGGCTCCGAAGTAAAACACCACCGCATAACAGATTAGCGGCACCACAAACGCCGTGCGGATGTTGCTGCTATCAGAAATCAATCCCATCACGGCCGGAAAGGTGGCGCCCCCAATGATCGACATCACCAGGAACGACGATCCCAGTTTTGTGTACGGGCCCAGATCCTTTATGGCCAGAGCAAAAATTGTCGGGAACATGATCGAGTTGAAGAATCCGGCCAGCGCGATAGCCCAAATCGGCACGACGCCGGTAGTCAGGAGTGCGATCAACACGCAAGCCAGTCCCCCAACGGCGAACGCGGACAGCAAGCGCGGCGCTGGAATTTTCTTCATCATCGCAGAGCCCGCAAATCGGCCAATCATGAATCCCAGCAAATGGAACTTCAAATAGTTCGCCGCAGATTTTGCTTGCATCCCCGGCTCGAGATACTGCGCGTACCGAATCACGAAGCTCGCCACGCCCACCTGGGCGCCCACGTAGAAAAATTGCGCGATGACTCCGCGCACCAGATGCCCATGTGCAAGAGCTCCGCGAATACCGGTCCTTTGTGCGGCGGAATCCGCCTCGGCCCCGGGCTCTCGGATTTCCGGCAAATGCGTCAGGTAAATCAGCGCGGCGATGAAAAGGAATATTCCTGCGATCACGAGGTAAGGCACTTTCACGGTCTGCGCTTCGCCTAAACGAAAAACCTGCAATTGCTCCGGGGTCATCGCCCCCATTTGGGCCGGTGTGTAGTCGTTGCGCGTCAGAATGAACGCCGCGCCAAGAATAGGCGTGGCCAAAGCACCCACCGCGTTGAACGACTGCGCCAAATTGAGACGCCGCGCCGCGCTCTCGGTCGGACCGAGCACCGTCACGTAGGGGTTCGCCGCTACCTCCAGAAAGCTCTGCCCGCACGCCATTACAAACAGCGCGAACAAAAAGTACTCGTAAACACTAGCCGACGCCGCTGGAATAAAAAGCAGCGCGCCGGACGCGCACAAAAACAGTCCCGTAAGGATTCCTCGTTTGTAGCCGATCCGCTCCATCAGCTTGCCGGCCGGCAGTGCGGCAAGAAAATAGCCGCCAAAAAATGCCGTCTGGATAAGCGAGGATTGAAAATCCGACAGCCGGAAGGCTTTCTTCAGATGCGGAATCAAAATGTCGTTCAGGTTAACGCCAAGCGCCCAAAGGAAAAACAAGCTCGTGATCAGCACCAGCGGTGCCAGGTACTTGCGCTCCGTCACGGGCACATTAGTCGCGGATTTTTGGGACGATTCTGATGACTCGGCTGATGTGCGCATCGCGTTAGCCTCGCTGTAGCCCAGGCCTAACCCTGAGGTCTGTTCGCCTTCGTCTCTTAAGTTAAAGCGCGATCTAAATGTGTATAGCCACCGTCAACAAACACATGCTGGCCCGTGATGTGCGATGCTTTCGGTGACAGCAGATATAAGACTGTGGCAGCGATTTCTTCAGGCGTCGTCATACGCTTGCCCAAGGGAATCTTCGCAACAATCGTCTTGAACCTTTCCTCCGGGTTAGAAAACGAGCTCAGCCACTGCCGGTACAACGGCGTCATCACTTCCGCCGGAACGACCGCATTCACGCGCATCTCGTAGGGCAGCAGTTCCGCGGCCCATTCGCGCGTCAAGGCCAGGATCCCGCCCTTCGCCGCAACGTAGCCCGACGTGCCTCCTTGTCCCGTAACGGCCGTTTTCGACGCGATGTTCACAATGCATCCGCGATTCCGTTTCAAGGCAGGGAGCGCGAAGTGCGCCAAATTGTAGTAATGCAGGAGATTCTGTTTCAGCGACCCTGCAAACCTTTCTGGCGATCCGTTTTCCAGACCCACTCGGTCATTCACACCTGCGTTGTTCACCAACGCATCCAGCCGACCCAGTTGGGTGATGGCCTGCTCTACCACTCGGCGGCAATTCTCCGTCTCACCTATGTCAGCGATCATCGAAGACGCTTTCAGGCCTGCCCCCCGCAACTCCGACTGCAACTCCGCGGTCGCCTCGGAATCGCGGTCGACAATCACTGGAACTCCGCCCTCCTGCGCGAGCGCTCTCACGATCGCCGCGCCGATGCCCTTCGCGCCGCCACTGACCAACACAATTTTGTCTCTAAGCTGGAGATCCATTCACCTGGACCTTCAGTCCGTAGAATTCGCACGCGTTCCGCCCAAACACCATTTCGCGTTCCGACTCTCTTGCCCGCGCCAAGTAGTCCTCCACCAGTTGCTTAACCTGTCTGTACGTTCCCGCAAGCAGACATACCGGCCAATCGGAGCCAAACATAAGGCGCTTGGTACCAAAGCATTCGAAGGCCACATCCAGATATGGTTTGATGTCTGCAGCCTGCCAGTGCTTCCAGTCCGTCTCGGTAACCAATCCGGACAGCTTGCACCATACGTTTGGCGCGCTCGCCAGCAACCGCATGTGTGCTGCCCATTCCTTTATTTTTGCGGACTTGATTTCTGGCTTCGCTAGGTGGTCCAGCACGAAATTCTGTTCCGGGAATTTCTCCACGAACTCGGTCGCCACGGGCAAATGGCGCGGGTAGATCAGTATGTCGTACGTGAAGCCGAAATCTTTCAGCGTGCCGACTCCTCTCGCGAAGTCGTCATGGAGTAAGAACCTGTCGTCCGGCTCAGTCTGCACGATATGGCGAAAGCCTCGCAGCTTGGGGAACCGCGCGAAATACCTCAGCCGCTCCCGCAGATTGCTCGCGCGCAAATCCACCCAGCCGACCACACCGGCAATCATTGAGAATCGATCAGCTAGATCGAGCAGGAAACGAGTTTCGTCTTCCGACTGTGCGGCCTGCACCGCCACACAGGCGTCGATGCCGTTAGCCCGTAATTCCGTGCACAGCTCGCTGGGTAGAAAATTACGCTTCAACACTGCCATTTCCGGCGTTATCCAAGCATCCCTCTCGGGCTCATAGCGCCAGAAATGCTGGTGGGCGTCGATTTTCATGACCGACCGAACGACGTCTCCTTCAACCGCGCAAGTTGAAAAAGCCCCCATCAATGGGGTAGTCGCTTCCGGTGATAAAGGCGGCGTCATCCGAACACAAGAACTGTGCGAGTAGCGCCACTTCTCCCGGATCGCCCATGCGCCCAATCGGCTGAGACTGCGCCAGCACCTTGTACATCTCCTGTTCGCGGCCGGGATAGTTCTTCTGCAAATAGCCATCCACGAATGGCGTGTGCACCCGCGCCGGAGAGATACAATTGCAGCGAATTCGGCAGGATAAATAATCTTTCGCCACCGAATACGTCATCGCTCGAACCGCGCCTTTGCTCATCGAATACGCGAAGCGGTCGGCAACTCCCGCCGAAGCGACGATCGATGCTAAATTCAAGATCACTCCGCCTCGCGCCTTCATGTGCCCGATTGCCGCATGCAAGCAGTAGTAGACTCCCTTCACGTTCACTTGCAAAATCCGGTCAAAGTCTGCCTCGCTGGTATCTTCCAGCTTGCCAATGTGTGCGATCCCTGCATTATTGACCAGAATATCCAGCCCGCCGTGCGCTAGCACTTCCTGGAACGCTTTGTTCACGCTTTCGCGATCCCCAACGTTGCACAAATGCGCATGCGCCTTTCCATCGCACGCGGTAATTTCCGCCGCCGTTTCGCGCGCTTTGCTTGCATCGATGTCCAGAATATGGACGATAGCCCCGCCAGTCGCGAAGGTTTTTGCAATCGCGCGCCCAATTCCCAGCGCTCCGCCCGTCACGATGGCGCGTTTTCCATCGAGCCGAAAGCGTTCTCCATTGCGGCTCTCGAATGTCACAATGACACGCCCCTCTTCCACGGAATGAAATCGTTTTGCGACAAGAGTTCAGCCTTGGTGTACACCTCCCCGCTCGCCACCCGCAGAACTTCTCCTAGGATATCTTCCCCTGCCTTCTCAATCGTCGTATCGCCAGATACGATGCCCCCTGTGTCGATGTCGATGATGTCCGCCATCCGCAACGCTAGTTGCGAATTTGTCGAAATCTTCACCACGGGCGCGATGGGATTGCCAGTCGGCGTGCCGAGGCCCGTCGTGAATAACACCACATTGGCGCCGGCGGCGGTCTGCGCGGTCACGCACTCCACATCATTACCTGGCGTGCACAGCAAGTTCAGCCCAGGACGCGGTGACGACTCCGGATAATCCAACACTGCCGTTACGGGAGAAGTCCCGCCTTTTTTCGCCGCTCCAGCCGATTTCATCGCATCTGTGATGAGCCCATCCCGAATATTTCCTGGTGAGGGATTCATCTCAAAAGTCGCGAAAACCGCTTTCGCGCGCGCCTCGTAATCTCGCATCAACTGAATGAAGCGATCTCCAATCGCCGTACTTTCGCAACGATTAATCAGCTCCTGCTCCACACCACACAGTTCCGGAAACTCCGCAAGGATGCCCGTGCCCCCAAGCGCCGCAAGAAGATCCGCGGTATGTCCGATCGCTGGGTTCGCAGTGATGCCGGAAAACCCGTCCGACCCGCCGCATTTCAGGCCCACACACAGATGCGAGATCCCCGCTGGCTTTCGCTCCAGCTTGTTTGCCTCCACCAGCCCGAGAAACGTCTCGCGTACCGCCTGCGCCAGCATGGCTGCTTCCGACAAAGACTTCTGCTGCTCGTATACCAGCAGCGGCTTGCTGAAATTAGGTTCCCTCCGCGCAACCTCTTCCCGCAGCATGCTTACCTGCGCGTGCTGACATCCAAGGCTCAGCACCGTCGCGCCGGCAACGTTTGGATGGCAAATGTACCCGGCCAGCAGGCCGCAGAGATTTCGCGCATCCTCGCGCGTTCCTCCGCACCCCGCCTCGTGTAGCAAGAATTTGATCCCGTCGGCGTTCGGAAACACGCGTCGCAACGTGGGCGCCGCGGCCTTGGGAGAAAACTCATGACGCGAGATGTCGTCCGTCTTTCCTTCGCGATATAACCGAACTAGCTCAGCGACCTGCTGCCGATAAACTTGCGGAGCGGCAAATCCGAGCTCTTCCTCAAATGCTTGCTTCAAGACGTGGAGATTCCGGTTCTCGCAGAAAACCAGAGGCAAAACGATCCAATAGTTGCGCGTTCCCACTTGTCCGTTCTCGCGGTGATAGCCGCGAAATATCTTGCTCCGCCACTTTGACACGTCCGGCGCCGTCCAATGGAAATTCCCTTCGCGGGAGTGGAACGCCGACGCGTCGTGACGTATATTTCGCATTGTGATCGCTTCGCCGCGGGCAATTGGCGCCGTGGCTTTACCTACCGTAACTCCGTACATCACGATCGTGTCTGCCGGCGCAAAATCGCGAGCCGCAAACTTATGTTTAGACGCCACATCCGTTAACAATGTGAAGGTCTCGCCATTCACGGACACAGTCTCGCCGCCCCGGAAGTCGGCTAGTGCAATCACCACGTTATCTCGAGGGTCTATCCGTAGCGCCTTTGTTTCCATGCTCTGGGTACTCAACAGTCTTTCTACACCCCATCATACTCCGGCTGGCGCTGCGATGCGCCTGCCAAGATTCAAGATAGAAAACGCCCGTTTCATATCCTGAAACCACGTCAAACCAATGGTTCTTCAATAACCGGATTGGTCAACGCCCCAATCTGATTGATCGTGATGCTTACCACGTCTCCGGGTTTCAGCCACACCGGGGGCGTCCGCGCCATCCCCACGCCATGCGGTGTCCCCGAGAAAATGACGGTGCCAGGAACCAACGTCGTGCTCTTGCTCAAAAACTCGATCAAAAACGGCACATCGAAAATCATCTCTCGGGTATTTCCGTCCTGCATCAACTGCCCATTAATGTGCGTTTGCACCCGCAGTCCGCTTGGATCGCGAATGGTATCGCTCGTAACCAGGCAAGGTCCTATCGGCGCAAAGGTGTCGAACGTCTTGCCCCGGCACCACTGTCCGCCGCCTGTTTTCAACTGCCAGTCACGCGCGCTGACGTCATTGCCGCAGCAATAACCCGCCACATACTCCAGTGCCTGTTCCCGCGTGACATTCCTGCAGCGTCTCCCAATCACGACCAGCAACTCCCCTTCGTAGTCAACTTCATCGCTTCGGCCCCGGCGGGGTAGCTGGATTGCCTCACCCTCCCCAATTGCCGCATTCGGGCCCTTGGCAAACACCACCGGGAAATCCGGCAGCTTCATCCCTACTTCATTGCTATGGAGCCGGTAATTTTGTCCAATGCACCAAATCATTGCCGGCTCGACTGGCGCCAGCAGTCGCGCAATATCCGCCTTATCGTTTGTCGCTTGAATGCCGGAGAATGGATGTCCGTCTGCGCGCCTGTGGGAGCCGTCGGGCGCCTCAACTCCATAGTGAATCTCGCCTGCACTATCCTGGTACCGAATGATCCTCATGAGTCTCCTGAGACGCTCCTCCTGGGATTAGCCGCGATCATTTTTATTGACATTAAGTAACTTTACGGTAAACCGTATCTCGTTATTGCCCAGGGTTCTCAGTAGAGCCCCACTGGTGGTAGAGCATAAAAGGAAGTCTCTATCTCCTGTAGAATGAACACTTCTAAATCTGTATCAAAACAAGGGACTTTAAGTAGCTTTAGAATCCGCACTTGCAAAAAAGTACCAGGGGGCCAACCCTTTCAGGCCCGTTTGCTCTGCCGCGCCGATTTTACGATTGCAACAAACTGGGCCGCCAAGCCAGAAAGCAGGTCCGCGTTTCGCAACCTGACCGCCTCCTTCTGGATCAGCTCGCCTCCCACCCCGAGCGCCGCTGCGCCCGCCGCAAGAAAGTCAGCTGCCGTATCCAGATTGACACCGCCAGTAGGAACCAGAGGGACATCCGGCAACGGACCCTTTAGCGCGCGGATGTAACTGGCGCCCCCTACCTGAGCGCAAGGAAAAATTTTGACAAAATCAGCACCCGCTTCCCACGCGGTAATGACCTCGGTTGGCGTCAGAGCGCCGGCCATGATCAGCACATTTTCCTTT